>Ga0209986_10002725_pt1 | contig 15902 bp, 15 predicted proteins | sample BlataG_FD_183168 | JGI IMG/M metagenome (GOLD analysis project Ga0209986, IMG submission 183168) | Deep subsurface microbial communities from Black Sea to uncover new lineages of life (NeLLi) - Black_00105 metaG (SPAdes) (version 2) | ecosystem: Environmental > Aquatic > Marine > Oceanic >...
CTCCTGCTATAGATCGATTACAGGAAATATAGCCTGTGATTGGAAGTTGGCGATTGTCTGTTTGAAGTCTTCAGTCGGGGAAGGGAAATCTGCGCGAAGCGCTTAGTTCAACCATTATTGTATGGCGATCATCCCCCTAGCATAGCAAAAAGACTATGCGGAACAATCGTTGTATTATCTTGTCTGGGCAGTTATTGCGGCTCTAGTCCCCAACGAACATAAGAACAGCCCGACCTCCTGCGAAGTCGGACTCGTTTACTTTAATGGATTAGTTCCTGGCTCCCTCCTTCCCCGAACACAGTAAATAGATTCCCCCTCTGAATACATGATACACAAACATACCTTAGGATTATCTCAAGACAAAATAACTAATTCTCAATAGAGTTAATCACTAGGATAAGAAATTGCCCAACCTAAGGGAACCTGGTTGGGGGTTTAGACACTAAGGGCATTGATCACGAATGTATAAATTGTCGTGATATTCGATCTCAATGACGGGGCTACTTCCTAATCTCTTAATTTCGCCCGTTGCCTGCACACATACACCTGAATGAACGTCAGGAAATATCCACTCGTATGAAATAATGTAAAAATCTCCAGGTTGATTACCGAAGGTTATAAAATAGGCTTGCTCAGTTTTGTATGCACTTCTAACGATTCCTGTTACACATAAATTCTTCCCTTCATCGCGAAGAGCAACATCTTGCCATCTTTTACATGAAGTTGAGAGAGTATTTAATATTGAAGTGTTTGTGGGCCTTGGATGAAATCTAGTCGCTGTTGGCCGAGGAGTTGTTGCTTCCAATTCGTAAGTGGTCTGGTTGTAACCCTGTGAGGAAAACAAGCTTGGTCCTACTAAGCTAAGGAGCACTATCAAGATAACTGAAAATAATATAAGTAGGAAGGGAAAAACCACTACAAATTTAGCAGAACCCGACGCTTGATTATCAGTCAGCACAAGGATCGCACATAATGGCCAGAAGAAGAGAAATGTTAAAACATAGAACCAAGTTTGTCTATACCATGGCCTTTGCGTGGAAACAAAGGTCTCTACTGTTTTGGAATGTAAATCTCTTCCACAATAACGACAAACAATCGCTTCGTCTTGAATCTCTTCAGCACAAAAAGGGCATTTCTTCATGGGAAACCCCCTGGAAGATCAGTAAACTTAGTCTACAGTCAATAGTATGGAAATCCAATATGGAAATTGGTACCCCTAACTGTAGGGGGCAGGCAAGGATTAGTCCCCACGTGTTATGGTATGTTGATACCAGTCGCTGGAGTACATCGAAAACATCCGTCAGGCGGCGTTGGGGGATTAGCAGTGGGAGTTATAAAAATCTCAAATGGATTTGATACTTTTTCTATCATACAATCAGACGAGCTAATTCTTCCCTTGTTGCTCCAAGTGATAGTAATGATTTTATGTGAAGTTCCAGAGAGACGGATGGATCGTTGTTTTCAATTTTAGAGATTCTTGATTGACTAGAACCGATCAATTTAGCTAATTGATGCTGAGTAAATTTCTTTAGCAGTCGTCTTTCCTTTACCGCTCTACTTAGAGCCAGCTTCATTTCGATATAAGCCAGCTCTTCTTGAGAAAGCCCAAGAAATTCATCAACATCCCCCACCTGCCAGCCTTTGGCTTGTAATTTTTTAATTTTATCCTTGTCCATTGCGCTATCTCCTACAAGCATCATAGTAACGTAGTCTTTACTTACAAAGATCTATCACATGTTTAGGAGTTGGTCCCGTCTTCTTTTGATGCACTGCAGCAAGTACAATAACATCCTTATCAATTCGATAATATATTCGCCAATTTACCCGCTTATCCTTAATTCGCAATTCATGGCATCGCGGCCCTATTGAAGGCATCGGACGAGAGTGTGGCATAGAGACCTTTTCACCATATTGTAATAATCCCAATAGAGTACCAGCTGCAATTCTTGCCTCCTTTGAGAATGGTGGTGTCTTAACCTCGTCTTTGAGCCAAACCAAAGGCTTTTTCACTTTTCACGTCCAATCTAAGTATATGTCAAAATTGACATATTGTCAATAATTGTTTTTTATATACCACGCCCCCAACCGCAGGGGGCCGTCATGCTGAGGTGACCGTGTGTCATCATTCACGTACCTATTTGAAGTTATGTATGAGTAGCCTAGTGACCAAGTGAGTGACAGACGCCTCATTAAACCAGTAAGGATGTTGCGGCGAGGATTCCTCAGCAGCAACACCCAATAGGGAGACCACCCAACGTCCTAAAACAGATGAAAAGCAGCGATGATCGGAGCGAACAGGGTAGATACCACAGACATCACGGTGAGGAGCGTGTTGAGGGAGGGGCCAGCCGTATCTTTGAAGGGATCACCGACAGTGTCGCCTACAACGCTGGCTCTGTGCGCATCAGAGCCAGGACCGCCGAACTCTCCCGATTCGATGTACTTCTTGGCATTGTCCCACAGCCCACCAGCGTTGGACATCAATAGCGCGAAAATCATGCCGACGAAGATACTCCCTCCCAGGAAGCCGCCCAGGGCTTCAGGACCAAGGACGAAGCCCACCAGGAGGGGGAAAACAATGGCCAGGAAAACCGGCAGCACCAGAGACATCATTGCACCCTGGGCGGCCAGGCCCACGCAGGCCGCGTAGTCGGGCTTTTCGGTACCCGCTAGGATGCCGGGGCGTTCACTAAACTGCCGGCGGATCTCCTCAATCATCTTGAAGGCGTTGTCGGTGACAGCTAACATGGTGAGCGCGCTGAATAATGGCGGCGTCACCGTCCCCAGCAGCACGCCCACGACGACCACCGGGTGTCGCAAGCTAATGGTCAGTTCCACACCTATGGTCCCTACCACCTCTGCGTAAGCTGTAAAGAGCGCCAGAACGGTAAGAGCGGCAGCGCCGATGGCAAACCCCTTGGTGACGGCCTTGGCTGTATTGCCGGCTGCGTCGAGCACGTCGGTCGTGTCAATGACCTCCTGTGACATCCCCGACATCTCGGCGATGCCCCGCGCGTTGTCCACGATGGGGCCGTAAGCGTCCGCGGAGACGACCATGCCACTGATGGCCAACATCCCTACGGCGCTGATGCCTACCCCGTAGATGCCGCTCATTCCAGACCATTCCGCCAGGTAATAGGAGAGCAGCGTCGCCAGGGCAACGCTGATGACCGAGGGCACGATGCTGATCAGCCCATAACTGAAGCCGGTGGTGATGTTGACCGCCGATCCAGAACTGGAAACGCGGGCCGTCTCGATCACCGGGCGGTGCTCCGCAGAGGTGAAGTAATCGGACGTAAAGCCGAGGACCACGCCGGTGACAAGCCCGGCCAGCGTGGCCCACAACACACCCAGGTTATAGCCGCCTAGCAGTACAATAGCAGTAGCCAGTATGGTAAAGATGGCACAGGTGATGATCATCCCTCGGTTGAGAGCCTGGCCCGGCTTGTCGTTCTTGCCCACGCGCACGAACCGGATGCCGATGAGCGAGGCAACGATACCCAGCGTGCCCAGGACCAGAGGGAATACGGTGTACTTAGCTTGCAGAGCGGCGTTACCTTCAAAAAATGAGGCGCCCAATAACATGACAGCCACGGTGCTGGCTACGTAGCTATCGAAAATGTCTGCCCCCATGCCAGCCACATCGCCGACGTTATCGCCCACGAGATCGGCGACCACGGCCGGGTTGCGGGGGTCGTCCTCGGGGATGCCGATTTCGACCTTGCCCACCAGGTCAGCCGCGATGTCGGCTGTCTTGGTGTAGATTCCACCGCCCGCTTTGGCCAGCAAGGCCAGCGTCGATGCGCCCAGGCTGAAGCCGAGGATGATTTCGGCGTCGCCGGTAAAGAGATAAATCGTGCTCATACCAATAGCAGCCAGGCCCACCATGGCCAGGCCCATCACCGAGCCAGCATAGAAGGCCACCTTAAAGGCCTGGTTGAGGCCTTCATTTGCTGCTGCTGCGCTGCGCACGTTGGCGGCCACGGCAACTGTCATGCCCATGTATCCGGCGATAACAGAACATATCGCGCCGGTCACAAAAGCTAGAGCCATCCCGCCGCCTCGCTGTGGATCGATATTTATCGCCTCCGTGCCCAGACGCCCAATATCGAAGCTGAACACAATGGCGATAACAACGCCCATCCCGACAGCGACGCGGGTGAGGGCCAGGTAGAAACGGCGCAGGTAGGACGTTGCTCCCTCTCGAATCCAAGATGCAACTTCTTGAGCCTTCTTTGTTCCGGCTTCTTGCCGATGAACCCAAACGTACAGCCAGGCTGCTACTCCAACCGAAGCGGCTCCCGCCAGGATGGCGACAACAATCCAAGGCTGAGATATCGACATTGTTGTTTCTCCTGTTGCATTGTGATCCGTGAAACGTAATGCTAAAAAGGTGATGAGCAATGTGTGGAGCGCAGTTATGTTTCACGGCTTACGGTTTACATGTTGGCAGAGCGCAACCAATAATAGTTTTTGGCGCGCAATTCCTCCCGCGAGGGCATCGGGAAGTAGAGGAGCCGTTCTTTATTTCCCATAAAAATTCCACTCTTTATCGTGCGGTATGGAAACGAGGCTGGTTGGGTGCGATTGACCATTTTGGTATGGACGGTCTTGGTCCTCAGATCCACCAGACACTGGCGCAGATGTTCGATGTTGGAATAGGGCAGGTCCCGCACAGCGCCGTACTCGGGGTCCTCGGCTAATTCGCCCAGCCGTAGCTCTACGAAACATATTGCCGGTAGGGAGAGAAGGCTAACCGGGTTCTTGACAATAAGCTTATAGAATTCTAGGGGGCCCAGGGTGCTGACTATCAGGGGATGCACAGGCGCTATTTCCTGATAGAGATGTAACCCTACCGTGTCTTCGGGGAACTCTTCGCTCGATTCCATACCCAGCACCCGCCCATCCTGGGTCACAAGATAGAGCTTGTGGATAGCGTCCAGCGACATATGCTCCAATACTCGATAGACGGAGATGTAGATAGAACGTTTCGGGCTTCCATCCTCGTGAGGCATACAGCGCCGGATGCCCTCTTCGATGCGGAAATAGTCGTGCCTGAAGTCTGGATCAATTTCAAAGAAGATGGCCTGTCCGCGTGCCTTCTTCTGAGACCCAACTGCGTAGTAGACCCCAAACTCTTCGGGGGCCAGCATGGAAGCGATCAGCGCTTCGGGTATCATGGATAAGTACAGGTGGATAGTCACTGGTATCTACTCCCTTATCTCTTATGGTTCCCAGTCGAAACGCTTACGTTCTTGTAGACAACTCTTTCGAGCACATCATATGCCAGCAGCGTCGCCGGGCGATATCTCCAGGGCACGGAGAGCCAGCTCCAGCTGCCACTTTCCCGATGCCCCCTAGACCTGAAACATCATGTCCTGAGCCTTATTATTGAGGGAAATATTATGCACTATGTGCAGGGGGATAACAAGTTTATACTCTTGGCTAGATAGATTAATAGCATTTTCAGAGGTCCTGCTCTTCTGCAATCCTATCTTCCCCAACCGACGGTACAACCTTCCGAATGTTCCCTACAACACCACCAGTAGCCTGATGTCCCTTTCCAATGACAATGAAGGCGTGTGGATCCACTTTGGCTACTATTGAGCGGAGGGTATTTACATCGGGCCGCCTTAAAGTGCAAAAAAGAACGGTATGCTTTTCTTCAGTAAACATCCCCTTCGAAGACCATGCTGTTAAACCAAGGTTGAGGTGTTTGAACACGGCGTCTGCCACCTCCTGGGGAGAATTAGTAACGATGAAAGCCGTGCGAACCATGCTAGGACCTTCCAGGACAAAATCCACCGCCAACCCCCAAATAAACAGAGTGATCAATGCGTATAGGGCTCTCTCCCAACCAAAGACAATGCCAGCAACTAATATCACACCACCGTCGGTGACTAAATAGAGCTGGCTGACAGGGATTCCGGTTCGCAGCTGTAGAACCCGGCTTAGGATCCCCGTACCCGCAGTTGTGCCACGACCTCGATAAGCCAATCCAGTTCCTATACCGCCCACCACGCCTCCATAGAGCGCATTGAGCAGCAGGTCATCGGTAATACCCGCCGGCGGCAACCAATGGGCCAACACGTCCACACCCAGGCTATATAGGATGACGACGTAGAGCGTACGAATTAGAAAGCGAAAGCGTCCCAGATACCGAAATCCCACCGCAATTAATGGGATGTTGAGGAAAAACATCAATAAGCCGATCGGCCAGCCGGTCAATGCATTCACTATGATCGCTGCACCAGAGACACCCCCGGGAGCAATCCGCCAGGGCGCCAAAAAGAGGTTGAGGTTGACCGCCAGCACCAACCCGCCAATAGTTAAGAGCAAGTAGTTCTGAGCCATCGATCGGAAATCGAAATTGGAGATCCATGATTTCACTTTTATTTTCATTTCATCACCCTTATTATCATAGCAGTGCATCTTGATTTACCCAATAGTCTAGGGCAGAATTCCCGTGTCAATCTTTAAAATACCTTGCATCTTGTCCTACATGGAAGATCTAGGAGATGAAACCATGGACAATAAGTTATACACCGCGGCGGAAAAAGTAACCGGCGAGGGAGAATTCGAAAGGCACCTAGAGCTAGCAAAAACTAGAGGCCTCGGCATTGAGATCCAGGAGTTTTCGATGCCAGAGGTCATGGGTGGTGATTGGGAAAAGCGTCTCGAAGAATATAAGATCCTGCTTAGGGATTTCACAGGCGATCTTTCCATTCACAACGCATACTATGACTTGGTAAATGTCGGTCATGACCCTGATGTCCTAGAACTAACAAGGAAGAAGTATGACCTCCATTTCATGATCGCCAAGGAGCTTGGTTGTAAGATCATCGTATCTCATTTAAAGTGGTTCCCCTTCCATACTGGCCCATGGTTGAAGAATTGGCAGCAGGAGCAAGTGCGGTTTTGGGATCATTATGTTGGTATTGCAGATCGTGAGGGCTTGTTGCTCGTCTGTGAGAACATTTACGCACCGAGGCCAGAGTTCCTAAAGCCAGTGTTCGACATTATCGATTCCAAGAGGTTTAAGTTCATCTTCGATATCGGCCACGCAAACCTAATATCCGAGGTCCCAATTGAAGAATGGATCACAACCTTTGGACATGACTTGGTATACATGCATGTGCACAATAACTACGGTGATTACGATTCGCATAGCTCCGTCCTCAAGGGATCGATTAATTTTGACTATGTATTCAAGGTATTAGACCGGGTTGGAATTGCGCCGATTCTAACGACAGAGATTTATGGGGATGACCTAATTGAAAGCATTGACTACCTAGAGGGAATGATAAAGAACACTGGCATCTATCAGCAATCATTGGATTTTGGCAAATAAATCTCACTTGCCGTTTGTGAAAGAATTATTTCGGCGCGAATAGTGCTCAAAGCGTGGGCTTAAATTGCCAGCCTGCGCTCTCTTCCTTAAAGTAGTAACACGGGCTATTTACATTTGATGTCGCGGTTTCTAGTTGGTAATTTCAGTGATTCAAGTTCACAATATTTACAGTATTTAGCATTCAGCTGCTAGTGAGGTTGGTGGACAATCAGAGCCTGCTTTGGAAGTTAATGGATCATGCCTATGTAGGGCTAACCAGCTTCGACATGGTGACAGGCCACAAAATGCTCAGGTTGTACTTCTCGGTACTCAGGCGGGGACTCAAAGCAGGTGTCTATCGCCAGTGGACGGCGGGTGTTGAACACACAGCCTTTGGGTGGGTTAGCCGGGCTGGGGACTTCACCTTCCAGAATGATCCGATGCCGTTTCCTTTCAACCTTCGGATCGGATACTGGCACCGCTGAGATGAGCGATTGGGTATAGGGATGTAGGGGGCTATCAAACAGGCCATTCCTCCCAGTCAGCTCAACGATCTTGCCAAGGTACATGACGGCTATTCGGTGCGATATGTGCTTCACCATGCTCAAGTCATGGGCAATGAACAGGTAAGTCAAACCCAACTGCTGTTGCAGGTCTTGTAATAAATTTACCACCTGAGCCTGGATCGAGACGTCCAGCGCCGAGATCGGCTCGTCGCACACGATGAAGCTTGGATTCAGCGAAAGCGCTCGGGCGATGCCAATGCGTTGCCTCTGGCCGCCGGAAAACTCATGCGGGTAGCGGCGCACGAAAGTTGGGTTCATACCGACCAATTCAAGCAGTTCCGCCACTTGGTCTTTCAGCTGTTGGCCGCTCATTACGCCATGAATCACCAAGGGTTCGGCAATGATTTTCCCCACCGAATGGCGCGGATTGAGCGAGGTGTACGGGTCCTGGAAAATCATCTGCATTTTCGGTCGCAACTGTCGCATTGTACCGCCCGACGGCTACATGCGGAGGCTGAGAGCGATTTGCGACGATTACGACATGCTCCTTATTTATGATGAAGTAATGACTGGATTCGGACGAACCGGTGAATGGTTTGCAGCTTATCACTGGGATGTGGAACCCGACATCATGACCCTTTCCAAGGCGATCAATAATGGCGCCCTACCACTTGGGGCAGTCATGATATCTGAGAAATTGGCAAGTTTCTTTGAGGATAAATTCTTATACGCCGGATTGACCCAATTTGGCAATCCTGTGGCATGCGCCGCGGCTGTTGCTGCAATCAAGATTTACGACCAGGAGGGGTTGATAGAAAATTCAAAAAAGCTCGGCGTGCATCTCCTCGAGCAACTCGATATTATTAAGCAGAAACATCCGAGCGTGGGTGATGTTCGCGGGTTAGGACTCTTCGCGGCAATCGAGCTTGTCAAAGACAAGCAGACAAAAGAACCCATCGCGCCCTGGACGGTTGAATTCTATGAGAACAAACATTCGGTAATGAAGAAGCTAGTTGCCACGCTGAAGGAAAGCGGTTTATACACATACACACGGTGGAATATTCTTTTCATCTGTCCACCTCTATGCATAACCCAAGACGAGTTGACGTGGGGCTTGGCTAGAATCGATGAGGCACTAACGCTGGTTGATAATGCAATAGGGAATGCGAAAGGGTCCCTGAGTCACAACTGAGCATTCTGGGGGTAAATATATGGCTATCATCGCCAGATCGAACCCGGCTGGGCCATTTCAGCGACGATATCGAAGGTCGAGATAATCCCCAAAGGCATGGACTCCGGTTGATCGGGGTCCACCACTACCAGGCGGTGATGATGATGCTCGATCATTTTGTCAGCGGCCTCTCGCAGGCTGGCCTCTAGGCGAATGGTCAGTGCAGGGTGCATCACTTGCGAGGCAATCACCTCATCGGAATCCTCTTCCCTGCAATAAGCCAACATATCCTTCCCACTGATAATGCCTTGTGGGCTACCAGCGGGGTCTACGATCAGGACCGATCGGTAACCCGCGTCGGTCATTGCACGCGCCACATTAGCTATAGGCGTTGTGTCCCGACAGATTAACATCGCCTGAGACATCACACCGGCGACCTTATCCCGACCAATAGTGTGGGTCTTCGCCATGCTGGCGACAAGATCTGAGATAGAGATCACCCCTATCGGCTTTCCCTTGTCAGTGACCAGTAACCGATGTTCCTCCCCTAGCCGCATACGCTCAGCCGCCTGAATAGCGGGTTCTTCGGCTTCGATCGTATTCACCGGTGTGGTCATCAGTTCACCAGCGGTCATCTTTCGCATGACATCCAGGCTCTCAGCATCAATCGAGAGCCATTCAGCGGCCAAGAGATCAAAATCCGAGACAATACCAATGGGTCGGTTGTCGCCGTTGATGACGATCAGGGCATGGATATGATGTTGATCGAGCAGCACCGCCACCTGACCCAGGACGGTATCGGATCTACAGGTGATCAAGCCCGGGTGCATGAGATCACGAACCAACTTGGTCACTGAACAGCCTCCTTATAAAAGAGATGAAAAAAAGAGTACCTTAATTAGACCTTTTACTTCTCAGAAGACGCAAAGGACGTGATCTCTCCAGGCATTGTTTCTTGGTCAGGTCTACTTAACTTCATCCACTTCCTTGTACCACTTTATGCGGTCCCCTACCCGAGCCCTCAGGCGCCAGGCGAGAGACTTGGGCTCAGTCTCAATGAACGCCAGCGCATTTTCGACATTGGAGGCGACGTGGTTCTTGTGCCTGTCGGAGAGCTGATCATAGTTCTGAGTCAGTTGCTTTATTTTATTTAGGTTCATGGTGACCGTCCGCCACAAGCCCCAATCCTGAGCGCATAGCTCACTCACCCGTTTCATGTTAATCGTCTCGTCATCGATCTCGCCTAGGGGGTGCTCCAGAAGGAGCATGATCGTGTCAATCACATCCTTCTCGTTAATTTCCACGATTTGCATTTTTTCAAGCAGCATCTCTGCCAAAGGGATGGTCGGCGAATCCACTTCCAACCGCCCGTTCCAGTGGATCACGTGGCAGAAATCGAGCCTTTGGTAGAAAACATCCACGTGAATATCAATATCAGCCCGATTGAAGATGGCACGGTAACCTTCGGTGAGGATGAAGACCTCCCGCTCCTCCAAATAACCCAGATCGGTCATCAAAGCCCGTACCGCTTCTGCCTCGCGGCGATACCCAGCAAAGTCGATATCCGTGTAAGCGCGGCCCATTTTCTCCTGAAGGTATCCAAAATGCGAGCAGTGGAGCTGGAATGCGAGCGATCCCAGGACGCGCAGTATCACCCCAGCACTGTTGCTAGCCTTGACGATGCGTTGGAGTTCATACTCGAATCGCTGCCGTTCATCCCGGCCTTGCGCACCCATCCCGATGTTTGACTGCATTGTAAGTATCCCAATCTTTTTCGAGTCGTGTTAGACCCCACATTATAAATGAAAGGTGACTACTCAGCCTACCCTCCCGCAGGTTACGACTGAGAGCATTTATTGGTTTGAATATCCGGTCGAGACGCGATTCTAAGTCAAAATAACATCTAAACCTGCGGGAGGGTGAGTAGTTACAATGAAAGAATAATAACACAAGAGGATGCCGTGAGCCGTCTGACGGCATCCTTTTGCTTACAATCCCAGGTTTGACCTCGGACCTAGTTACCTGCGTTCGCCATTTCCCATCCCTTCCCCTATCTGGCACACTTTCTTTTGAAAGTTGAATGGTGAAGCGATGATGCATGGTTTGATGACAAGTTACTCGACCGGGATCTCCTTGTAAACCTTGTCGATGTCGATGCCCTGCTTGCGGCGGTAGGCGGTGAAGCCATAAACGATAGCGGCTGCTAAGGCATACATGATCAGCATGAACAACATCGAGGTGTCGTTTTGCCATCCAATGCCGTACAGGTAATCAGGATCCCAGAACCACTCGACCAAGAGCCAATCCAGGAATGGGAAGAAGATCAACCCTGCCAGGGTGATCAGCGGCATCGTCTCTCCCGCCAAAAGTTTGCTGCCTATATAATAGATCAACCACACTAACATCACGGCGTTGACAACCGTCAGCAGCGCTACCAAGATCACCATAATGGCGGTGAGTGTGGCCATCTCCCCTAAGCCCCCCAGGACCCCAAGACCAACTGACACTGATCGGTAAATCAGATAAACAGCTGACCCCGCGTAGAGGATTGTGACGATCCAACCCAACCATGAGGGAACCTGATATTTTGCGATCGGCGAGCCCTCGAACACATTCTTCAGACGCCACGGCATGATGATGGCCGCCAGTGTAGTACCTAGGAAGGTGACCGCGATCACCAAGGTGGCATCCAACGCCAAAGATGCAAAGTTGAAGACGTTATAGGCATAGAGGATGGAGATGATCACCGAGGGGATGACCATTAGCATCAGCGCGTTAAACGGCGTCCGGGTTCGAGGAGTTACTTCAGATGCCCACTCGGGCAGCATACGGTCTAACGCAGCGGCGAAGATCACCCGGGTGGAGCTCAGGAACACCGTCCCAGACCAGCCGAACCACCACAGGCTCATCAGGAAAATCACCAAGAACTGGATGAAGCGGCTATTGACCATGAAAGCCGCGAACAGGGCTGGGTAGGGCCAGAACGGCAGCGGGGGCGGTGTATCGGTATATCCCCAAGTGTAGTTCCAAAACGCGCCATTGGCCTTGTTGTAAAAGTCCCAACCCACGGTCTTGGCGATTAGCCCGAAAAAGATCAACGCCAGTGCTGCTGTGACGATGATCGCCGCGGTCATACCCCAGAAGTTGCGCTTATAGTCAGACGCGCCTCTAACCTCGCCATAGAGGGTGGAACCCCAATTCGGCCACAGGTTGAAGAAGACGATCATCGGGATCAAGGCGAAGCTGGCGCCTATCGCCAAGTTACCCAAGGGGCCTGCCACCGTGCCCGCCTCTTCACCCGCGGTAAGGGTTGCCTGATACAAGTCAATGGATTCTGCACCAAACATATCTGGCACGATCGCATTTAGGTTGGCGACAAACGTTTGATTGCTGCCGAAGAGCAGCAGGACGAACACCAACAGCAATCCAACCATGCCCCCCCAAAAGCAGAATTTCTGCACCCGGGCATACCATTTCATGCCCACCGCGATGTAGACAAACACAATGGCGCACACCACCAGCATCCCGACCAGCTGACCGGTGCTTGTGCCGGTGAACCACAGGGCTGCGTCCTTTGCCCCAAGAATGGCTAAAATGGGAGTGAAGAACTCATAGGTCAACATCTGCCCGTAGAGCGGTACCCATAGCCAAAGGATGAACCACCAGCCGGTTACTGACAGTATGAAACCAATGCCTCGACCCAGAATTCGGCTCTGCCAGACATAGTCGCCGCCAGCGCGCGGCATTGCAGAGATCAAGCTTGCATAGACGATTACCTCAAAGATGGTAAAGACGGCGCCGACAACTACCGCCGTCCCTAAGTTCCCTTCGAAGTAATAGCAATAGGAGAAGATGAATAAACCGAGGGTGATCAGGTTAATCGAGAACGTGGCATAGATAAATGCATCGAATGCTGACCATGCCCTAACCAAACCACTCGCTTTACGTACAAAAAGGGATGCCTCACTCATCAAATCGCTCCTTTACAGATTCCTACTCTAGCGACCCAAAAGACTTCTGGGTCAGCAATTGTATTAAGGAGAACTGTCTCTCCCCAATGTTCTCCTATTGTTAAAATTTTTTATGCGTCAGCAAACCACCTCCTTTCCGTAATTAGCTTTTGGAGACGGCTCCAACGGATACTCTACCCGCTGCATCCCTATATTATAGACCACTTTCATCCCGTGGTAAGAATGTAGTTGCCTAGCTTCTTTGGTTTAAGGTCGATTAACGCTCCTTGTAATATTCCCTGCTCATACATGCTGCCAGGATTAATGCACAAGGTTCTGCTAAACTTACGGGTGGCCTTGCTCTCATGAATGTGGCCAAACAGACCAAGCAGCGGTCGATATTTCTCAACGACTGCAAGCACAGCATGACTGCCTACAGGAACCAGCGATCGACCAGCATATGCTAAATCCAAGTCCTTGGTCAACTCGGGGGCTTCATCTAGTCCACTGCCGTAAGGCGCTGCGTGGAGGTTAAATACAGAATTGGGAATATCTTGCAATTGTTCAATCATGCGCTCGATTCGCTCGCGCAAAGAATCTTCTTCTTCCTCGCGTGGGGTATCCCAAGGTGTGGGATCCGTCCACCCGGTGCTGATCATCTCATGATAGTCATCCAAATGAATCACGCGGCCCTCAGTGTTTACAACGTGTTTCGATGTGGCTATGACTTCGTCAATCTCAAACATATCGTCGTTGCCGGGACAAACATAGCAGCGGATGCCCGTTCCGGCGAGCTTAGCATCAGCGTATGCCATCCACCGTTCGACAGTTTTCAGTGTTTCATCAAGAAAAAGCTCATCCGCAAGAGCTGGGGAATCAACGATGGCCGCCACTTCATCGGGATCTGTAACGTAGGGATAGTATCCCCGGTTCTGAATGGTGATAATCATCTTGTCTACTTCATCACGACCATTCAGAATGCTCTCTTGCTCCAACAAGGTTACTTTGTACTGGTCGTTGCCTTGAGCAATGATGGGAACAATAGCCTTGCCAGTTATGTCACCACCCATGATGATGATATCGGCCTCATAGAATTTGGCAGCGTTGATGAATTTCTTCCAGCAAATCTCCGAGCCATGCACGTCAGTGGCGAAATATATTCGGATCAAGGAAACTCCCTCCTAATTCAAGCTTAGGATTCCCTCATGGTCCCTCCGACCATGAGATCTTCACAATGCAGTTGCTACCTCGCAAAAGGCAGCAGTAAATCAGTGGGCAAAAATGCCAATTGTCCGATCTTATAGAGCCTCATTGATAGTATAGCAGCTATACCACTAGGATCAAAATCCAATCCACGCCAAGAAAACCGCACTGGGTCTTTTCCTTTCGCATTGCTGTCGGAAAGGGATTGGAAATAAGTTTTTTGGCATTCAACCGAATCAGCATACAATAACCACGTAATCCAGATGTGACCCGGTTGTCAATCGATCAAGATCAGAACGTTACTGACGAAAATGTAGCCACCACCGAAAGGAATATGGAATCATACCTATGATGGATCTTCACAGGGATTTCACCCACTTTCAGGAAGGAGCTCGCCGTTACCAAGCAGCCATGGCTGGCGTTCCGGACCGGGTTCCTGTATTTGCACAAATGCATGAATTTGTGATGCGACGCAAGGGTCTCAATGCTCGTGATTTTTTTACCGGCCCGATCTTATCGTACCCGCCTCTCTTGAAGTCCAAGATGAATTTAGAATTGACATCGCCTATGTTTGTTATGACGTCTACAACATTGAAGCCGAAGCTTTGGGTCAAAAAGTTATTTTCAGTGATGACCACATGCCCGACATATACAGAAGCTCTCCACTTATCAAAAATCAGGAGGACCTGAAAAGGATAAAAACCCCTGACTTCGATTCTGATGCTCGCTTTCCTGTAATCGTTGAAAATTTTATCGCTCTTCAGGAAGTTAACCGGGATCGAGCCTGAACTCCAATTCACCGCTCCTTTCAGCTTAGTGGCAAGTATCCGGGGAATAGAACCATTGCTCCAAGATATCTACCTTGAGCCTGAGTTTGCTAGGCAGCTGCTCGACAGATTGACCGAAGAAGTAATTGCCCCATGGATACTATATCAAAAAGACAAGTTTCCTCTCGCAACGAGTATCTGTGGGTCAGATGCGATTGCATCCCTTCCAATTGTTAATCCACATATCCTCGAGCATTGGGTCTCACCTTACATATTGCGGCTACGCGAGGTATGTGGGCCAGAGGTCTACGTGGCTAACTGGGTTGGAGAGAGGTATCTTGAGGATTCAAGAACAATGCTCGATATGAAGTTGAAGGCATGTCCCATATTCATCGAAGGACAGGATCCCGATGTCGAATCGTTAGGCCCAGAATTTTACAAACGTTACACCATCCAGCAGGATGTTCCGTTAATTCTCGGGATTGGGGCGGGTTTCATGGCTCAAAGTTCGCCCAACCAAGTATTCAAGAGAGTGAAGCAATACATCGAGATCGGAGGTGAGAACGGTCGCTTCGCCCTTTATCTGTGCAACCTGGGTGCGAACACGCCCCCGGAGAATGTGATCGCGGCTATAAAGGCTGTTGACCATTACGGTTTTTATTCCTAGCTCAAGCAACAGCATCTGCATAGTCAAGCCGAACGGGTAGAATCGCCTCTATCCACTTATTAGAGCAGGCAGATCCCCCACGCAGATATTCAAAGGCGATGTTATTAATTCGTGAGCGTGGAACTCTTCTATTAAATCATCTGCTTAGGAGCCAAAAAAATCATTCATGTACTTATTTAACGATGTCAGGATGCATTCGAAAGCCGTCCCCTTGTTTCTCTCTACCGCGCTTATGTTGACAGGTCGGAACACCTATGCTATCGTTTGTACAAATGGTGTATACCATTAATCCATTAGCATACTATTCT
>Ga0209986_10002726_pt1 | contig 15902 bp, 21 predicted proteins | sample BlataG_FD_183168 | JGI IMG/M metagenome (GOLD analysis project Ga0209986, IMG submission 183168) | Deep subsurface microbial communities from Black Sea to uncover new lineages of life (NeLLi) - Black_00105 metaG (SPAdes) (version 2) | ecosystem: Environmental > Aquatic > Marine > Oceanic >...
TCACGGAAAAAGATCGCCCGGGCAGCCGGAAATGAGAGCTTTGTAGGCGAGGCTCCGGTAGTTATTGCCGCAGTAGCCCTTCGCACAGATCATATTATGATGTGTGGGGTTCATAGCTATCCAGTGGATCTTGCCATTGCCGTAGACCACATCACTTTAGCCGCTGTTGAAGAAGGGCTGGGAAGCTGCTGGATTGGTGCTTTCTCCCAGGAGGAAGTTAAACGGATTCTCAATATTCCCAGGCAATACATGGTCGTTGCCCTTTTGCCAATGGGGTATCCCGCTGAAGCCGGTGGGTTAAAATCACGCAAACCATTGGAGACAATAGTCTCTTACGAAACCTTTTCTGAATGATAAGAGAGGCTAAAATTTTCGAACCTTCAACTTTGCCAAAGGTTCAAGGGTTAAATCCAATTCCAGAAAAGCAATTGAGAAGAAGTCTTTTCAAGAAACTTTGAAATTCGGCCCCTCTCAGATAATCTTTATACTTTCCTCTTGATCTACCAAGATTAGAGAATTTTCCTCGAGTTTCTAGGTATGCCCTCATTCTAGAAAAATGCTATATTATCTCAAGTTGGGGAACGTAAGTAAAGTGATTATCAAGGGTGAACACCTGACAATTATTCTCTTGGGCCAAAACTGCGATTAAACAGTCGGTTAAGGGGATAACGGTGCCTTTTCTTTGTAGTTCAAAGGATAACTTTCCCACTTTTTCCCAGGTTTTCTCACTTTCCTTTAGTAGGGGAAGTACCTTCAGGTTTTTCCTTAACAATTCGAACTCGGCGTCAGTTTTCGCTCCTTGAAGGAGCTCAGCTAAGATTATTCCAGTGACGCATACCGCCTCCATCTCCAGGAATTCAGCCAGCCTCTGAGCGTATTCTGATTCTGGGCGATTAAAATATTCCACCCAAATAGAAGTATCCACCAGTATTCTTTTATTCATCTTTTTCCATTTCTCTCAATTTTCTCCAATTCTCCTTCAAAGAGATTTTGCCCCGTAGATTAATAAGTGCCTCCAGTCTCTTTCGGTGAATAAATTCCTGCAAAGCTCGGTTAACTGCTTCGGTTTTGGTCTTAGAGTCAGTTAGATTGATAACTTCCTTTATAAGATCGTCTGATAAATTTAAAGTGGTCCGCATCTTTCCCTCCTTCATATAATTTGCTTTATATTATATGATATTTTTGGTCATCTGTCAACCCCTTTTTTATACATCAATTATTTGTATTTCTTATGTCATTCATATTTTTAGAGAAGCCTGGTCCAGGAGGATCTATAAAATTAAAGGTGAACGAGGTAATTTTTTTATGGCACTGCAAAAAGTAAAAGGGGGGGAGGGGGAGAGAGAAGGGGGGAGGAAGATTATATCAAGAATAAAAGAAAGTGGGAAAATAGAGGGTTTATGGCTGTAAAAAGGTAGGTTTTGGGTAGGCCTGGATGCGGTGAGGAAGCAATGCTGATGTGGTAGGATCTTACCTGCCAGCGAGGTTGGCTAACATTTTTTCATGCTGTAGGCAGAAATCATTTTTGCTGGTAAGCTGAGCCTGGATGAGGTCTTCCTGCCAGTGGGCATTGTAGAGGCGGCAGTTTTTGTTCTTACAGAAAGGATTACCGGTGAGATGAAAGAATAGGGTCTGCATCACATATCCTTTCATAACCTCGGTTAACCTCTGATCATTATAATCAATGAACCTCCCTTTGAATTCCTCTTTTAAAGTGAAGAGGTTCACCCCCAGTTGTTGTTTCAGGTAGAAATCCCTGGGTTTGGCCGGTGCCTCAACCACTCCAGTGGTGGAGATGAGGGAAGGAAAACCATAGACACTCACCCGGGCGTGATAGCGATGATCATCCTCACTCCAGGTGCCAAACAATTGGTTGGTAAAAATGATGTGGCAATGATCGAGGCTAAGTTCGGCCTCAGGGATTAGCCGGGAAAGGAGAGCCAGGAGTTCAAAACCGTCGTACAGGATTCCAAAGGATTTTACTTTCCCGTAAAGAAGTTTTTTTCTTTCATATTCAACTTCCCCTTCAAGAGGCTGAGCAAAACTCTTATTTCTATTTACCTGGCGGACCTTTATGACGGCAGTTTTTCGAGCTAGCTCATCCGCCGTAGTCTCTTTCTTTTCGGGGGGTAGACGAGAAAAGTAAAACGAGAAAAAATCTTCCCTTAGCTCGATTTTAACCTGCTTGAACCAGCTTTCGAGATACCCCGCTATTTCCTCAAGATTTAGGCTCTCCGTTCCTGCCCCATGGTAGAGATAAATAAAAGAGGGAAGATGGACCGTGGAGGAGAACATTTCTCACTCTAACTTACTCAAGACGGTCTCGGCTCCTCTTTTTCCGGAAAGAAGCATTGCTCCAAAAGTAGGACCCATTCGGGGAAGCCCATAGGTGGTAGAGACAGCCATTCCTACTACGACCAGGCCCGGATGAGCCTCACCGGTATGCTCGATTATTAAGTCCTCGGACTGTTCCACCCACATGGCTCCAAATCCTAGTGTTTTCGCTAGACCCCTTTCTTCCAATTTTTTTACCACACAGGCATCGTGGCCTGTGGCATCCACTACCATTTTACTCACCAGAGCCACCGGGTCAACACAGCTAATCTGACGAGGCAGGGCCTGTACAGGAGTCCAGTTGACCACTACCCCAGCCACTCGATTGTTCTCTCTTAGGACTACATCATCAAAAATTGTCATATTGGCGAACTTTACCCCGGCATCACAGGCAGCAGCGATGAGCTTGGAACAGGCATGGGGTCCGTCTGCTACATATAATCCCTGGCTAACTTCACCAAAGGGTACCCCTAGCTCCGAGAGAACCTCTTGGGCAGGCTCTCTCACCGTTACTTTGTTCATTAAATATCCGCCAAGCCAGAATCCACCTCCGAGGTAATTGTTTCTTTCCACGATAAGCACCTTTTTTCCTTCTTTGGCAACCTCGGCTCCCAACATTAGACCACTCGGTCCGCCACCTACGATGAGACAATCACTTTCCACATATTCAAGGAACTGTTTAGTAAACTCATCCACAATAGCCCTGGTTATTTCTGTCTCTCCCACCGGGGCAAAGATCTTTTTTTTTGCCGGCATACATGGCCTCCTTTTTTAAAATAAAATCTCGACTGCCTTATAAGGACAGGCAGGAATACATGCTCCACAGACGATGCACCTGTCTTTATCAAAAGATATCTCCATCTTTTCCCGATCGACTACGATGGCTTCGGTGGGACAAAGGGGGACACAGACGGTACAGTGGGTGCATCTATCCTCAAGCCATCTTACATCCTTAGCCAGAGGCTGAATAGCAACTCCTATCTTTTTCAGATAGTTTAATCCTTTATCAAGAGCCTCTTTTTCACCGCTTATCTCCATTATCAGTCGTCCTTCCTCTTCCCGGCTGATTCTGGCTCTCAAGATATTTACCACCAGATCATAATCTTTTATCAATCGATAAGTGATGGGTTCCTCAACCACGGTTTGAGGAAAAGTCAAGACTAGCCTTTTCTTTAGCATCTTATGACTCCTTTCTTCCCGGGATAACTTTTTCTTCGATTACTTTATCGGCCTTTCCTTAAGGGGTTTAAAGGTCATACCTGACTCTGCTGAAGGAAGAAGCTCAACCGGCTCAGTCAAGAGAAACTCTCCTTTTTTTATCCAATCCTTAAGTAGGCTGGCAATCTTTCTTGCCTTAGCGTAGCTGGAAAGTGAACCTGTGGGAACTTCTTTCCCTTGAACGGCGATCTTACCACTTTTAAGCTGGGCGTAGCTTATCTCACCTAAACTACCTGATTTACCTTTAGGATAGGCTTCACTGTAATCTACTATCTGGGCAAGAATCTCCTCATCTTTAACAGTCGTGTATAAAAGCATCTCCTCATTTAAGATAGGGATGGGAACACCAATTCCTACGCTCAAGGTCACCCCGTATCCTGTCATAGTCGTTCCCTTCAGCCACTCTGGGCTCATTTGTTTTAAATCGCCCAGCACGGCAATAGTACCGGCGGCAGACCGAGGAACGCCTTTCTCTGTCCGGGGAGCAGTAGGGTTATGCTGGGTACCCTGCCAGACCACGTAGCCCACTCCACCTCCCAGGAGAATTCTTGTTCCCACTCCAATAGTTTTATAATAAGGGTCGTTAAGAAGGGGTGAGAGCTGACCTGCGCTACAGTAGTTGGCATTGCCCAGATTGGGTTGAAGAATACCCATGTAGGTATAGATGACCTTGGGGGAAAGATTCACCGCCACATTGTAATTTTGATAGGCATTCCGGGGATTAAAAAGAACTGCCTCATTGACATCCTTCAAGTTAATCCAGGTCTCAAGACTCCTTCGGGGATAGCAGTCCGTTCCGTAGGCGGTGGCCACCAACTTCACGTCCTTTCCCGCTACCAGATCCTCGATAACGTGCCCACCCCCGTATCTGAACTCTCCGGGATGGACTCTGTTCCTCGGATCATCATCGGGAAGGGCCGTAGCCCCGAGGTAAATATCGACTGCCGCAAAGCCTGTGTAAACAGGGACCTCATTGAGATAAGTCTTGCCTCCCCCCAGCTTGATCTTGGGTTTGGAATGTCCAATACTAAGATAGATACCTGATGAGCACATAGGTCCAAAGGTAGCGCTGGTTACCACATCTACCTCTTGGGCAGCTTTCTTGATTCCTTTTTCATCCACTAGATCAATAATCTCTTCCGCCGTCACCACTACCGCCTTACCCTTCTTTATCTTCTCGTTAATTTCAGCCAGTGTCTTGGCCACTTTTTCCTCCCTATCCGCTAAATAATTCTGTACTTGAATATCTTTCCCCGGTGTCAGGTAATATCACCACAATTAATTTTCCTCTCGATTCGGCTCTTTTGGCCACCTTTAATGCGGCGAAGACTGCCGCTCCTGAGGAGACCCCGGCTAAGATACCCTCTTCCTTAATTAACCTGCGGGTGGTAATAATCGCCTCCTCGCTTTTCACCTTGATAACCTCGTCGACTAATCCTACCTCTAGTACCTCGGGGATGAAGCCAGCTCCGATTCCTTGAATCTTATGGGATCCTGGTGATTCTCCGGAAAGGACGGCTGACTCAGCCGGTTCTACCGCGACTGCCTTAAGATCAGCCTTTTTTTTCTTTATTAGCTGGGCCACGCCGGTAAGGGTTCCCCCTGTGCCTACACCACTTATCAGTATATCTATTCTGCCGTCGGTGTCCTCCCAGATCTCTTTAGCCGTGGTTTGGCGATGTATAGCCGGATTAGCCGGATTCTTAAACTGTTGGGGGATGAAGGCCCTGGGGTTGTTGCTGGCCAGCTCTTCTGCCTTTCTCACCGCTCCCCTCATTCCTTCCGAACCAGGGGTTAAGATGAGTTCTGCTCCAAAAGCCCTGAGCAAGCTTCTTCTCTCAATACTCATAGTGTCGGGCATAGCGAGGATTAATTTATAGCCTTTTACAGCAGCCACAAAAGCTAAAGCAATGCCAGTATTGCCACTGGTTGGCTCAATAATGATGGTATCCTCATTGATCAGACCTTTCTTCTCCGCTGCCTCAATCATGGAAAGGCCTATTCGGTCCTTCACCGACCCGCAGGGGTTAAAAGATTCAAGCTTTCCTACTACTTCTGCTCCCAGGCCCTTGGCGATCCTATTTAATCTAACCAGCGGAGTTCTTCCTATCAGTCCGGTAATGTCATCGGCTATCTTTGCCACTTACCTCACCTCCCCTAATCTTCCCCCTGATGGTAGCTAACAACATCTGTGCACTTAGGACAGATTTGGAAGCCATCTTCATTAAATATATAGATACACTCTCCACATCTTGAGCACACTTTAATCTTCCCATCCCCATCTTTCATCGCCTCCTTAGCAGCTTTTTTATGTTAATTCCAGCATTCTATCAACAGCCTTTCTTGCCCTATTAGCTATCCTAGCTGGAACCTTAATTTGATACCGCATCTCTTTTAACGACCAGACAACCTTCTCCAGAGTGATGAGCTTCATATTAGGACAAATAGCCTGTTCAGAGACAGAGAAAAATTTTTTTTCGGGGTTTTCCTTACGTAGCCGGTGGATGATTCCCAACTCTGTTCCCACGATGATCTCATTGTTTTCGGTAGTTTTAGCATATCGGCACATTACCCCCGTACTTTGTACTTCATCAGCCAGAGAAATTACCTCCGGTCTACACTCCGCATGGACTATTACCTTGGCCTGAGGATGGTCTTTTCGCAGCCTCGCAATATCCTGAGGAAGAATTCTAAGGTGAGTGGGACAATAACCAGGCCAGAGAATCATCTCCTTTCCCACCTGACTGGAGACATAATGGCCCAGGTATTGATCAGGGATGAATAGGACTTTCTTCCTCTGATCAAGTCCCCTCACAATCTTTACCGCATTGGCTGAAGTGCAGCAAACATCAGACTCTGCCTTGACTTCAGCGGCAGAATTGACGTAACACACTACATAGGGATAGCCATATTTTTGTTTTTTCTCTTTCAGCTTTTCTACCGTTACCATATTGGCCATAGGGCATCCAGCATTTATATCCGGTAACAAAACGATCTTATCCGGACAAAGAATAGAAGCGGTCTCCGCCATAAATTGGACTCCACAGAAGACAATCACTTCCGCCCTGGTTTTGGCTGCTTTTCGACTCAAATCTAAAGAATCACCCACAAAATCTGCCATGTCCTGCACCTCACCTAACTGATAGTTATGAGCAAGGATAACGGCATTTCTCTCTTTCTTTAGCTGAATGAGCTTATCCACTAACGCTTGGTTTCTATTATTTTCTGTAAGCATTTTCTCTTTTTTGTTCTTATCTATTTTTGTGAGATTGAACATGAAATAGATCTGAAAGAACCTCGGCATTTAGGGGACCTTCCACCAGGAAAGCCTCGGCATACTTTACATTAATTAAGGAGCCATAGAATTGATTTCGCGCTTCTATGTGAAAAAAGTAATCCCTTGCTCCGATAGGTCGAACCTCCATTTTAGCTGCTTTCTGTCCAAACTGAGAACAATATGCTTCAATAGCCTCCATTTTCTTAGAGTAATATGGAGTAATATCGATGACTATAGTGGGAGAAGAATAATCGTGCAATAAGTAAAAAAGGAAAAGTTGGGGATCATGAGGAGGAAAGGGGATATTAAGTTTTTCCAGGCGACAGTAAAGATTTGAATTTCTCACCAACCATCCTGCCATGCGGTGATCATTGTGTCGATCCTCCCAGTAGGGAGCAAGGACAAAATTTGGTTGAAGCTCTCGGATTATTCCAGAAACCGTAACTCTGTTCTCATGGGTGTCCTCAATTCTAGCATCTCCCAGGTCTAAAGTTCTCCTCAGATCAGCCCCTAAAATCTTAGCTGCTTTCGATGCCTCCTCGACAATAATTTCAGGAGTTGCCTTAGAATTCATCTCTCCTCGGGTAAGGTCTATTATTCCTGTTGTCCACCCTAGCTCCTTCATCTTTAAGAGAAAACCACCACAGGCTAGTTCTACATCATCACAGTGTGCCCCAAAGGCTAAGATATCTATTTTCTTCATACGATCCTCGAATACTTTCTGTTTAAATAAGAAATTTTTTTCCCGTTTTTTAAGTACCGCAGGTGAAGCATTCCCATGTTTTAAGAAACCAAGGTCCTTTGATATAGTGAGACGTATCGGGGAACGACCTTCTCGGTGGTAAATTTTTCCAAAACTCTCATCCTTGCCTCTCTTCCCATTTTTTTTGCTAAACCCTCATTAGTTAGAATTTTCAGACAGTATTCTGCCATGGTGTCTAAATCTCCTACTTTGGCTAAATACCCATCCTTTCCATGACGGATTACCTCTGGCAGCCCTCCTACTCTGGTGGCAACCACAGGTACCTCTGAGCTCATAGCCTCCAGGGCAGCAAGGCCAAAGCTTTCCTGCTGTGATGGGAGTAAGAAAAGATTAGATTTCCCCAAAATCCTGGAGACGTCACCTACGTTACCCCGAAAGCAGACTTTCTCCTCCAGACCCAGTTTTTCCACCAGTTTTTGAGCTAGATGCTTGGTTGGTCCCTCTCCAACTAGATAAAGCCGGCAATCTCTTTCTTTGACTATCATACCAAAGATCTGAACAACATCTGCTACCCTTTTAAGAGGTCTGAAGTTGGAAATGTGGCAGATTATCTTCTCTTTACCTCGGCCTGTTCTTTTGTACTTCTCCGGGTTGACGAAGTTAGGTATAACTGTGATGGGTCTGGTAATGCTAAATTTTTCCAGAGTTTCTTTTTTCAAAAACTCAGAAACAGCGATTAAACTGTCGGAGTTTTCCATGCTAAACTCGACAATCGACTTATATGAGGGATTTAGCCCGAGCAAGTATACATCTGTCCCATGGAGAGTGGTGACAATTTTTACTTTACCATGAAGGGCTTTCTTGGCAAGATAGGCAGAAGTAGCATGGGGAATTGCGTAGTGAACATGAATTATATCCAGGCGATGATGCTCCATGACATCGATTATTTTTGAAGTCAAAGCCAGGGTATAAGGACTATACTCAAATAAGGGATAGGGAGGGACATCAACTTTATGAAAGATTACTCTGTCATTATGCGCTTGTAATCGGACCGGGCAGGCATAGGAGATAAAATGGACCTCATGCTCCTTGGCCAGGCTAAGTCCGAGCTCAGAAGCAAGAACCCCACTTCCTCCAAAAGTTGGGTAGCAAACTATTCCGATCTTCATTTCCTCTTTCGCTTTTGCAAAATCATTAATCTGGCAATAACACAACTAAACAAGATATGCCTCAAGATCATAGAGCTTAAGTTCCTTTTAAGACTGGAAACTTATTACTTTATGTTCGCCATAATCTGCCTTTGAAAAGTCACCGTGTACAACTCTTAAGAAATCTTGGCCAAACTTTATGAGGTATTCCAGTACATTGATTTTTCTTTCCTGCAAGTCCTGGAGAGGAAAAATATTATGGGCAGCTTTATTAATCTGACTTTGCATAATGATATTCTGCCTTTTTGATTTTCTGGCGACTTTATCCTCAAGGATATCCATCGCCCTTAGTGCCTTCCTCAACGATGCCTGAGATGAATCCCTTAAACCCCTGTCAATTTTTACAGCGGCCTCTTCAACAGGTGAAAAGGTCTCCAAAATCTTGCTTCTTGCAGATCCGAACAGAGAATCCATCTTTTTTCGAGCTAATTCTTTGGTTAAGAGTTCCGGAAACCTCAGATCCAGGATTTCGAAATGATATTTGTTAAGGACTTTTAGAATCTTATTTTCAACTATGGTGGCGCCAAACCGAGGCCAGATTAGAGGCATTTCTATCTCAAATTCTTCATAGATCCTTTTCAGTTGCGCAAAATAAGCTATTTCAGATGGCCCAGCCATATAAGCGTAGGTGGGAAGGATCCAATCTTGGATGAGGGGTCTGGTGACGACATTAGCGCTGAAAGCAGAAGGATTTTTCTCTAACCAATCAAGCATCTGTTCTGAGGAGTAAATGTTCTCCCCCACATGAAATTTCCCCCTATAAATCACACTTTTTCTCTCCACCAAGAAGTTGCAAAAATCACTACGTTTATGAATGCGTGGAGAATATCCTAACTCCTTGAGTTTTACTTCCTCTTGACTTAGAATTTTACTGCACCTGGTAGGATTTTCTATTAACTTTTTAAAAACAGGAATCATCAACTTTTTCAAATCTTTTGGTTCAATTAAAATCAGACCGAAATCTCCAAAAAAAGAAAGCATGAGCTTGGAGAAGACCTGGCCAAGATTTTGTCGTCCTTGGCATATAGATACCAGCTTTTCCAGAATGGAATCTTTAAATTCAGTGTCGGGGGTAAATTCTTCTATGTTGGCTATCATCCGATCTATTTTCTCCTTATCAAGTCTGATCTCAGAAGTGCTTTTCTCTCCCTGAACAGGATAGCTGATCTTTCGAGGGTAATTATTGTGCATCAAATAAATGTGATCGACTTCTGACAGATCATGGTCTTCAGAAGCATTCCAGAAAATAGGCACCAATGGATGTTTCTTGTCCGAGTGATTGTTAGCTACTATAATAGCGGAAAGAGCCTTGTAAATAGTGTAAAGGGGACCGGTAAAGATTCCCGGCTGTTGCCCGGTAACTACAGTATAAGTATTCTCGTCAAGCAGCATCTCAATGTTCTCCATAACCTTCTGAGGAGCCTCGATTCTGCGATTGTATTCCCTCAAGACTTTCACAACCCCCTCCCTATCTATTTCAACCTTTCTAAATTTTCTTTCTCTGAAGTGATAAGGATAAAAATGGGAGACTCTTTCGTACCTCTCAAGATAGTCTAAGGTTATACGGCTAGGGGTAATCTCAGCCGCGGGTAAACTTTCAATAGTCATGCCATCTTCTCTATTCTGGTAAAATTATTCTTATGATGAATCTTAAAAAAATTCCTTCATACTAATCACAAATGTTGAGTTTTAAGAGATCCTCGGTGAATTGAATTGAAATGATTCTTTTGTTACCCTCTCCGTTTTATTTAATTCTAAAATTATGGGTATAAATATTCATCCGTTTACCCCTGGCAAAACCGATTATTGATAATTTCGTCTTTTCAGCCAACCTTACCGCTAAATCTGTAGGTGCAGCTCGGGAGGCAATAATAGGTATTTTTCGTTTTGCTACCTTGATTACTATTTCTGAGGATATCCTCCCGCTGGTCAAGATGATCTTATTTCTGGTTGATATATTCTTTAAGAAACATTCCCCGAAAATTTTATCAATGGCGTTGTGGCGACCTATGTCTTCCGCAAATATTTCTATTTCATCCGGACTGCTGAGAGCAGCCGAATGGACGCCACCGGTTTTTTTGAAAAGAGAAGATTTTGCCTGGAACGCTTTCATCAAATTAATAATTTGCCCATAATTGATTTGAACATCTGAATTTACTGGTCTACACTGTACAATATCTTGAGAATCATAAAAAGAAGGACCTCTTCCGCAGCCCGAACTAATCAATCTTTTTCGAAAGAGGTCTTGAGGAATTTTAAGATCTCCATCTACCTTCACGTTAGCATAATACCCATCTTTACCAAGACTTACACCTTTTATGGGAATGTTATTTTTGACTAGGCCCTCCGATAAAAGAAAACCTACCGCCAAGTATTCTAATTTATCAGGACTACACAGAAGAGTAACTATTTCCTGGCCATTAACCAAAATTGTAAAGGGAATTTCTTTTATGATCCAATCTTTCTCCACATACATCTTGCCAGAACTGAGACGAGTTATGCTCAGAGATTGGGTTTGTGAAATTTTCTCAATTTCTTCTTGCATTTTTCCATGTTTCCTCTGTTTCTATCTTATTACCAATTCCAACTATTTCACCGTGTATCACTCGAGCAAATATTCTTCTTTTTATTGATGCCTGAGCCCGAAACTTTCACTACACACAGGACAGGACGGATTTGGCTTGATCTCTATACATTCTGCTTTATTTTGACGCAAATCATAAGTAAAAAGCTTACCTCTCAAGTTATCTCCGTATCCGGTGATTAATTTTATAACCTCATTTGCTTCCAAAATTCCAAAAAGTCCAGCCGTCACCCCAATTATAGGAAATTTTATTTTTTTGGGTGCATTCGGAAATAGACACCTCAGGCAGGCCGTTTTCCCCGGTACTATAGTGGTGATTTGACCATAAAATCCCTCGACGGCAGCATGTATAAGTGGCTTTCTGCCTTTGACACAGAACTCATTCAACAAATATCTTGTTTCAAAGTTATCAAGGGCGTCTACAACTATATCTACATCATTCAGTAGATCTTCTACGTTTTCCCTGCAAATTCTTTTAGCCCATGTTTTTATTTTTATTTGTGAATTTAATTGCTTAAGCTTTTCTTTGGCGGACACAGACTTTGCTTTTTTGTTCAAATCTTCTTCCCCATACAGAATTTGTCTGTTTAGATTACTGAGCTTCGGCTTCTGCTCATCAATTAAAAACAAGTATCCGATCCCTGCTGCTGTTAAATATATACTGATAGGCGAGCCCAGTCCCCCTACTCCTACGATAGCTACCCTTGCTTTTTTTAGTTTCTCCTGGGCATATTTTCCAAATATCATTATCTGACGATCATATCTTCTTAATTCCTTTTCGTTTAGCATCTTATCCCCCTGCTATGGGAGGAAATAGGGCTATTTCATCATCATTTTTTAATTGAGTTCGCAAGTCTGCATAGTTCCCGTGGATAAATACCCATACATACTGGGGTAGCCATTTTTTGAGTTTAGGAAAATCATTAGCTATTTTTTCCAGGGCCTCCTTTACGGTAGCCCCTTGAGGGAGGTTAAGCTCAGTTTTATCCACTCCGCATAAATTCCCGAAAAAAGTGAAAAATTTGATTTTTACCTTCATTTAATCAAACCTTCACCCACAGTAGTGGAAAACCCCATTAAAGACTCAGTTTTTTTGAGATATTGGGAACTAACAAGAGTCATACAGCTTCTACTCTTTTTATCTCTGGAACTTCTTTCTTAAGACTTTCTTCGATCCCATCCTTGAGGGTTAGCGTTGCCATAGGGCATCCAATACAAGCCCCAGTTAGTTTCACTTTGACTATCCCTTCTTCTGTAACTTCAATTAATTCTACGTCTCCACCGTGAGCTTGTAAAGAAGGACGAATTTCAGTCAATGCTCGTTCTACTTTTTCACGCATTTTTTATCCTCCTGTGTAAATGCTCAGTAAACGCCGTGTCACATTGGATTTTCAGGGTAGCCGCACCCTTTAGGGTGCGCAGGCTAAAGCCTGCGACTACCAAAAATGACGGAGTTCACTGAATGCTTACCCTCCTGTTTCTTTAAATAGTCATCAATGGCTGATTTTCGTAGTTTTTATGCAAATGATGAGATTATTTTTTTCTTCCTGCAAAAAGAGGGGACATTTCTCTGAGCCTCGTCACAATCTCCACCAGGTTTTCTACGGTATAGTCTATATCTTCTTTTCGGTTGTCCCTGCCCAAGGAAAATCTTATTGACCCCTGAGCTATCTCTGGAGCAACACCCATGGCCATGAGAACATGCGAAGACTCTAAGCTGCCAGAGGTACAGGCTGACCCGGTAGAGGCTGCGATTCCTTTGAGATCAAGATTTAAGATTAAGGATTCTCCCTCAATAAACTCAAAAGAGATGTTCAAAGTATTGGGTAGTCTTTGAGTGGGGTGTCCATTCAGTTGACAATGGTTTATATTTTCCCGGATCATTTTCTCCAATCTATCCCGAAGATTAGATTCGCGTCGTGATTGCTGCACCATTTCTTTTGGTGCTATCTCGGCTGATTTTCCTAGTCCTACTATGCCGGCCACGTTTTCCGTACCTGCACGACGACGCCTTTCCTGATATCCACCATGAAGCAGGGGGTAAATCCTGGTACCTTTGCGGACATATAAAGCTCCCACTCCTTTTGGACCATAGAACTTATGAGCAGATAGGGAAAGAAGGTCTACCTTTAGATCATCAACGTTAACTTTTATCTTTCCTATGGTTTGCACAGCATCGGTGTGCAGGTAAATTCCGGCTTTCTGGGCAATCTCGCCTATTTCTGAAATAGGCTCAATGGTTCCTACCTCGTTATTTGCATGCATCACACTGATAAGAACGGTCTGGCTGGTAATGGCTTCCTCGACCTCTCCAGGGTCGAGCCATCCATGTTCATCCACCGGCAAAAAGGATACCTTGTAGCCTCTTTTTTCTAAATACTTGAGGGTTGATAGTACTGCGTGATGTTCTATGGAAGATGCTACGATATGTTTTCCTTTCTTTTCCAGAGCAGCAGGTACTCCTTTTAGAGCAAGGTTATCTGCCTCTGTCCCCCCACTGGTGAAGATTATTTCCTCTGGGCTAGCCCCGATAAGATTAGCCACCGTTTCTCTTGCCTCGTCAGTTGCCTTCCTTGTCTCTTGGCCAAAAGAATAAATAGTTGAGGGGTTGCCAAACGCCTCTTTATAGTAAGGCAGCATCGCCTCCAGGACCTCTGGATGAAGAGGAGTGGTGGCATTGTGGTCTAAATATATCCTTTTCATTTTAACTGTCCCTTCAAATTTGAAACATATATTTGTGTCCTGGCTGAGGAAGTCTGGAGACCCGTCTTGCCTCTACAAGGAGGTCTTCCAAACTCGTTCCTTTCAGAATTTCCTTTATCTTATCTCCTAATCTTTGCCAGAGGAGTCGGGAGACACAGCTATCCACCCGCTCACATTGAGATATTTCATCTTCCTTATCCAGACAAAATACCGGAGCAACCGGGACCTTTAAGGCTTTTATGATATCCATCACAGTAATATCTTTTGAGGCCCTGGCCAGGAGAAATCCTCCTCCCGGTCCTCTTATACTTCTCACCAACTCTGCCCGGCGTAGCTGATTGAAGATCTGTTCCAGGTAATTGACAGAGATTCCTTCTCTTTGGGAGATATTTTTGATGGAGACGGGGCCAATGGCTTCATGAATGGCTAAATCAAGCATTGCCCTCACTCCGTATCTTCCTTTGCTAGATAATCTCAATCCTTATCTCCTCTTTTCTATTTTCTTACTTTTCAATTATAAATTTATAACAATTTTAGTCAAGTATTAGCTAATTTACATTATAAAAAAATATAATTTTTGTCAAGCATATCTCGTCGCTCCGCTCCTCAAGACAAGGAGTCTTTCTTTTTCCTCAACTATTCTTGAGGGGGAAAATATTCCCCCTCAACTCTTCGCTCGTTGCTCCCCCGAAACTCAAAACCTACAGAGCTGACTCGTTAAGGTGGCTGATATAAGGCTCCTTTGGGGAAAGTCCCTCGATACGCGTAAGGCAAAATGGAGTAAATTTGAAATTGACGGTGAGTATGATCTTTGTTATGATTGGATAAGATCACAATTCTTTCCATGAATAAGATAAAACTTCTTGGATAAGCTCTAGAGAGGGTAAGTTTTTAACATGAGACAGGTGATTTCTTTTGATCTGGATGGTACTCTGATCAAGCCTGATTTTAACTATCTAATCTGGTATGAGATGGTACCCAAGCTTTATGCCAAAAAGCAGGGGATTGAGTTTGAAGAAGCAAAAAGATTGGTAAAGAAAGAGTACGACAGGATCGGCGAGAATGATTTAAGGTGGTACCGGCTTGATTATTGGCTCGAACATTTAAAACTTAATAAAAGTCAAGAAGAGATACTTGAGAAATACATGGATAAGATAATCCTTTATCCCGATGTCCTGCCCAGCCTGAACCATCTGAAGAGAAGATACAAGCTAGTAATTGCTTCTGGCATGAGTGAGGATTTTATTTGCATTAAATTAAAAAAGAATAATCTCACCCGGTTTTTTAGCCATATATTCTCCGCCATTTCTCTAGGATTAATCAAGAAAGAAAAGAGTTTTTATCTTGCTATGTGCAGGAGCTTAAATGTCAAGCCAGCTGACCTTGTCCACGTCGGCGATCATTATGAGGTTGACTATCTGGTACCCAGGAAAATAGGAATAGAGGCATACTTTTTAGATCGGGAAAACCAGCGGAAAAAAGAGGCTGCAACAGTTAATAATCTGGAAGAGTTCACTAACCACTTGATTCAATGATAATTTTCTTTATGGTTTTTATCCTCGAGATCTTTGCTAATCATAAATGGGAAGAGAAGGGTACAATTTATCTAATTTTTGTGGGGAAGGTAAGCGAGGATTTACGTTCCATTCAGACTTGAAGGTTGGTGGGTCAAAAGAGAATATAACTCAGGTCGTCGATCAATAAAAAGATTGTTATGGTCCGTTAGGTGTTTATTCCGGGAGCTAGCAGGGTCTACGTTAACTGTACCGATGGTTTCCTCTTGAGAGAGCCTCAGTAGTATCCGGCCTTCGGTATTAACTATTTGGCTGGCGCCGGTAAATTTGAGCTCTTTTTGAGTCCCCCGACGTTCTATTC
>Ga0209986_10002727_pt1 | contig 15897 bp, 13 predicted proteins | sample BlataG_FD_183168 | JGI IMG/M metagenome (GOLD analysis project Ga0209986, IMG submission 183168) | Deep subsurface microbial communities from Black Sea to uncover new lineages of life (NeLLi) - Black_00105 metaG (SPAdes) (version 2) | ecosystem: Environmental > Aquatic > Marine > Oceanic >...
TGGTGTTATCGGGTTAAAAAGATCGGGTACCGGTGAAATTAAGAAGATAAAAAAATCCGGGGGATTTCAAATAACCGGAATATTCGACCCTGATTTCATCTATGCCAAAAAAGTTTCCAGCCAATTATCTGTTCCTTTTTACGAGTCACCAGGTGATCTGATAACACGATGTGATGCGATAATTTTTTCCTTGCCTGCTGATAACCACTTTAATCTTTTAATTCAAACTCTGAAATGTTCAAAGCATCTTCTGATTAAAAATCCATTATCGATTTCGTTGGAATCTGCAAACGAATTAGTAAAATTAACCAGGGAAGCAAATGTAATCGTTCAGCTCGGAAACACCGAAAGAATGAATCCTGCATTTAAGGCTTCCCTAAAGTACATAAAAAACCCGGTATTTATTGATATACAAAGATATAGTAAGCCAGGAAAGTATATAAATGAAAGGGAGTTGATTTTGGATCTGTTGTTCAGGGATATTGATATTGTAACCAGTCTATACCGGTCAAACATTAAAAAGGTCAATGCTATTGGGGTCTCAATAGGTGGAGAAAAAGTGGATATCGTAAATGCACGATTGGAATTTGACAACGGATCCATCGCAATGTTAACCCTGAATAGTGTGTCTTTGTCGGATACATTGAAAGTCCAATTGTATCAGAAAGGGGAATACATTACCATCGATTTCATCAAAAAGCAAGCCATTATAGTCAGGTTAAAGGAAGTCCGGGACAAAGTAAGCCAAACCATAGAAAATCAATTTCAACAAGAATTCTTTTTTGAACAGCCGAAAATTATTTCAGTTAACCAGGATATTGAGGAGCTTGCTTTATTCCGCGATTCAATACGCAATAAAAAAAATCCTGTAGTTGGAATTGAGGAAGGATTCATTACACTTTCAATCGCTTTACAAATCATTGATAAAATCAATGTACATGAAAATCCTTTTGCCCTCAGAAGATAAATTCCGTTTGTTAAAAAAATGTTACTCAGCCGGGAAATAATTTCCAAATATTTTTGTTATACAAGAACGACATCCGTGCATAATTCAGTTCTCAAATCTTTCTAAACCAGGCGCCAAATTCGTAAATCACATACCTCCTAAATGCACAAGAAAGCTCATGTTCTTAAATACTTGATTTTCGATATCCTGGCTGCTGCCGGAAGCTGGACCCTGTTTTATATCCTCAGTGAGAATTATATCAAACCGGAACACCTCATTTCATCTTTGACTATTTATTTTGAGCCTCATTATTTTATCGGATTATCTTTTATCCCTTGTTTTTGGATTTTTCTATATTATTTAACCGGGTACTATAAGGATATATACAGAAAATCCAGGTTAAAGGATTTGGGTGAGTCTCTGCTGATAATCCTGATCGGTTGTACCGTAATTTTTTTCGCCATTATCCCGGATGATAAATTTCCGGTTCACAATAAATACTTTATATCATTTCTTGCCTTGTTTTTTATTCAATTTATTCTGACGTATGTACCCAGGTTAATTATTACTACCCGAACCATACATAAGATCCACAAAGGAATAATCGGATTCAATACTTTACTGATAGGAAGTAACGGAAGGGCTGTGAAGATCTTCAAGGAGATAAAGGAACAGGAAAAATCGTCAGGAAATAAATTTATTGGTTATATCAGCGTAAATCATAATTCAAAAAACCCTGTGAATAAATACCTCCGTCATTTGGGTGATCTGAATAATATTTCGGAGGTGATTATAAATTATCGGGTCGAAGAAGTTATTATTGCTATTGAATCAAATGAACAAGATGCGATTGAACAAATTATCAATAAAATCGAGAAGACTTTTGTAATCATTAAAGCTGTCCCAAGCATGTACGATATTCTCATTGGAAGAGTGAAAATGTCAGTCATTTATGGTACACCATTAATTCAAATCTCACACGAACTGATACCTGCCTGGCAGGCAAATCTGAAAAAACTCCTGGACATTCTGCTTTCGATTATATCACTAATTTTGTCATTTCCGGTAAGTTTAGCGCTGATAATCGGCATTAAATTCACTTCAAAAGGATCCGTGATCTACAGCCACGAAAGGATCGGCAAGTATGGTAAACCGTTTAAACTTTATAAGTTCCGAACCATGTTTGCCGAAGCGGAGAAAAACGGACCGGAATTATCCAGCAAAACCGACTATAGGGTTACACCCATAGGCCGGTTTATGCGGAAACACCGGCTGGATGAAATTCCAAACTTCATTAATGTACTAAAAGGTGAAATGTCACTAGTGGGTCCAAGACCGGAAAGGAAGTATTATATTGATCAGATCCTTACCAGGGCACCCCAGTATATACATCTGCAAAAAGTAAAACCCGGCATTACATCATGGGGGCAAGTTAAGTACGGTTATGCTGAGAATATTGATGAAATGATCGATCGTTTAAAGCACGATTTGCTTTACATTGAAAATATGTCTCTTTATGTCGACTTTAAAATTATGATCTATACAATGATTATTATTTTGAAGGGTAAGGGAATTTAATAAAAATTAGAAATCAGCGTCCTAATGGGGTGGTCACCTGCCTGTATTCTTATGGCTATGCCTCAAATTCCTGAATATCGAATAATGAACAAAGAATATCGAATCCCGAAATAACATAAAATAATTTAGGCCCCTTTGAGGGGTATTCCAAAGCTGCCTTCTTTAGAGGTTGATTTTTACCGGGTTCGTGCCAGTTTTTAATTTTACTACCTGAATGGGTTTATAAACCGGGCCTTCCCTTTTAAATATGCTCTCATAATATACAAGCTTTGTTATTTTTACTTCCTGAATAATTCGATTTTTATACCGGTCAAGCCACTCTCCCAACTTTTTCTTGTTTTCAATCCATTTAGGTCTGGCTAATGTCAAATGAGGAACAAAATCACGTTCTTCCATTTTAAATCCAAGCCAAATGATTTCTTTCTCCAAAGCCTTCCTGATCTCTGCTAAAACCTGAAACCCTTCAACACCAACCCATAGAACCCTTGGGTTTTTTAAGTTTTTAAATACACCTAAGCTAACAAAATCTAACTTAAATTCATTGAAGTTGCTTGTCGACCGGACAAGGGCAGAAGAAACAGACGGAATAATTTCCTCATCTGTATCACCGAAAAAAAACAGGGTAAGATGTAAATTTTCCGGTTCAATCCATTTGATCCTATCCTCACGAAAAGTATGTTGTAACTCACCTAATAGTTTTCTTAACGGTTCTTCAACCGGAACCGGAACGGCTATAAATGTCCGTTTCATTTTTCTTGATTTTTTTTTATTGAATTAAATAAAAATTCAATACCTTGGTAAAGTAAATAAAAAAAACAGTCCGTGACTGAGATAATTATTGAGACATGCATGTACCACGATTTAATTTTGTCTCAAAAACTCAACGGACTACCAAATTTTAAACTGTAAAGAAAATGAGTTACTCGAAAAAATTTGCCGTCGTTCTGTCAGGGAGTGGTGTATTTGATGGAGCAGAGATTCACGAAGCCACATTAACCCTCTATGCTATAGGGAAAAACGGGGGAACCTACGAAATTTTTGCTCCCGATATTCCTCAACACCATGTAGTAAATCACATTACCGGTGAAGAGATGAACGAAACCAGGAATGTGCTTATTGAAGCAGCCCGAATTGCAAGGGGTAATATAAAACCGTTGAGTGAGTTTAACGAAAAAAATTTCGATGCGATCATTTTCCCGGGTGGATTAGGAGCTGCTAAAAACCTATCCTCTTTTGCTTTCGATGGAGTTAATTGTTCCGTTAATAAAGATGTTGAAAACAGTATTAAGCAAATGGCGGATGCAAAAAAACCTATTGGAGCATTGTGTATCTCACCTGTTATACTAGCGAAAATCCTGGGTGACGTTGTGCTGACTATTGGTCAGGATGCAGGTACAGCCGAAGCCGTCGCGAACATGGGCGCAACTCATAGAAAAACAAACCATGGAGAGGTAATTGTGGATTCCCGGTATAAAGTGGTTACAACACCATGCTATATGCTCGATGCCAACATTGTTCAAATTGCCGAAGGAGCTGATAATGTGGTGAAAACAATGATGAAATTATAGGGAAAATAAGATTGGTCAGATTAAACCTGCATCGATCATATAGATAATCTCATCGATGATCCTGTCTTCCCCTCTTGCATCAAATTCTGTTTTCAGGTTTGATTTGAAAATTCTTGCAATTGCTTGCCAAAAAAAAGCTGAAAATGAACCCTTTAACTCTTTAATTAAAACATAGGTCGTATTGCCTGTCTCACGATCGATTAATTTTATCAGCAATCGTCCCTGCGTGAATGTCATTTTTCGTAAATCATCTTCGAATTCTTCTCTTAATTCATCTTCAACCTGCTGTATATATTTTTTTTGTTCTTTTTCGGTGGGAAGCGTAAGCATATAGTTGTTCATTTCAAACAATTTGTCCCTTGCTAAAGTGGCATAAGGATAAACTTTTTTAATGTTATAAATTAACCTTGTGTATTTTCTTGCCTGGCGCCGGTTCTTAAATTTGCGCTCCGGGAATACTATAACCTCTTCAATTGCCCGGTGAGGTATGGTCTCCCCCTGAAAAAAGGTGGTGGTAACAATCTCAAAATCCTCAAGCTTTATGGTATCTCTTGAAAACCTTCTGGTTGTATCCTGAGCCTGAAGTAAACCCAGGTTAAAAAAGATTAATATGGTTAGAATGAACCTGTAAAACATAATATTCTATAACGCAGATAAAGTTCAATAATTATGCCATTTGCAAAGTTAATCCTTTCTGATAACTTTGCCTTTAATAGATTTCAAGTCGGTTTTTCTGAACTTTTAACACAAGCATGAACATTTCCATCCCGGAACTGCACGATGAACAAAAATATCACTTGCTCACCAAATTACACCATAACGATATTGTTCCTTTCGTATTCAGGTATATAAGAAAAATCAATCCTGTAACTTTTGTTTTTTATGTTTTAAATATTCTTTTTCTGGCATACATCCTCCAGTATTTGATGAATATTCTTCTTTATGCTAATTTTGGTTTGAAGAATATTCTTCTCTATTCAGCTTCCGGATTAATTATTTTTCCGGTAATCCTAATACCCATCCATGAAATCATTCATGGACTTGTATATCTGGCAGTTGGTGCAAAAAGAATAAAATTCGGAATTGACCTGAGTCAATATATATTTTACGTTACAGCTGATCAATTCGTGGCATCCAAAAATGAAATTATAAAGGTTGCTTTCGCTCCTTTTATCATAATAAACATACTTCTGATTTTAGGAACACAATATTTTGAAGGACCCGTCACATGGAGTTTTGTTTTGTGTTTGTTTGTTCACAGCACCATGTGCATCGGTGATTTTTCTATGGCAAGTTTCTTTGTTGAAAATTGGGATAAACAACTTTACACGTACGATAACCTAAACGAGAAATCATCCTACTTTTATGAAAAACTACAGGATTAATTTTAAAAATATTGCTTCGCAAATTAATTAGTGTCTGTCTATAAAGTCAAACAATTTTTAAAGCAAAGCACCAAATAACAAAAAACAAATAACAACCGAACGAAGTGAGCTCATGAACACTTTTGAAAATTAATTATTTTGTGAATAAATAAGTCCGAAATATCAATGATCAAATGTTCAAAACAGCTTTGAATATTGGGATTTCGGTCATTGAGATTTACCTGCCCTGTGAAATACGAAGTAATTTTTGCAAAGCAAAAATTATTTCACAGGGTAAATATTTTGGTGTTTGTAATTTGTTATTTTATAAAAAATTCTAAATGCTTAGTTTATAGACAGACTCTAATTAAAAAAGGATGGGTATGCTGCAAACAGTTTAATGATCAATAAAAGCTTACTTTTACCTGAAGGGTTCCCGGATACAAGGGAGAAACTCCAAAAATCAGGGTTCCCTGTCTATGAACTGAATATGTCGGAATTCCAGAAAATGGATGGGGGTTTAAGCTGCTTATCGCTTCGTTTTTAATGAGGATGAACAATATTATCTGAAAAAACTCAGCGATAAATTCGGACAATATTCAGAAAACATACCAAGACTAAAAAATACTAAAAAAGGGAGAGGAATATTAGAACATAGCTTCGCAAATTAATTAAAAAGTTTAATACTATTCAAATGGAACTGCTAAATTTGAATGATTGTGGAATAAGGCTAAGGCTGAGGCTAAGTCCCGAAAATTAGGAAATCTCCGATTTTCGTCAATTCTCGAGGATCCTCGAACTTTCCAGCTTGCTGGAAACCTCACGACCGGCTTGGTGGGAAGGATTGAGGAAATGGAGTAAAAACTAAGCAAACAAGTTTGCAGTTTTTCGGGAGCTAAGGCTAAGGAAAGACAAAAGGTTTAAGGATAAACAACTACAAAAGTAAATTATTACCTACATGAGGAGTAATCAAATTATTGAAATTCTTAAGAAGATAAATAAGGTTAAAATAGCTGTTTATGGTGATTTTTGTTTGGATGCATACTGGATAATGGACCCTGGAGGCTCGGAGATTTCTGTTGAAACCGGATTACAGGCTGAAGCTGTAAGAAAACATTACTATTCACCCGGAGGTGCATCCAATATTGTAGCCAATTTATCTGCCCTAAAACCAGCAAGTATCAAGGTCATTGGAGTCATAGGAGATGATCTTTTCGGCAGGGAACTAACTTTACAACTTGTCTCTCTAAATGCAGATATTAGTTCCTTAATTGTTCAAAAAGAGAATTTCAGCACAATCACTTTTACGAAAAAATACCTGGAGGAAAATGAAGAACCACGGATTGATTTCGGATTTTTTAATGAGCGGTCTGAAGAAACAGATAAAAAGATTCTTAAAAATTTGCGAATTGCGCTACAAAACTATGATGCCCTGATCTTCAATCAGCAAGTACCTAGGAGTATCACTAATGAAGAGTTTATTAATGAAGCAAATACGCTTTTCAAGGAATTCGAAAACAAGATTATTTTGCTCGATTCAAGACACTATAATGATAAATTCAATAACGTTTTTCGAAAGACAAATGATATTGAGATTGCCAGACTAAATGGTGTAGATTTGAACCCAAACGATATCGTATCAACAACAGATATTAAACGTTATGCTAAGAATATTTATAAGCAATCAAAGAAGCCCATATTTATTACCCGTGGCTCACGTGGAATATTGACAATTGATTCTGAAGGCGTCAGTGAGATACCCGGAATCCAATTATTAACAAAACTTGATCCGGTTGGTGCCGGAGATACTATAATCAGTGCTCTTGTTTTATGTCTGGCTGCCGGGATTAATCCACGGGATGCTGCTATATTCGCTAATTTTGCAGCCGCCGTAACAGTACAAAAACTTTTTACAACCGGAACTGCTTCAGGAGAGGAAATTCTTGAAATCAGTAAAGACCCTGATTATATTTATCAACCCGAATTAGCTGAAGATCTTCGTCGGGCTAACTATTTCTCAGGTACTGATATTGAATTATGTTACAGCAAGGGCATTAAAAGAACAGGAAAAATAAAACATGCAGTATTTGATCATGATGGGACAATCAGTACTATAAGACAGGGTTGGGAAACCATTATGGAGCCTGTCATGATTAATGCAATTTTAGGTGACAAATACAAAATCGCAAGTGAAACACTTTATCACCGAGTTCGAAAAAGAGTGATTGACTATATTAATAAGTCAACCGGAGTACAGACAATTGTTCAAATGGAAGGTCTAATCAAAATGGTTGAAGAATTCAACATTGTTCCCAAAGATAATATATTAGATAAGTTCGGTTATAAAAAAAAATATAATGATGCTCTAATGGAAATGGTTAATAAGCGATTGACCAGGTTTAATAAAGGAGAACTTGACATTAATGACTATACAATTAAAGGGGCGGTTCGGTTTCTGCAGGCTTTAAGTGACAGGGACGTTAAGCTGTATCTGGCAAGTGGTACGGATCAGGAAGATGTTCTAAATGAGGCTCGTTTGCTTGGTTATGCTGACCTTTTTGATGGTGGCATTTATGGCTCGGTAGGAGATGTCAGTAAATATTCCAAAAAGATAGTAATTGAAAAAATCATTAAAAAAAATAACTTAAAAGGAAGTGAACTTGTTGTATTTGGAGATGGACCTGTAGAAATCAGAGAGTGTCGGAAACATGAAGGAATTGCTATTGGAATTGCAAGTAACGAAATACGCCGGCATGGACTGAATCCTGATAAACGTACCCGCCTGATTAAAGCAGGAGCTCATATAATAGCGCCTGATTTTTCACAATTAGAAGACCTTATAGATCTTTTAGGCTATAGTCTAAATTAGCGTGTGATTTTGTATATTTGTAAAAAAAACAATGGATAAAGAAAGTATAAAACAAGCCTTACTAGATATGCCAGATAAGGAACGGGAAGCATTAATTTACGAGGTACAACAAGAGAGCAATATCCAGTCAAAAGTTATATAGAGGCTCAAAGAAATAAGCTTGACAATAAACAAGGTACATGCCCCCATTGTGGTAGCTGTAAATACACTATGTATGGAACAGATAAAGGCAGTAAAAGATACAGGTGTAAGAGTTGTAAGCGCACGTTTACAGAATATACAGGTACATGGATGGCAAGGATACACAAAAAGCATCTAATTGGAGAATATATGAAACTAATGGAACAGGAAAAGAGCCTTGACAAAATAAAAAGTCACTTGGGTATAAGTAAACAAACAGCATTTGACTGGCGACATAAGATTTTATCAGGAATAGAACATTCGGATAAAGGGACATTTCAAGGCATTACAGAAAGTGATGATACATTTTTTCTTCTCTCAGAAAAAGGCTCGAAACATATTAGCAGAGCCCCTCGCAAACGAGGAGGAACAGCTAAAAAGAGAGGAATTAATAATGAACATGTTGCAGTATTGGTAACGGCAGACCGGGTTTCAGAAATAGATCTCACAGTTGTAAGATTAGGACGAATAAAGAAAAAAGACATTAATCAGGCTATAGGTGATCGAGTTTCAGAGCAAACGATATTATGTAGTGACAGTCATGTAAGCTATAGAGGATTTGCAATAGACAAAAAGATTGAGCATCATCCGATTCGGGCTGATTTAAAGCAATATGTAAAGAAAAAGATTTATCATGTTCAACACGTAAATTCGATAGATAGCAGGTTAAAAAAATGGATAGAAAGTAGATTCGGTGGTGTATCTACAAAATATTTGCAGAAATATTTAAATTGGTTTAGAACAAAAGAAATACTGAAAGAATCGAATAACTTTATAGAAGAGTCCACATTAAAATCCCTGGAGGATTTGTCTGCTTGGGCGAAATTTAAAGCTATTCCTGATTCATTTCAGAAATTAATGCACTTTGCAACGCAAAATTAGACTAAAGCCATATTAATTTATATCTGGCTATCTTAAAGACTCTACTCGGATAAACCCCGTAAGATAAATCCATAAATCCAACGGGGTAAACCCCGTAAGATAATTATTCCAACAGGGTAAACCGGTAAAAAGAGGGTGGTAAAATGTATCAAACCAAAATAGTTGTTATAGGCAGTACAAATACTGATATGGTGATCAAATCAGATCATTTGCCTGCCCCGGGTGAAACCCTCCTGGGAGGAACCTTTTTCATGAATCCCGGTGGTAAAGGTGCGAATCAGGCTGTAGCAGCTTCCCGGCTTGGAGGCAAAGTTACTTTTATTTCAAAAACAGGAAATGACATATTTGGAGAACAGTCTGTTCAAAATCTTAAGAATGAAGGTATCAATACCGAATATATGGCTGTTGATCCGGAAAACCCTTCAGGGATTGCATTAATAACGGTTGATTCAAAGGCAGAAAATTGTATCGTTGTTGCTCCCGGATCCAATATGACACTTAAACCTGATGATATCGATAAAGCCATTAAACAGATCGAACTGGCAGAAATAGTGTTATTGCAGCTTGAAATAGCAATTGAAACAGTTGAATATGCAGCTCAAATAGCATTCAGGAACAAAAGGAAGGTAATCCTTAATCCTGCTCCGGCCCAAAAGCTCTCCGATTCATTGCTGAAAACTATATATATCCTTACTCCAAACGAAACAGAAGCAGAAATTCTTACCGGAGTTAAGGTGACGGATATAGATAGCGCTAAAAAAGCAGCCGGAATATTAAGGAACAAAGGTGTTGAAATTGTTTTAATTACTATGGGTGCAAATGGTGCTTATATCCTTACTGATAAATTGTCAAAACTAATTCCCGCATCGAAAGTTAAAGCTGTTGATACGACTGCTGCCGGTGATACATTTAATGGGGCACTGGCAGTTGCTGTTTCGGAGGGTTTCAATATCAGGGAAGCCGTACAATTTGCAAATAAAGCAGCTTCAATTGCTGTGACAAGACCAGGAGCACAGGATTCTACACCCTACAGGAGTGAGGTTACTTAAAAGTTGAAAGTTAAAAGTGAAGAGGGAAGAAGTTTGGGGCATAGGGCATGGCGAGAAGAGGTGACTGAGAGAAAGGGAGAAGACTGGGTGACTGAGAGACTGAGAGAGACCTGCCATGGTTTGGAAAACCTGGCAGAGTCTGGGAAGGAAAGGTTGAGGTTCGAGTGGTTTGTGTGGTAGCTTGTGGGAACGAGTAATAATGAATATCGAATTTTGAACGTTTTGCGCAGCAAAACCTCACGAACAGGATTGTGATTGTGGCCTGTGGGAGCGAGTAACCATTCTGTGAGCAAAGTGAACAGAATGTCTCATGAGCAGGATTGAGCGAACGATTGGCTCGAACGAAGTAAGAGCCAATCTTCATGAGCTGGTTTCTGAGCCTGGATTGTGGGAGCGAGTAATTTTTATGTTTAACCTGTAGATTAATATCAGGACAAGACAGAAATGGTAAGAGTTAAGAAGCAGAAAACAGCAAACGGAAATTTCTCTTATGATAAATTTATATACGATTTAATTATGAAAGCAAAAATTTTACAAATACTAATTATTGGCATAGTAGTATTTACTTTTAGTTGCCGGGATAGTCAAAAAGATATTGCAGAAGAAACACAAAAGCCTATACTTGTTATATTCGACACCGATTGCGGACCGGATTATGACGATGTTGGAGCATTAGCTATACTGCATGCGTTTGCAGATAGTGGATATATTAACATCCTTGCCACTATGGCATCAAACAAACATGAACTGGTTGCCCCTTCAATTGATGTTATTAATACCTATTTCGGGCGTCCGGATATTCCAATAGGCGCTCCTAAATCTGATGGGGTAAATATTGGTGCATCACAAAAATGGCCTGACTCACTGATTGTAAAATACCCTCACGATCTGATGTCAACCAACGAAGCTCCCGAAGCGGTAAAATTATATCGTAAAATTCTCAGCGAACAGGAAGACACTACAGTAACAATTATTTCTGTAGGTTTTCTTACCAACCTTGGAAATCTCATTATGTCAGAACCTGATGAACTATGTCCATTATCAGGCAAAGAACTTGTTGAACAAAAAGTCGGAAAATGGGTTTGTATGGGTGGAAAGTTTCCTGAAGGAAAAGAATTCAATATCCGTTTGGATTCATTTAAATCAAAAATAGCAATTGAACAATGGCCGACGAAAATCATTTTCTCAGGATTTGAAATAGGAGAACAGATAAAAACAGGATTAAGGTTAATTGAAATGCCATGTGAAAATAACCCGGTAAAAGATGTATTTGCCATATCAATTCCACAAGCTGAAAAGGATAAAAACGGAAGGATGAGCTGGGACCAGACAGCAGTTCTGATAGCAGTAAAAGGCTATGAGAATTATTTTGATATTAAAAAAGGTAAATTTATTACTTTTAAAGATGGACATAACGAATGGCAGGATTCTGTAAATGGACCTCATGCGTATATTGTAGCGAAGATGCCTATTCTGCAAATCACTAAATTAATTGAAGATTTAATGATGCATGAAACTACTGTGGCAAAATAATTAAATATTAATTGATAAGTTACCATTAAAATTATTAAACTATGAAAAGCCTGGTGTATTATATTTGGATCATATTTATAGTAACCTATGGTTGTGCCGGTGAGAAAACAGATCAAAAAGACATCCCGGTACATATCATCGGTGAAGAAATTATTATTCCCAAGGCAAAACTATCAGACAAGATTAAAGGAGGATGGGCAGGACAGGTAATTGGCTGTACTTACGGAGGTCCGACAGAATTCAGATTTAACGGGACAATGATACAGGAGTACCAGCCAATTCCATGGTACGACGGATATATTAAAAGCTGGTATGATAATGCTCCCGGTCTGTACGACGACATTTACATGGACCTGACTTTTGTTGAAGTTTTTGAAAAAGAAGGACTGGATGCTCCTGCCCTCTCGCATGCAAAAGCATTTGCCAATGCTGAATATATGCTCTGGCATGCAAACCAGGCTGCACGGTACAATATACTCAATGGCATAGACCCTCCTGAGTCAGGAAACTGGATAAACAATCCGCATGCCGATGATATCGACTTCCAGATTGAAGCTGATTTTGCCGGTTTAATGTCGCCCGGGATGATAAATTCCGCGACAGAAATTTGCGATAAAATTGGACATATAATGAACTACGGTGATGGATGGTATGGCGGGGTGTATGTTGCATCTATGTATTCGCTGGCATTCGTTTCTGATGATATTGAATTTATCGTCAAAGAAGCATTGAAAACCATCCCGGTTGAAAGTCAGTTTTATCAGTGTATACATGACGTTATCGGTTGGTATTATCAGAACCCTGATGACTGGAAAGCAACATGGTTTGAAGTAGAAAAAAAATGGTCTTCCGATATCGGATGTCCTGATGGAGTATTCAGGGCTTTTAATATTGATGCAAAAATCAATGCTGCATATATAGTGATCGGACTTCTATACGGGGAAGGAGATTTTGGAAAAACAGTTGATATCAGTACACGTTGCGGTCAGGATTCTGACTGCAACCCGGCAAGTGCCGGAGGCATCCTCGGAGCTGTGCTGGGATATAGTAATATTCCCGAGTACTGGAAAATGGGACTTCCGGAAGTTGAGGACATCGACTTTAAATATACAACAATTTCATTGAACGATGTTTATGAGATGGGATATAAACATGCACTTCAGATGGTCGAACGAAATGAGGGAACCATAGAAGAAAAAAATGTTGTAATCAAAATTCAGGCACCAAAAGCTGTAAAACTTGAAAAAGCTTTTAAAGGACATTTTCCGATAGACAGAAAACGAATTGATTGGGAAAAGAGAACAATTAACAAAAATAATCCTGAATATACTTTTGAATTTGAAGGAACAGGCTTTGTATTAAGCGGCAGTTCACAGAAAGAAAACAATGTAGTTGAAGATTATGTCCATATTGCAGAAATCTTTATTGATGAGGAATTATCAGAAACAGTAAAGCTTCCTACCAGTTTCACTACAAGAAGACATGATATCTGCTGGAAATATAACCTGCCAAAACAAAAGCATAAAGTAACGGTAAAGCTAACCAATCCTAAACCAGGATATAAGCTTTGGTTAGGAGATATTATTGTTTATTCAGACGAACAAAAAACCTATGATAAATAGGGTTCATCCGGAAAATGAAGTAGGTATCAAATGGAATAATGGAAAAATGGAAGATTGGGAAGAAAGAAAGAATGGAATGATGGGATGCTGGATTCCCCAGTATTCCAACATTCCAATATTCCAGTATTCCAGGATAACTACGTATTATCCTGAAGAACCATAATTATGTTGAGACGAAAAAGTTAAACTTAAATGCTTTCATATAATTCTTTATAAGAAGAAGTACGCATGTTAAACGTTGTAATCTGAGTTGCTAACCGATGAATCAAAAAAGATAAAAGTTAAGTTGGGTGAACTGGTCGGCATGTTCCCTGACTTTGAAAAGGAACTGCGCAGGGTTGGGGTGAACCGTTGGGTTCTTTGGGAAGAGTATAAACAAAACCATCCCATCGGAGTATATTTTTACAGCCTGGAATCCAGTAAATGCAAAATAACAAAGAAGATGTTACTTTTAAGATAATGTGGGTTTAAAGTAGCCTTCCCATCCTTCTCCATAAATCCTTCTCTTTGTTCGTAAGTTATTCGGTTTACGAACATTTAAATAACAATATTAATAATATTTTCGATAGATAAATTTAGAGAATCGAAAAATCTGAGCATATTATGCTTTAATACTTATCCTAATCTTTTTTGAGTATTTGTCGTAAAACAAAATTTTGATATGAAACTTTGCCATGATCTCCCTGAAGATAAATAGGACCTGGCAAAAATTCATCGGCTGTTAACGCACCTCCGGTAACACCAAGAAGCGGTTGGTTATCTATTATCATTTTACCATTAAGAATTACCGTAACATGGCGTTCACACAAAGTAATATCCAGACTCTGCCATTCTCCAGCAGGTTTTTCTGCAGATAAAGATGGAGTTATCCTGCTATAAATCGCACCCATATTATGTGAATCTAAGGATTTTTTATAACTGTCTAGTACTTGAACTTCATAAATACCACGCAGATATATTCCACTATTACTGCCCCTGGGTATGTTAACTTCAATTTTAAGATTAAAGTCCTCAAATTCATCAACAGTTCTAAGATTACCATAACGAATATGTGGTTTCCCTGCCTTCTGTACAGGATCATTGGTCAGAACTCCATTCTCTACTTTAAAACCATTTGTCTGATTTGTATTAGTTAAAGTCCAACCAGTAAGGTCTTTCCCATTAAAGAGTATAACAGGTTCGCTGTATTTTATCCTGGATAAATCCGGAGCAGGTGGTAAAGGAGGAATTCGTCTACCGGTGAATTCAGTAACACTAAACTGTCCTGTTCTATTTGGTATAAAAACTTTACCGGTTAGCTCTCCATTTAATACAACACATTCAAGCCAGGTTGTCAAGGTTTGGGTTCGAACAGGTTTACCATCAGCATCTCTTTTACGAATAATATTCCTGCTTCGGGTAATAATTAGTGTGTCATTTTTTGTAACAATACTGCTCACTGGAGTCACACTTCCTCCGTACCATAATATATCACCATCAAGATAGCCTTTTTCTTGCCGAACTTCAAGCCATCCTGCCCCACCAGGTAAGAACAATGCCCAACGGCCGAGAAATGGTTTTACATCATATGTCGTATTTCCCTTAGAGGGTTGGTAACAAAGGATTAAACCAATTGCTGTCAAGCTAATTAGAATCCTCATTAATTTTTTTCTTGCCATAATTTTCTTCTATTATTAATTTACGTAAGTTTTTTATGAAATATATTTGATAAAGTTAACCATTTGTTAAAAACAATTTAAGTTTATTAAAATTATATTATAAAACCAAATAACTCTACCCCAAACAATAGCAATTACAGACAGGTATTGAAAAATTCATTTTAACCTCCCCTGTATTTGAACAGTAAATAATGGGACGATTTTTTGATATTGTTCAGATGTGACTTCGTAAACGAAAATTATTAATTGTAAAGGTAACTATCTCTTAACTTTATGTCTGATTTAGCTACAATTTAGATGACGACACACAGCTAAGTGAAGTGATAAGTCTGAAAATGGAGGATATTGATTTCAATATAATACTTATGTAAGCAGAAAAAATCCAATGAACATAAGAAATCCGTTGGATAATTTAAGAATATGAGGTAAATTGGTACTCTAAATAAAATGAACAAAACATTTGTTTTATAAACTATATAAGTCGTTAAAGCGAAAGTTTACCTCGTTTATAAACAAGTTAGCCGCAATGGCCTTCAGAGCTTATTAAATTAAACCCCTATTGAAATCTACTTATTTTTCTTAATTTTGTTATTAAACAAATTATTTGGTCATGTTAACAAAGGATAAGGTTAGAAAAACTATTGAGAG
>Ga0209986_10002729_pt1 | contig 15892 bp, 15 predicted proteins | sample BlataG_FD_183168 | JGI IMG/M metagenome (GOLD analysis project Ga0209986, IMG submission 183168) | Deep subsurface microbial communities from Black Sea to uncover new lineages of life (NeLLi) - Black_00105 metaG (SPAdes) (version 2) | ecosystem: Environmental > Aquatic > Marine > Oceanic >...
GTTAAAAGACTTTTCTTGTCGAACTTTATTATCTTTGCTTCTTTCCTGGTAATTTCATTTCAAATCAACGCCCGCGACCGCTCGTCTCTCTCATTTCGGGGCCTCCGTTTCGTCGGTGGTTTGTTACTAGTTCCGACGGTTTGCTTCCTATTGATCGTCTGTTGCACTGTTCCTAGTGCATACGCTCAATCCAGTTACCCGGAATTAAGAGCCTTGATCACCGCCAGATTTGTTTTGGTTGTTGCAGCCGCTGTCTTCGGTGGACTTACCGGGCGTGGTGCCTACCAGTTATTAAAACGCGCCGATAGAAATTCAGGACCTATGCTCTTAGCGACTGCAATTCTCCTCGGTCTAATGAGCATCTACCCTCTTTTCACCGCCAAAAATACACTTGCAGAAGTACCTGCATATCGTAAGTGGGCGACGTTCTGGGATGCGCGTGATAAGGAAATTCGTACCACCGAAAGGCTTGGAATAAATCATATCGAAGTGGTGAAGATAGATCACATTATTCCCCGAGTCGGTGACCTCTCCCCCGATCCTGGCTATTGGTATAACAATTGTGCGGAGATTTTTTATGAGATGTTGAGCATCAGCGCTAATAAACCAGGGTGGGATGATTAAACATCGCACCTTCGCAGGGGTTTCTACACGGTTCAACCTACCTAAGCCATTCCTGCGTGTTATAGTCGAAGAAACCCCAAACCTGAATATCCCTCGCGCCGAATTAGTAGAGCTGACTGAGGCGCTCAAACACCCCTAATATAGTGTGTGAATTAACCGACCCGCTCGACCTTAGGTCGGGCGGTTTATTGCAGTGATGACCCAATTTGGATCATGCATAAGACTACCCGCAAACCAGTGTAAAGCTGTCCGGATCAGACTGGTGGGTATTGGGCTCTCAGATGTAAGGTCTTGTCTAAACTCGCGGCTGAGGACAATCAAACCTCAGCCGTCAATCATGGGCTAATACTTACTCTATCGTCTCATAGGTGGCCAGGATTTGAAGCATCATTCCCTTACCCTTCATCAGGTAGTCCTCATAGGTTGCATCGCTCACTGGCCTGGCGCCATATTCGATCCGAGTGCCATCCTCTAGCGTGAGGACGAAAGTCTCATTGTGTTCAGGTAGTGTCTCGTCTCTGCCAATGAATTCAAACCCATTGGCCTCGTAGGTATGTCCTCCAATCGTGACCACCTCAACTTTATTCTCAATCTCTCCCACCCCGACTCCCGTACGGCCACAGGGGTAATATCGAAAATCTTGGTTGGGCGGTGCAGAGATCATCAGGTAACCCAAAGCGTACTCGACTTGCACGCACAACGCATTGCCATACTGCGCCTGAAGCTGCGCCATGTACTCTTCCGTAGACATCTCTTCAGGTAGTTCGTCGGAGGAGAAACCTACCACACCGAACTTCGTGATTGTGGCGTTAGCCGGATGCCGGAACTGATACCCATAGTCCTGGTTGATGTATGTTTCCCATCCTTCGGTCAGATCCGGCACAATTTCCGTCGCCGGCGGTGCAACAACAGAACCCTCTTCAAGAATCTCAATCCGCGCCACCTGAAATCAGTGCCAAAACAATCGTTGACGGAACAATTGTTCTATAGTATCATAGAATTGACTCCAAGAGGAGGAGAAAATGCAGGCCGTTGAGTATAAGGGGGAAAAAATGCTAGAGATCGGGCATGAGAGAATCTGTGACTGCGCAGATAACCACATAAGCTGCATCAATGCTAAAGAATGGCTCAAGGCTCAACTAGGCGTCTGGCAGTTTAATTATACGGGCCGTGATATTCGTGATAAAAAGAAACACCCGGCAACCTTCCCGATCGCTTTACCAACAAAACTGATTAGGCTCCTCACCCACAAAGGCGAATTAGTACTAGATCCTTTCGTTGGATCAGGAACTACTCTAATAGCTGCAAGAGATCTTGAGAGGAATTGTGTAGGATTCGACCTTAATAAAAGATATATTGATCTTGCTAATGAAAGAATTAATCAGATCGGATTATTCTCAAAAACAAAACAAATAGCAATTTGTGACGACGCGAGGAACATAGCGGATTACATCGAACCAGAAACGGTTAGTCTCATCATCACTTCACCACCATATGCCAACCTTCTCAACAGGCGAAGGAAGAACAAGAGTAGAAGAGGTGATATGAGGCGTAATGAGCAATTCAACAAAATAGAGCAGTACTCACAAGACCCCCGAGACCTTGGAACTCTTGCAGAAGAGGAATATTCAAAGGCAATTGCAGAGATCTTCCACGGTCTTCATACCATTCTAAGAAAAAAAGCTCATTGCGTTATTAATGTCCCGGATATGTGGTGGGAGAATAGAAGAATAACTCTGCACATCTTAGTAATTGAAGCCTTAAGAAGTGTTGGATATGAGCTCAGAAATATAATTATCTGGGATAGAACAAATATAGTTAATAGGGTTGGCATTTTTGGATGGCCTAATAACTACATTACAATGGGGGTTACATTTGAATATTTGCTTGACTTCTGGATACCTGAGTAAAGGAGAATAATGGACCTGAGAACAGAAGTTAAACGGATGATGAGACGTGTTCGTAATGGTCGACTTCCCGGCTCTGAAATTATAGTTGATACGGCATTCGAAGAACTAGGATACGGACCAATTCCACCAGATCCGGGAATTATTAGGAAAGAATTTAACGATAGACTAAGGGAGGTTTTTGAGTACACACTTGAAGTCCTTGAACGTTTTGAGGAAGATGCATATATAGGCAGAGTACCTGAGGAATTATTTGCCAATAAACCTGAAGCATTCCAAAAGGCCGAAATGATAATTAAGGATTCCTGTGACATGTCCTCTGGATTAAGGGATGCATTCAGAAGTCTATTCGCTGATCTATATCCAACTTTAAGAAGAATATTTTTAAGCATTAATCAATCACGGAAGACAAGAGGGGGAAAGGATTTTGAGCTGCAGTTTGGAAAATTACTTGAGTACGCAGCAATCCCTTACCAGAAAGTTTCCCAACAAACACGCACCGACTTCATGGTTCCCAGCGATGAGGTCTTCAACACCAATCCAAACATTGCTTTAGTTCTTTCCTTAAAAAGAACCTTGCGTGAAAGATGGAGAGAAGTTGCTGAGGAATTATTTAATCTTCGTTCGCCCAACGTATATCTTCTTACAGCTGACGAAAGAATAACAAGAGGGCATGTAGATCAGATTTGTGGACAGTATAGAATCAGATTGGTAGTCTGGGATGAGATTAAAGTTAATACATTTCAAGACGATCCTCTTGTGATTGGATACTCAGACATGGCAAATGATGTTTTTCCCACCTTTGAACAGAGATGGTCCGAGTAGATAATGCCTCCGCGAAGCTGGAAGTAGGATAACCCATCATCAGAAAACAACAAAATACTTGATTAAATTCGGCAGGCTAACCCTAAAAGTACTAGGAGTATAATTCGTTGAGGTGTGGACGACGATTATCTCACCGATCGTGAACATGACCTTACTGGCAAGGTAAGCGGAAAAGCTATCCCCCAAAACCACACTATCCATGCCTAAGATGTACAAAAAGTGATTCTACCGCCAGCACTGACATCGACGAATACCGCTCGGTGATCCGGGTTACCACATAATATAAGACGACCACCATCCCAGCGTTGATGGGCATTATTAAGCCGTACTGGTTCTCTAATACCCCGAAGTTCTTCTTGGTGTAGACCGGCAACTTTCGGTGCTGTCTCGGCGACGAAGAGCAAAATCAGGAGATCATATCAGCGCTCGTAATCAAACGCTTACCATTTGGTGGGGATTTCTTCTAGATCGCGGCCTCCGAGGAAGTCGAGCATCGCCTCCCGCCCGCGGTCAAGGATAGGCGGTCCGTGGGATGGGAGTAGATGTTCATAATCAAGTTCGCCAAGGCGGAACATCGAGGCCCGAGCCATATCGGGATCCGCGGTGGCAATTGCCAAGGGTGGCGAAAGCCGTCCGTTCAGGTTCATCACCGCGTCCCCGCAGATCATTGCCTTATCCTCTGGGTGGAGGAACCCAATCTGACCTGGGGTATGGCCGGGCAAATGAATCACGGCCATACCATCGGCCGCCTGCCCCCGTTCGAGGTCGCGCGCCACCGGTAATCCCCACCTGGTTCGCCTGAGGAAGAATCGGCCGAACCAGAACGCCAGGCTGCGCGGCTTCAAGTGATGATAACCCAGCTCACCGGTGACGAAGGGCACTTCATCGTGGTGACATAGGATGGCTGAGTTCCAGGCCATACGCACCGCATCCAATCCACCACCATGGTCGTAGTGAGCGTGGGTTAGCATTACGCGTTTGGGTCCTTGACCCCCAGTCGTCCGGACGATCGCCGAGACCAACTGGTCAACTGTCTCTGGAGGACCAGTGTCAATCAAGATCCAATCTCCCCCAACCCGAATCAACCACACTGCAACTGGAACGGTGACAGGTCCAATGATTTTGAAAGGCAGTTCGAGGCGCAAGATATGCTCGCTGACAGGTTCAAAATCGAGCACATTCAGCCTCCCGGCGCCTTCTCTGCCAGATGTCGCACTTGGGCAGGCACCTCGGTGATGTCTTCGGCAACAGCCTCGGGCACAATGACATCAGCATGGGCGCGATTGGAGGGTGTATCCGCTTGGGCCGTAAGCCAAATCTGGTGTAAACCAGTATGCTGTGCTCCAAGGATGTCCGCCGCCAACGAGTCTCCTATCATAACAACCTGGTGGGCGGGCATGGCCCAGGCCTCGAGCACTGTCTCAAACAACCGAGGGTTGGGCTTGCGAATCCCCTCCGCGGCCGAGATCAAAATCGGATCGAAATAGGAACGTAATCTTGCATTATCGATCAATCGCTGCACGTTATTCTCATCCCCAGCGTTGGAGATCAAACCCAGACGCAGGCCGGCTTCACGGAGTTCATCAAGCACACCGTACACGCCCTCCATGGGTTCCCAGCAGCCCTCGCTAGCCGCGTAAAACCGAACTAGGGCACGGGCAACCGTCTCGTCCGATATCTCCTCATAGCCAAAACGAGACATCACCTTACGCAACAGGGAGGAGGTTGTCCGTTCGACCCAGTCCTTTTCGCGCGCCTGATAACCCTCCGTCATCTCACAGGTGAAGACTTCGGTAAAGGACCGGCCATCTAGATTAAAACCTTCCTGCTCTAACATTTCAGCTAGGGTTTGACTACTTTCCTGGAGTATCTCCGGCCAGTCGCCATTAAATCGGATTAGAGTCGACCCTAGGTCGAAAATTACACCTCGAATCACACCATCTCCTCTCATCTCAATAGTTCCGATCCGGATCGTATAGATTTAGCAACGGTCGCCCGACATGATAACGATGAAGGTTTTTCGCAAACAACTCTGCCGCCCGCTCGTAGTAATGCTCTGATGTTCCCGCCACATGAGGCGAAAGGATCACATTTGGCATGCCCCACAAAGGGCTGCTGTCCGGCAGCGGCTCCACCGGATAGACATCCAACGCCGCCCCAGCCAGGCGGTTTTCGTTCAGCGCCTCGACCAGCGCACCATGGTCGACTACGCCGCCACGCGAGACGTTGATTAGGTAGGCCGTTGGTTTTATCCCCCCGAGAACACTCTCGTCTATCATACCCCGCGTCTGTGGCGTGAGGGGTACAGTAATTACAATAAAATCACAGGACGAGACCATGGAAGGTAATGCCTGGGGTGGGTAAAGGCGATCAGGTAACTCGGCCCCAGGGTCACCTAGCCCGTTGAGAGTGTATCCTATGTCGTCCAGGCGCTTCAAGTCGTGTTTGGTGGCCAGCACGCTAGCGCCAAAGGCGCAGCAGAGGCGGGCGATCTCTCGACCGACACTGCCATAGCCGACGATGCCGACCGTGCTCCCCCGAAGCTCACTTGGACGATAGCGCTCAAAGCGATCTTTTGCCCAGCGTGTCTCCGCCGAATCCTTCATCATGACCGGTAATCGGTGTACCGATGCGAGCATACACATCAACGCGAACTCAGCGATCTGTGGAACCGCTGCTCCGCTTAATGTGGTCACCTGCAAATCTGAACGCAACAGGCTATGGTCTGCAACATGGTCCACTCCAGCGAAGTGGAACTGAATCCAACGAAGTTTTGGCACCATTTCCGGATCCGGAAGGGCGGAAATCGTATACAGAACTTCGATCTCGGGGAGCAACTCTTCGGGTAAATCCTCAGCCGTCTTTGCCGGGTGAACGTGAATTTGCACTTGGGGTACCACTGCCCGTAGACGTTCAACCAACGGCTCAGGAAATGGTAGTGTGATTAATACATGCATGTCGGACATGCTCGCCATTGTACCTCATTCGCCGTCACGAAACCCACATCCCCAGAACCATCCCTCCAGCGATCATCGCCATCAGAACCCAGGTCACCCAACCTAGGCCGGCGGAGACGGTGGCATAGAGCAGTAGAGGCGGCAGGAGGATCAAACATAAAGCAATAACCTGTAGCCAGAATCTATGATGCTCCCTATCGCCCCAGCGCTCGCTCACCCCAACCCCACTTTCATGCATCCCCACACGATAAGACCAACCCCAGCGATGAGAATCCCAATATATGGCAGCAGCGAACGAAGGACCGTCCCTTCCTCACCCGCCATGCCGGCTGTACTGGCGCCAACCACAATCTTAGTCGGGGCAATGACTGAACCGATAGCCCCACCAGTAGTCTGGGCAGCGAGGATCAGCGGAAGGCTGTAGCCAAGCAATTCAGCCGTGCGCTGTTGCAGCATGGCGAATATCACGTTGGAATTTGTATTCGACCCGGTCATAAAAGCACCCAAGGCGCCGATCCATGGCGATGCCAGCGGGTAGAGCGCCCCGACTGCCTGCGCCAGCCCTCGCGCCAAAATATCGGTCATCCCACCGTGGGACATCACAACCGCCATGGCAACCATAGAAGCGATGCCAAGGCTGGAGGACATCACCCGCCGGGTCGTCCCACTCAAGATCCGCCGCGCGACGCCAGGCCGATATAGCCCAGCCCGGCTGTAGATCAGGTAAGCAGTTAGCGAGGCGTAACCCAAAATGGCGCCCGCGTGGCGCAAGAGCGGGATCACCCGCCCATAGCCGGCAGGAGTGACATATCCCAGAGCAGTGCTCATCTCGGGGAAGGGCAGCTTGATTACAATTCGTCCAAGAAATGCCCTCACTGAAGGAACGAGTTGAATCAGCAAGGTAATGGCGATGAGAGCGAGGTAGCCCGAGAGGGCGATGAACACCGACCGCCCATTTAACTTACCGCCCTCTCCCTTCAAACGCTCACCGCGATACCAAGGGGTGATGAGGATCCCCATCGCCAGCCCAGCCATCCCACCGCCAAACCCCCCAATATTCCACATACCGTGCGTCGCTAACCCATACTGTGCCGAGCCCATCACCACACCGAGCGTAAGCACCGGCAAAGCCAAACGGCGGACAGCGCTCCAGCCGTCAGCGGCGTGGGCTACCATGAATCCGCAGCCGAACCCTGCTAATCCAAGCAAAGCGGCCGACGCTGGAGCTAACATCTCTCCCGGTAGACCGGTGGCAGCCATCAAGGCCTGAAAGGAAGACGCCAGGGAACCGAAGGTAACCGCCCAGGCATGACCGATAGAGGGAATGAGCACCGCAACCAACGGAGAAAAACCTAAGCCGATCAGCAGGGGAGCGGTGACAGCCACTGGCACACCGAACCCCCCCACTCCTTGCAGGAAGGAGGCAAAGGCCCAGCCGATCAACAGCGCCTGCATCCCTCGATCGGCTGTCAGGCGTGGTAGAGCCTGCCCAATAATTCGTATCGCTCCCGCCTCATCGGCCACCTGATAAAGCAGGAAAGCAGCCCACACGATCAACAGGACATCAAGGGTGAGCAGCAAAGCCTTGACTTGTACCAGAGCTAATAGGTCTACACCGGCGCCGAAATGCACGGCGGCGATAACAACGGCCGCCATCCAACCAGCCGGACCAGCTTTGGCTGCCCCCCATCGGAAGCACACCATTAGGATCAGGATGAGCAGGATAGGCGTAAAGGCTAAAATCCAGTCGATGAACATGGGATTGTCGGGCGATTCAAACGCGGCGGATTATAGCATGAGGATGGAAGGAGGTATATAAGCTGTCTTGATGAAGCAGAACCCCTCTGGTACTGAGGGACCACTCAGCGTATGGATTCCGTCGGTTAGGCGTCAGATTGGAGACCAGTTTAGCTACACGAATTCCGATATAGTATTAGCAGAAGGGCGGAAACTCTTCTTCTCCTCCTTTGAAGAGAGCCGGGGTCGGCGTCCCCGGCTCTCAATGATTCGCCTTGATTAAACCCTCACTTCGAGTGTAACTTGGCTAAATCCTGGTGGCAATGCTGGTGTATCCGAGAACTGTTCACATCTATGGCGCCGGCAGTTCTAGATCCATAACCGGAATGCTCATCAGGTTCAGGTGTACCGGACGACCCAGGGCCTCAGTTAAGTGGTCGCGCGCGGTCTCTGCAAGCGCCGCGGATACGGGGCGACGCGCGTAAACCGTAACCGATACATCAACCTGGTCGTCCTGATCTTCGAATACAAAGCCCGCGATCTCGAAATCAGGAGTCGCCCCAAACTCGTGAGACAACACCTGATCAATTTTCTGATGGATTCGTGACTCCTGGACTGAGCGAACGAACACCACTCCCAGCGATATCGTGATCACTGTGAATAGCACGATTGAAACCACCAGGCCCAATCGGAGGCGAGCTTCTTGTTTGGCTCGAGCGGTAGGGCGAAAACCGAGCAGGAGCAAGGTCACCGAACCAGCCAGGGTGATGGCGATCAGGTTGGTGAATAAGAGCACGCTGCCTCCCCAAGCGATACCCGGTTCACCGATAGCTAAGCCGATACCGATCACGCTCAATGGAGGCACCAGCGCCGCGGCGATGGCTACGCCAGGCAGCGCGGCGGCCACATCTTTACGAGCCACTGCATACGCGCCGGCAACGCCGGATGCCAGGGCTACCGCCAGGTCGAACAAATTGGGGTGCATGCGAGCTGTGACCTCGTGAGTCACACCGCGCAAAGGAGAAAGAGCCGTCAGAAGGATGGATATACCGATAGCCAGGGCTATGCCTTTCAACGCCGATTCCACAGCCAGCCGCAGGAGGCGAATATCGCCTCGCACGATGGCCATACTAAGGGCCAAGATGGGCGTGAAGAGAGGCGCGACCAACATGGCGCCGATGATTACCGCACCACTATCCTGCAAGAGCCCATAGGTAGCGATAACTGCCGATAGTCCGATCATGATGAAGTAGTCCACATCCGGTCGTGCGCCACGCCGGACCTGTTTATAGACATCTACCTGCTCCTGACGTGAGAGCGTCGGCAGCCCACCAAACAAAGCCTCCCACCCACGCCGTAACCAGAAGCGGCGTAGACCGCGGAAGCGCTTCACCATCACTACCGGTGAGGGACACACCTGTGCCACCTGCTCGGGAATGGTCCCAAACAACACCTGGTCGATCAGACTCTCTTCCGAAGCTCCAATAAACACCAGATCGCTTTCAGCTCCTGCCTGGGCGATGCCTTCTACTATGTTTCCGGCGGTGACCACACGGCTCTCAAGAGGGACAGTATCCAATCTCGCTTGTTTTCCGTCACCCCCAGGCAAACCTGCCATTTGCTCCCCCATGGTGGCGAAAGTTTGCTGAATACGTGCCCGGCCCTCGGCCAACTCATCCTGGGAGGCATCTGGATCGACCACATAGACGGAGCTGATGGTAGCTTGATATTCGCAAGCCAATAGTAGGGCTAAACGAGTGGCAAGGGGCGCATGTGGACCACCTGCAGTGGGGACGAGGATACGTTCGACACGCAGTGACGCTCTCTGTGCACCATCCATTTCCTCCGTGATAGCTGGCCTTCCTTCAACTTTAGTAAGTCGGTCCGGATGAAATGCGACAACCGCCACGTCGCAGGGCGCCCGCTGTACCACAGGTTCGAGCACCCTCCCCATCCGTACACCTTGCCGCGCCGATCGGATCGACCAGGAAAGCAGAATTAGATCGCACTGCTCTTCGTCGGCCGTATCAAGGATGCCCTCAGAGACACTGCGGGCCAATCTGGTGATCGGAAAGGTCGGCACGCCACTTCCCTCCGCCACACGGGTTGACCATTGGAAAAGCGTGTTGCGCTCCCGGGCAATACGTCGTCCCTCCTCAATCGCCAGAGGATCGGCAATGGGAATGACCTGTAGCGCGATCACTTCGCCATTCGTCTGGCGGGCCAGTGAGGTGGCCAGATCCAGCATCAGATGCCTCTCAACCCCTACACTCAGCGGCACCAGGATACGCCATACCCCCTCCGGTTTCTTATAACCAGGCTCTCGGCCAAAGACCAGCACACCTTCCTGTGCCTCTCTTAGATGTGCGCGCCCATAAGTCAAATAGATAACCAGTCCCAGCAGCAGCCATGCACCGCCACCTAGGATCCCGGAGATTGGCAGCGCAAACAGCAAAGCTCCACCAATGGCAAGCGCTACACTTGGGACAAGGGGATAGAAAGGCACGTTAAATGAGCGCCTCCTCTCCTGTTCAGATCGCCGACTATGGATAGCAGCCAAATTAATCAGAAGCACCGGCACTAGGAACAAACACGCCGAGACATCCATTAACCATCTTGTGGGAGCCCAAAGAACCAGAGGCGCGGTGAAGATAAACAATGGGCCGAAGAGTAGCGGCTGTACGCGAAAAGGAGGGCGTATCTGGCGCAGCCTTTCCGGCAGAGCGCCCTGGCGGCTGAGGGCGTTCAACTGACGGGCACCGGTTATAAAGCACCCATTGGCAGCAAACATTAAACCGATGATTGCTAAGATGAACACCAACCAGCCTGGCAACAAGCTGGCCGATCCCAAAGCGTTGATCAAACCTGCGCTCTCCGCATGCGAGATCTGTTCGGGAACTCTAGAAGCCACTAACTGGATCAAAACGAAGAGCAAGCCGCCGACGAGCAGGGTCACCAGTAACCCGCGCGGTAAATGGCGTGCCGGGTCCCGAACATGTCGCCGTAAGGCTAAAATAGCCTCAATAGCTGCGTAGCTGACGGCCATTAAGGCAACGGCATGCATGAAGTCGCTCGAAGCGGCAGTGGACGAGGCTCGGACAAGCTGCAGGTCGGCACGCAGTAGGACGCCCAACAATACGATTACCAGAACCACAAGCAAGATCAAAATCGCAGGCCAGGTTAAATCGCGGCCGGGCAGTAAGCGGAAGAGTTGGATCAGCAACAGCGAAATGAGCAATCCCAGCGCTAGATAGGGGGCAGCCGGCCTCAACTCCGTGAAGAGAAGGGCGAGATGGCTCGTCGTTGCCCGTAGTAACGCCGCGGTTAAGGCGACATACCCGGCCAGGATGGACCAACCGGCGAAGAAGCCACCCAGTCCACCCAGCGTCTCGTGAATCAAGGTATAAGTCCCGCCTCGTTCACTGCTGCCTCCAAGGAGCTCTAGAATACTAAGTAGCGTCAGTCCCAGAAGGGCAGAAGCCAACAAGGTAGCCGCGGCTGCTACCGGGCCAATCAGATCCAACGCCCGACCGGGTATTAAAAACATCAAACCTAGGACTACAACCAACCCCCTCGCAGCGACCTGACCGGTCTTTACCAGTCGCTTGCCTAGGCGAAGCTCACCGAGGAAATCTTCAGTTTCGTCGTTCATAATCATCCTCATTGGAGGTTGATAGAGACGGCCCCACGCCTATCCCTGACCCGTCTATCTCCCACGCCAGCCATTATGATCAATATATGTGAGAATGGCCAGGGACAGTTGGCCTATTTGATCCACGGTTCAGTCACTTCCTGGGAACAGTGTTTCTGCATGAGTTGTTTGCGGTTGACAAAGCACACGTCACCCCAATGGGGGACTTTACCCTTCCTGAGGTAGGTTTCTAAAAACCTGTCGAGAGTAGCTTGCTGAATAGTGTACACGTTTTTAACAATCTTCTTTAGGCTCAAAGGCGTGTCATAAAGGTCGAATAAATGCCGCTGCATCCTCATAAATATAAAAACGGCTCCGCGAGGTGGTTTTGCTTGGTGTGGGGACAATCTAACTTCAAGGCCGGAACCTTGTGCATCCTGTATAATCCACCCTCGTGAGCGAAACAACCGCTAATCGCCAGATCGTCCGCGCCGCAGGCGTGGTGATGGTCGGCTTCGTGCTTTCCAGCCTGGCCGGACTAGTCAATCAGGTCTTTGTTTCACGCACCTTCGGTACCAGCGCCGACTTAGACGCCTTCTTCGCCGCCAACCGGTTAACTGAAACCCTTTTCAGCCTGATGGCGGGTGGCGCCTTGGCTTCAGCCTTCCTACCCACCTTCACCAGCTTCCTGACTCGAGACGACCGTCGCGGCGCATGGCGCCTGGCTTCGGCGGTCGCCAACCTTGTCCTGTTGGCGCTAGGTCTGGTTTCCGCCCTTTGTTGGCTGGCTGCACCTTGGTTGGTTCGAACCATACTGGCGCCTGGGTTCGATGATCCAGAACAGGTGAGGTTGACGGTCTCCTTGTTGCGGGTGATGCTCATCTCGCCAGTCATCTTCAGTATGAGCGGATTGCTGATGGCGGCGCTTAACGCCCACCAGCACTTCGCCTTGCCCGCGCTGGCGCCGGCGTTCTATCGGATAGGCATGATTATCAGCGTGTTGGTCTGCGTCCCCCGCTATGGCATCCATGGTCTGGCCTGGGGGGTTGTACTAGGCGCAGGGATGCACCTGGCGATACAACTTCCCGCTTTACGCGGGATAGGTGCACGATATGAATTTCGACTGGGTTTCCGAGAACCCACTGTACAACATGTTGGCCGGTTAATGGCGCCGCGCATTTTGGGCGCGGCGGTTGTCCAAATCAATTTCTTGGTCAACACGATCATCGCTTCGGGGCAGCCTGAAGGTAGTGTAGCTGCCATCACTTACGCCTTGCAGGTGATGATCATGCCCCAGGCGGTGATCGCTCAAGCGATCGCCATCGCCGCTCTGCCCACCTTTTCCGCTCAGGTTGCCCGCGGAAAACTAGATGAGATGCGAGCTTCTCTGGCAAACACTTTGCGTGGGGTGATCTTTCTCTCCCTCCCGGCCAGCCTGGGACTGATCTTGCTGCGCCACCCGGTGATAGTGTTGCTTCTTCAGCGCGGTGAATTTACCACCGGCTCGACCGAGTTGGTAGCCTGGGCGTTGCTCTGGTACGCCGCCGGATTGATAGGCCACTCAGTGCTCGAGATCATCGTGCGTGCCTTTTACGCGATGAAAGACACCCGCACGCCGGTCATCGTGGGGGCTTTGGCGATGAGCTTAAACGTGTCTTTCAGCCTGATATTTTCCGCGTGGTTCGCGAGGATCGGCTGGGCGCCGCACGGCGGCCTGGCGCTGGCCAATTCACTCGCCACGGCGCTAGAGTGCTTTATCCTGCTATGGATGATGCGACGCCGCTTGGGAGGGCTTGACCTGCGGCGATTGCGACCCGGCCTGGCGGCCAGCGTGGCTGCCACAACTACCATGGGGGTTGCACTGTTGGTCTGGCTGACAATTTCAGAGGGTAGTTCAATGTGGCTGATCGGTGGGGCTGGGATCGCTATTGGAGCGGTGATCTACTGGCTAGCGGCGCTCGCCCTAGGCGCGCCGGAGGCACGCCAGTTGCCGGGGATACTGCGCCAGAGGGAGACGTAGAGCGTATTCCCCAGTCTGACATCCCTAAACGATAATCTGCGCAACCGCCAGCCCGAGAAACAGGCCAACTAGGGCTTCCAGCGGTGAGTGGCCTAGGACTTCCCGCAATTGCTTCTCATGTCGCATGGGGTTGCCCTCCAGCAAGTCATGCACCAGGACATTGATCACCTCGGCGTGCAAGCCTGATTGACGCCGGATGCCCGTAGCGTCATAAATCACGACCATCGCCATAACTACCGCAAGCGCGAACATGACCGAATCGTATCCAACCGATAAACCAATACCATGCGCTGTGGCGGCGACTAAGGACGAGTGAGAGGAAGGCATGCCACCGGCCCGGAGCAGGAGCACCCAATTCCACCGCCGTGTGCGGGCATACTCAATCGGCATTTTTAGCCCTTGAGCCACTGCCCAGGCCAGCAGGGCGGCGATCAACACACGATTATCAAGCGCAGCAAGAGGATTCACCTATTCTCATTCTCCTTCAAGGTCTGTCTCAACATAACCCCCTGATTCATCGGGGACAAGCTGCCGCAACTTGAGCTCAGCTTGTTCAAGCAACTCACTGCAATGAGTGGCAAGGGCTTGTCCGCGCTCAAACAACGCCAGCGCTTCCTCCAACGGTAAGTCGCCGGTTCCGAGACTCTCGACAACTGTCTCGAGCTCAAGAAAAGCTTGCTCAAAAGTTAGTTTATCCAACACTTCGGTCTTAGCCATCTTCCCTCCAACTTCCAACTTTGGACATAAACCTCCCCTGACAGAAAAACCGGGAGATCACATACACTTTAACTACGCGCTCTGGCCCACAAGTTTAACCCCAACTCAAAATAGCCAAATTGCAGCTGTTGCATAGGAAATCCCGCGCTTCCGAAATACCAACCCAACAAAGGTAAGGTGTATGTATAAACGTGCTCCTCGATCTCCTCTTTGCTTACCAGCTGAAGTTTGGCCATCAAACGTAGTAGACGATCTGACCAAGCAGCCGGGGTGGTGAGGATGACCACACCCCCTGGTGTGAGCACTCGTTTGCATTCCCGAAATATGATGATAAGGCTATGGGGATTGAGATGCTCGATAACGGCCAACATTGTGACCACACTAAAGAAATTGTTTTCAAAGGGCAGCTCAGGCGAAACGTTTAGATCTAAGGTGAACCACGTAATATCATCAAGGACTCCAACGCCTTTGTTTTGATCGACAGCAAACTTCTCGCGGAAGGTTGTGTGAGCCAAAAAGTAGGGATGACTTCCGCAACCAATGTCTAGGATTCTGCCATGGCGCAATTTCACAGGAATCAACCGGTTGGCAATCTTGGCCCGTTGGCGAGCCAAGAATGGTTCCAGCAGACCATAACCCCGAGTGGCTCTCGAACTCATTCAAACGCCCTCTGATGAGAACAGTGCATATGTCGAATAGGATTCTTTAAGTAACAAACTTTCGTAAAGTTGGCCTTACTAATCCAACCCCTGATTATGATGAGACGGCAATGCTGACTAATTTCTCGGCAACGTAGCCATTCAACCGTCACTCCCTGCATCTCGCAGTTCGTATACAATTATTTCATCAAACGCGCCAATTCGAACTAGTGCTTCGGAGTCATCGAGATCAGCCTCGAGTTGAGATCCCCGGGACAAAGCCTCTCTATTAAGCAATAGAAAGCGCACATCCCATCCTCGGAGGCGTTTAATACAGGCTTTATCCGGACACTCCTTGAGTTCAGGAAATTGACTTCGATACCAATATGGGAAGTAAGTTCCATATGCAAATGCAATTCGTTTACCATGAAAGCGGGTATAGAGCATTTGTGGTGCACTTAAGGCGCTTGTAAGGGGCAACTCCATAATGGTGAACTGGCCTGGCTGTTCAGCAAGCCAATAGTCGACCGGACGTGGCTGAATGGGTTGTAAAGGTATTTTTCCCGGCCAGAGCTCAAAGATCGCCAATGTTAGAACGATGACCCCAGCCCATCGAACTCTTGCCAGGCGATGATTTCCTTGGACGTTGGGCGCCGCAATTTCATCAGATATCCATGCTGAAAAACCGAGGCCAGCCAAGTAAGAGAGCGCCAAGCTGACAAAAACCGCAAAGCGATTCCAAGCCCGCATACCACCCAGATGCGGGATGATCCATCGCAGAAACAACGCTGGGAGCGGAACTGTAATCCCCTCCGCCTGAAGGAGTAGGTACCCCT
>Ga0209986_10002730_pt1 | contig 15884 bp, 16 predicted proteins | sample BlataG_FD_183168 | JGI IMG/M metagenome (GOLD analysis project Ga0209986, IMG submission 183168) | Deep subsurface microbial communities from Black Sea to uncover new lineages of life (NeLLi) - Black_00105 metaG (SPAdes) (version 2) | ecosystem: Environmental > Aquatic > Marine > Oceanic >...
ATAGGGATCTACGTGGTGAAATAAGGTTAGGGCCAAACCATACCAATAGTCATGCGCTGCGGCAGTAGTGAATCGGATTCCGTCAGAGTAACTTGATGGATCTGCGTTAAGGGTGTTCATGAACGAGCTCCCTGGACATAGCGACCAGAACACCGGACTCGGCCACAGATCTCCACTGGTCACCAAGGGAACAATAAGGGTAAGAATGTCTGCCCAGATATTAGTGGGATCAGCGAGCCACGTTCCTGCATTGGGTGTTCCCATGAGGATAATCTGGCCAAAGTTGATCCCGTGAATATCAAGATCTGTTCGCTTCAATCGGAGCATTTCCCTTACAATCACGCCACCCAAACTGTGACTTACTATGTTGACCTGACTGCCAGCTGGAAGGCTGAGAAGTTCGTTGGCGAAGTTTGTGGCGAAGTCCGAGATTGTGTGTTCCCGGTGAACGGCATCTCTCTCAGACTCTGTGGTGGCTCCATAGGCTAAAAAGTAGGAGAACCCCTTGACAGTATAGGTTTCGAGATAGCCACGGATTGTGAGGATGTCCTTCATGTCGTCAAAGGTGACATTACTACCAAAGTATCCGTGAACAAAGTATACGTACCTGTTCAGTGGATGCAGCATGCTCCGCTGGGCGTCAATCACTCTTCCCAAGGGGAGCGTTTTCTGACTGCCAGGATCGACAGATCGCTGGACATGCCACGCAGTAAGTAGTGCCCCAGCCTCTGCATCAATCAGGCCACTGAATCCAACTATGTTCGACTCCAAGTCTGTTGGAGAATGACATGCCAGTACTATCGCCTTTCCCGGACGGCGCTCTGCAATCTCATCATAGAGGTTTGACCACGGTAGTATTGTATCTGAGACTTCAAGACCGTCGGGTTGGCCGTGACCAACGAGAACAAGAACATCAGAATGGAATGGAACCGTGTCCAGTCTCTCGAAGGTTGTTGTCTTCACGATACAATCGACCATGGCGATCTCATGGAGTAGCGTCCTCGTCGCAAGGTCTACGTTCCCATCATATCCCTCAGCACTTATGACCCAGACAGTCGGTTCAGCCATCGAATTCTGAATGCCCAGGCCAATCAGTGGTAGTACCAACAACAGGAGTACGGTAAGGTTTCTCATCTCTTTTCGATAAATCATGCAAATCCCCTCAACTTGGTTTCTCTACAAGAGCAAGGAACTCAGTCCGATGGGACTGAGGTCTTCACTAGTATTATGCAGCCATCTGGATATATAGGCCCCTCAACTCGATTGTTATGGCCGTCCTCGTATGGTTTGGCCAGCAAGCGCCTTTGGAGCCACTTTAGGAACTAGCTCTCAGGTCTTCCTGGATTCCCTCTGAAGAGGATGGTTCGAGTCAGCCTAGACAGTTATATTCGTGATGCTCTGGCTTAACATCCGGCCAACTCAGACAAGGAGTTCATTCTATCAGATGTGTACTTAATCGACGAAGATCATCATTAAGATGGTGAACCACTTGACTCTATTTTCTGACACACACGACCTGTTTACGTATGCAGTGATGGCACATGTCCCACCTAATGTAATGAGGTCTACGACATTACAGATATAGTATGTCTTCACCGGCAAGTTCAAGAAACCAACGGTCAAAGACTGTCCAACTTCTAGACCGCTGACAACATCCTCGAAAATTCCTAAATACGTGTTGTGAGAACTCATGCGCATCGCAATCATCAACAAAGAGGCCTGCAGGGCCAAAGATTGTACGCACGAGTGTCAGAGATTCTGCCCCAGCGTTCGTACCGGTCGTGAAACAGTCGTATTCCCGGATGGGCCTAACAAACCACCCGTCATAGTGGAATCGCTTTGTTCCGGAGCTGCGATGTGCGTCAAGAAGTGTCCATACAATCAGCATGGCGCGGTAATCAAAATCATCAACCTTCCTGAGGAACTGGAATCTGACACCAGTCACCGTTACGGTGTGAATGCTTTCAAGCTGTTTCGTCTTCCGATTCCAAAGGAAGGCAAAGTTCTCGGTCTCATAGGGGCCAACGGGGTGGGAAAGACTACCGCTCTCCAAATTCTCGCAGGGGAAATCAAACCAAACCTAGGCCGCTATGATGATCCACCAGAGTGGGATGAGATCATTCGGGCGTATCGAGGCTCAGAGCTCCAGCTCTTCTTCGAGAAGATGCAAGCAGGAACGATTGTACCTGTTCACAAGCCGCAGACGATTGCGGATCTTCCCAAAGTGGAAGCGGTTGCTGACAAGCCAATAAGCGAACTCCTTGAGTCAGCAGATTCGTCCGGTCGGCTGAAGGAAATGAAGCAAGGTATGAATCTGGAGGAGATTTGGGAACGCCCCATCAAGTATCTCAGCGGTGGTGAGCTTCAGCGTGTGGCGATTACAGCCGCAATAGTTCGCGAAGCCGAGATATACTTCTTTGATGAACCAACTGCATATCTCGACGTTCGGGAACGTCTCAGGGTCGCCCGAGCTATTCGTCAGCTCTCTGAGTTGGGCAAAACAGTTGTTGTTGTGGAACACGACCTTTCCATCTTGGATTATGTTTCAGATTTTGTCTGTGTCTTCTATGGAAAGCCGGGCGCGTACGGCATAGTTTCTCATCCTCATGGGACAAGGGTCGGCGTGAACATCTTCCTGGATGGCTACATTCCTGATGAGAATATGCGTTTTCGCGATACTTCAATATCATTCAAAGGGATGGCTGGCCAAGATGAGGAATGGGGGCGCTCAGAGTCCCTGATAGAATACGGCGATATGAAGAAGGAGTTTGAGGGTTTCTCACTTAAGGTCAGGGGCGGGCGCGTGTACAAGGGTCAGATAGTGGGTATTCTTGGCCCCAATGGAATTGGCAAAACGACTTTCGTCAAAATGCTTGCGGGTGAATTGGAACCTGATGAAGGGGATGCGCCAACAAAAACAGTTTCCGGTTTCGAGCTGAGAGTAAGTTACAAGCCTCAGTACATCAGCCACGATTATGACGGCTCAGTCAGAATGTATCTTCGTGAATCTGGTGGGAACCTCGTGGACTCACCTGACTTCAACACGTCTGTCATCAGGAAACTTGAACTAGAACACTTGATGGAACATGCAGTCGCGGAATTGAGTGGAGGGGAGCTTCAACGCGCAGCCATTGCGCGATGCCTTGCGAGCGAGGCTGACATTTACCTGTTTGACGAACCCTCTGCATTTCTTGACATAGAACAACGGCTTGCCAGTTCTGGGGCGATTCGTCGAACAGTGCAGGCTGGAATGAAGACGGCTTTTGTTGTTGAGCACTCCCTTCTCATGGCAGACTATCTCAGCGACAGCATGGTTGTGTTCAACGGAGTGCCCGGGAAATCGGGAGTTGCATCGTCAGTTACTACGCTTCGCATTGGTATGAATGCATTCCTCAAGGAGATGGGAGTCACCTTCCGTAGAGACCCGCAGACCGGTCGTCCTCGAGTCAATAAGGATGGGTCTCAACTGGATGGCCAACAGAAGTCGAATAACCAATTTTATTACATTGGCAAAGGAAAGCAAACATAGCATCCTTTACTTGCGAAGTGTCCTCATCCAGTATCTCTTGCTGTTACTCTCCTTCTCTTCGTCCATCTCCGCAAGAATACGGATCGCTTCATTTCCGCAATCAATCGCTGCATCTTCGCCTTTCACCGCGAACTCGTCCTTCACCCGGTTCGCATATACCGCGCAGACTGTTCCTGCCCTGAACCCGTATATACCTGCAACCGTGAATAGAGTTGCTGCCTCCATCTCGAAATTCACGACATTCGCTTTCTGAAGGTCGTCAATCAATGTAGTGCTCCAACTCTGGACATAGTTGTTGAATCCCGGTCTTGACTGTCCAAGGTAGAACGAGTCTGTGGATGCGGTAATCCCTAGATGATATTCTAGATCCAACGAGTCCGCAGCCTCAACCAATGCCACGACAACTTCGTAGGATGCCACGGCAGGATACTCAGGTCGTACATACTGCTTGCTCGTCCCATCCAGTCTGACTGCGCCTGTAGATATTATCAAATCGCCAATCTGGATGTCTTCCTTCAACGTTGCGCAGGAACCAACTCTAATGAAATCCCTTGCTCCAACATTGGCCAGCTCTTCGATAGCAATAGCAGCTCCAGGACCTCCTATCCCTGTGGAGCATGCAGAGATTGGCACTCCCTTGAAGATGCCTGTGTGAGTTAGGTATTGTCTATGTGATGCCACTTGTCGGAATGAATCCCATCGCGAGCTAATCTTCTCAACCCGTTGAGGATCACCTGGCAATATCACTGCCTTGGCGATATCCCCCTTCTCCGTTTCAATATGGTATTGCTTTCTATCCGGGGTTTCAGGGCGCCTTGCAGAAACAGTCTTCCTTGTCATATTGCGAACAACCCGTACATGATAATGATGCTGTTACCTATTTCCGTTTCGGATGCCCCAAACTGAGCAGGCTGCGATGTTTCTCTTTGAAACCGAACACATCTATGGAGATATAGTTATATGGGTGTAGAATACCTAAATGCCTGTTACGAGGCCGTGAGTTTCGGATAGATTCCGAAAAATCTAAAACAAAGCTCTCGGAGTTCGGAGCCTCTTCCGGGACATACACAAATGGAGAGCGTCGCAAATGGTAGAAACGACGATTAGTGTGATAAAAGCGGACATCGGATCACTCGCTGGACATATGATTGTGCCAGACTTCATCTTCGAGCTTGCTAGAAAAGAGATGAAGAAGGGCGTTGAGAGCGGGGTAATTAACGACTTCCACGTCACAAACGCGGGCGATGACCTTGAGCTAATAATGACTCACCACAAGGGTGAGAACAATGCAGAGGTCCATGAGCTTGCTTGGAACACCTTTGTGAAGGGTGCTGAGTTAGGACGTGAGAAGAAGATATACGCCGCAGGACAGGACATTCTTTCTGACACTTTCAGTGGAAATATCAAGGGCATGGGTCCAGGCTCAGCAGAGATGACATTTGAGGAGCGGAAGTCTGAGCCCATTGGGGTCTTCATGGCGGACAAGACGGAGCCAGGTGCATTCAACTACCCGATATACAAAATCTACGCTGACCCGTTCAACACAGCTGGTCTGGTCATTGACCCAAACCTACACGATGGTTTCAGGTTCATTATCCAAGATGTGCGTGCAGACGACAAGTCCTTCGTTGAGCTGAAGACGCCTGAGGAGTCCTACGACCTTCTAGCGCTTATTGGCAGCACCAGTAAGTACACTATCAAGAAAGTGTACCGTCACGACGGGATGATTACAGCTGCTATTAGCACCGACAAACTCTGCCACATCGCAGGCAAGTATGTAGGAAAAGATGATCCCGTTGCCATAATCCGAGCACATTCGGGATTACCAGCAATGGGCGAGATTCTAGAGGCATTCACTCTACCTCATCTCGTGGCTGGTTGGATGCGGGGTTCGCATATAGGTCCTCTCATGCCTGTTGGTGTCAAGGACTCACGATGCACAAGATTTGATGGTCCACCAAGAGTCATCGGACTGGGCTTCCAGGTGAGCAATGGCATGCTCCTGGGACCGGTTGACATGTTCGAAGATGTTGCATTCGATATCTCAAGGAAGAGAGCAATGAAAGCCGCTGACTATCTAAGACAACATGGTCCATTCATGCCTCACAGACTGCACGAGAGTGATATGGAGTACACGACACTACCGTTAGTGCTGAAGAAACTGAAAAATCGATTCTCTGCTGAAGAAATAGTACCCAAGTAGTTAGAAGTCGATCCGACAGAAACGAGAGCAGGACAGAGCAGTCCTGCTTCAGTTTCGCCGCTATATGTTTCATTGCAGACTATGCGATCCGTTTTATTATATGATAGCCGAATTTGGTCTTCACGGGTTCTCTGGTCATCGCCCCCAAACTAAGGGCGAAGGTTGCCTTCTCAAACTCACTGACCATCTGACCCTTGCCAAAGAATCCGAGGTCTCCTCCTTTCTTTCCAGATGGGCAGCTGCTGTGTTCCCGTGCCATCTTAGCGAAGTCCTCACCTTCAGCAATCTTGCGTATTATCTCGACAGCCTTCCTGTGCTTATCCACCAGAATATGACTAGCTCTGGCCTTTCCGGCCTTGCCTTTTCCTTTACCCATGTTAACAACCTGTCCTTGGCCAAAGCTTGTTGTCTTTTACTTTTTGGGATACCACAGGGGAGAAGCAAATAGCTGTAGCAATATTGTTGTGCAGCCCAAAACTCCCACGCAGTATTATCCTGATACACACCGGTATCAGACACCCCTTCTTTAGATTCGCATCCAACAGGTATTCGGTGCAAAGTGACTTGAGAGTAGTAACGATATGCTTACCAGAATCCTACGTAGACGGCATGGACAAGCTCATCAAGAAGCTGATGTACCCTAACCGCTCCGAGGTAATTCGAATCGCCATCCGCGACCTTCTGGCGGATGAGCTTTGGGGCCATCGAAAACATTCCAATACTCTGCCTTTAGTCGCACTGCTTGAGAAGATGGACGGCGTCATTGAGGTTCCGACGTCGAATCAGACGCCCAGTCAATAGGTACCTCCGAGCTACGTTTTTTAGTTCTGAAACGAGAAGGACCTGTGACCAGTGGAAACCAGCGCCGGACATATCCTGGACGCGCAAGTTCAGTTCCTCTGGCATGTTCATTACAATAAGGAGCTAGAACAACGATGGTTATGAGACGGATCTTTGGGAGAAGAAAGGACGACGACGAGAAGGACGCCAAGGCTGAGAGTCCAACCCCCGAGGAAATACCTGAGGAAATCGAGGTTGAAACTGGAGCGGCGGCTGCGGAAGAAGCAGAAGATGCACCCGTCGAAGCGGGTACAATTCCTTACCACACCTCATTAACAAACCGTTTCAAGTACATGTTTGATGACCCTGATATCTCAGCAGATCTCGAAGGCACCGATGAGTTCTCCCTCGAGTTCATGGCAATGGGCGAGCGATTTTGGTTTGCCAAGAAGGCCAAGGGTGAGGTGGAATCCGGAACGGGCGCTGTGTCAGATGAAGATGTCTACATTCGAATTGGGAATGATGCTGTAGGGGACTTGCTTGGGGCTTCCACTTTTTCGGAGTTCCAGGATTTCTATATGAAATACTACAAGAACCCTGAAGCTGGCAAATTCGTCAAGATTGAGCTCCGAAAAGACGTCAGTGGATTGAATCGGAGAGGTTATGCTCGAGTGCCTCTGCTTAAGCTCCTGGTCGGCATGACCAGATAGCAAGTCCCACAGGGGACATACGACCCCCGTTCACATTTCAGAGAAATCCGACTAGGTAGTAAGCTTAATAGACATGACACCCTCGACCTCCACCGCTGAAGGCGCGAGTTTAGCAGCTCGGGAGGAAGAGTACTATGGTCAAGATCGACCTACCAGTTGTTGCTGTGAACTTCAAGACATATCCGCAGGCCACCGGCGAAAGAGCTGTGGCTTTGGCGAAGACGTGTGAGAAGGTTTCCAAAGAGAGTGGTGTTTCTGTGGTTGTCGCTCCCCAAATACCTGACATCTATAGAGTAAGCCTCGCTGTTGACATTCCTGTGTTCTCTCAACATCTTGACCCAGGTGACCCAGGGCGTTACACAGGCCATGTACTTGGTGAAACCCTTGTGGAAGCCGGATGCTCGGGCACTCTAATCAATCACTCGGAGAAGAGAATGCAGTTGGCGGACGTCGAAGATGCAATCCGCAAGGCTGAAGACCTTGGCCTCTATACAATAGTCTGCACAAACAATCCACTAGTGAGTGTTGCAGCGGCAGCGCTAAATCCTTCTGCAATCGCAGTCGAGCCCCCAGAGCTCATTGGCACGGGTATCTCGGTGACACAAGCACAACCCGAAGTAATCAGCGGCACCGTGAATCAGATTCGAGTTGTGAACAAGAATGTTACAATTCTGTGTGGGGCAGGAATCAGCACGGGTGACGATGTGGTGGCATCAATCAGACTGGGTGCCCAAGGCGTTCTTCTTGCTTCTGCTGTTGCCAAATCAGATAAACCGGGGGATGTTCTTAGAGGTCTTGTTGAACCACTTCTGAAATAGCCGGTTCCAGTCACTTAATACATGTCCCCCCAGGCGACTGAAAACGGGGATTGAAATGAAAGTCACGCTCGAATGTGCACACTGCTTGCTTGAGAGAGCTATCAATCAAGTCAAGCTTGCCACGGATGATCCAGAACTTCAGATGCAGGTCGTGGCAGAAATGCTGAAGTTCCTGGGTGAGAATTTCAATGACGAGTCAGTACCATCAAATATCGGAACTGATAGAGACCTTCTAGTTCAGAGAATGACGGGAAAAGATCCCTACAAGAATCTCAAGCACGAATCGAATGAGATGGCTCTTGGGATTTTGCCTGAGTTGAGGGCGTTGGTTGAGGAGGCAGGAGATTCCCACTCAAGATTCAGAATGGCTGCTTTGATTGCCGCAGCAGCAAACGCGATTGAGTTTGATGTATCAGGACGGGATTTCAGCCTTGATGAGCTCAAGCACATAATGTCGAATGTTGAAGCTGATCTGATAATCGACCAAGTAGATGAATTCCGAGAGTTGTGTGAGAACGCAGAGGAAGTCCTCTACCTGATGGATAATGCCGGAGAGGTTGTTCTTGATATCATTCTGATAAATGAAATCAAGAAGGTTGGACCAAAAGTGGTTGCTGTTGTGAAGGGAGGCCCAATCCTGAACGATGCCACGGTGGTGGATGCGGACGAGGTAAAACTCTCCGAATATGCGGACGAAGTTACCGACACAGGAGCCGCAGCCATCGGCGTCAACCTTGAACGCAGCTCTAACGAGTTCATGCAGCGGTTCTTGTCGGCGGAGCTTATTGTGGCTAAAGGGATGGGCAACTTCGAGTCTTTAACAGAGTTTGAGCCAGCTTGTCCAGTAGTTCACATAATGAGAACGAAGTGCAATCCGGTTGCGCAACATGTGGGGTGTTCTCGAAACAAGAATGTCGTGATGATACGACGTCTCTAGAGTATCACTTCATGTCTTCGCTGTATGGTCTAAGCGCCTTGGCAAGTGGTGCGGGCTCTACAAACTCTACGTTCAATTCTGGCATCTCCAGGCTTAGTTGATGTCTTAATCGCTTCATTCCAGGGGCTTCTGACACGAATGCGCCGAGCTCGATTGTGTTTAGGTTTTCCTCATTTGCAAGCAGCCTAATCTCCGGTGATAGTTCGCCTGTGATAATAGTTCCAATGTCTTGCTGCTTGGCGTTGAGGATTTCTGGCATGTCAATGTAAAAGCCTGGACTCACGAGTATCCTCCCGACATCACCGTCCAAGTCTCCAGCAAACAGGACTGTATCAATGCTCAGTTTCTCCGCCACGTAGTTAACTAGACGAGAGTGGTTCATCGCACTAGGCGGTTCACATTCTCTCCCTATCGGGACCATCTGATCATAGTCCCCATAGGTCATGAACTCACGCACTTTGTTTAGATCGAGGGATTCCACAAGGCTGTCACTAATACCCCCTTCTACACCAATCCACGCGCTCCCAATCACATAAGCTGAGATGTAATTCTTGGCTAGGAGTCTAGCCCGGATGAGATCTAAGCCTGTGAGACGATCTACTGCAAAAGGGAACAGAGGCCTGTGTGTGACAAGCAGATTCGCCTTGCTTTGCGATGCCGTCGCAACAATCTTTGCTGAAGCGTATATGGCTATGGTGGCTCTGTTTATGGTGGTTTTTGCTTGGTCTCTCTCAGTCTGAGGCCCAACCTCTACCCGACTCTCACGGCCCTGGAACGTGAACTCCTGCGGCGCGATATCCTTGAGGTACTTCACAATGTTCTGAAGAGTAGTCATGCTCAACACCAAATTACGATTGAGGTGGACTTCTTGCTGAAGAACTCTTCGACTTGGCCGTCATATCCTTTTCCGTGGATAATCAGGATTCCTCTAATGGCTCCATATGTATTAGTAGTAGGGACGCGAAGTTCTGTTCCGCATCGAAGTAGAACTGACCTATTACAAGATAGAGATCGGTCTTTCCAAGCTCGGCCTCTTCAACAATGAAAATATCGTCTGGATTGGGATCAACGGAGAAGTAGACCCACATCGTCACCTCGATCGGAGGACAACATGTGCACAGCGGAACGTACTGATGCATCTGGAATCCATCGATTCGTCTTTGAAGGATACTGCCATTAACTTCAACAAATAGACCATTATACTTCTCACCGAAATTGGTGAGCTCGAAGAGGTTCGTTGTTGTTCTGTTCTCTGGAATTTCGTCGAAGTATTTCTCTCCTACAACATCGTTTATCCAGTCATCACTATGTGTAGCCTCAACCACAATCATTGGCGTGATGATAAGCAGTATTATGGGTAGAATAAGCGGGACTGCAGACATCTTGACCCCAATCTTGCTTTCGCCCGAAGTTGCCGCACATACCTGGCACGTTCTTGCTTCCGGATCACGATATTGCCCCACAACTACAGCTATCCCTGCAAACAAGAGGATTGGTCCGTTAATTAGCGACATCAAAGTGTCGAACTGAATCCGAAATACAAGGATAGTAACACCTAGGGCAATCAGTAACCACCCGTGATTGGCTTTCGTTCCAACCGGCTTCACAGTAACACCCCTGCAAGACCATTTACGAAATAGCCAATTGCCAAGATTAGTATTGCGGAGAGAAAGAGATAGGCAAAAATCATCTTCTTATTCAAGTATCCAAACATCATGCCCACGTAGGCCATTCCTAGTAATGGACCTGCAAGGAAGAACGATACCAGACCTCCCGTGCTCAGTCCAAGATCTTGAAAGGTCTTGCCAATGGGTGGGTCTGCTGTTGGACAAAGGCAGAACAGAACACCCATGAGCGCCCCGACTGGCACGGAGATTAGGCTGCCCGTGAAGAAATCAAAGAATAGCGCTTGGTCAAGAACTGCAACAAGGAATGTCAAGATGGTGACTGCGAACACGTAGTACTTGCCAACCTCCAAGGTTTCCTCACCAATGTCCCAAAGCACTTGAAGCGGGTTTGAAACAACCTGTTCTACATTCTCTGGTCGTCCGAATGCTCGACCGCCAACAATTGTCTTTTCGGGTTCGACTCTCTCAGAGAGTATCGGTCCATCGTGTAGAATATCAAGAAGTACACCTCCAATGATTCCCAGCACTATCATTGACACCGTACGAATAATGGCCAACTGTAGACCGAATACGGACGCCGTTACAACAAAGACTATTGGGTTTGCTGCTGGTGCAGAGAACAGGAATGCATATGCTGCACGTTTAGGCATTTTTTGTTCAACAAGCGTAGCAAAGATGGGTAGAAGGCCACAAGTGCACACTGGGACAAACACCCCCATGAGAGACCCCAGTACCACGCCGGCACGTTCGTGCTTTGCGATTCTTAGCATCGCAGAGTCGAGTGGTACGTATACCTTCACTATGCTGCCAATGACAATGCCAAGCAGAAGGTAGATCAATGAACCGAAGAAAATACCAGCAAAAACCCTCGTGAAGAGTGAGATGTTGAAGGTAGGAACATTGACGTGAAACCATAGAATCAGGCCTAGGAGCAGCAGAGTCAGAATGAGGAATCTGACCTCATAGAGCCGCCTTGCGGGGGATTGTTTAGGCAAATCAATCTGAATCTCGATGGTTTCACTGTCCTCCGTGTTCACTTCCTCCTCTTCGCAATGACTAATGCCACAGCGAGTACTGCGACCAGCCCGCCTCCAATCAAGATTGACGGCCAAATATCGACAGTCGGAGGCACAGGAGCACTCTCGGTGACGACGCCTTCGATACTGAATGCATTTCCAAGGATGTCCGTCACATTGATCATGTATGTTACTGTAGTCGTATTTGTCGTGAACGGTCCGAATAATACGCCGTAACTATCCCCATAGTTCTTAAGGGGGATTGTGTCTTCTCCAGTGCCGTTGTCATACTGGATAATTGCCGAGCTAATCATGCGTGCATCTAGGTTGTTTCTTAGAAGACGGATGCGAATGAAGTAGCCCTCAGCCTCATCCTCCTCTTCAATATTCACGGTCACATTCGAAACAAGGCCGCCCACAGTGAGTGTTACAGAATGGGGTTCCACAGGCGTGTTGAAGTCCTTCAAATTGAAAACCACTTTCGTATAACCAAAGCTTGTCGTAGTTGCGGTTATTGGAGTAGTCGAAGTGGATTCCGTACCGGCTTGAACCAGCGTTGAAAACTCATCGAAGATCAATGATGTGTAACCAAATGGAGTGACGTTAAACTGAACATCTACATCAAGCCTATTTGTTAGGTTGATGGTCACGTTGACATTGCTATTGGGGTCCACCAAGCCTAGACTGGGAGCGGCCAGAGTGAGATCCAATCCTAGTACTGTTTCTGAAACCGCATCTGCAACAGCCCTCAATGCGCGAGATGGATTCCACCATGCAAGAGAGTTCTCCGCATCGCTCAGATATAGCCTTGATAAGCCAACATTGGTCCCCTCTTCCTCCAATTGTACAATCTGAGTTCGTGCATTCTCGATAGCAATCTCAGCCTCATCCCAGAGTTGGAGGTATCGATCAACCCAAACTCCCTGTCCGAAAACAAGCCCGTTTATCAAATCAAGGACGACAATCCTCATGTCCATGACTGCGTCGATTATGTCGTAGGCTGAGAGGGTCCCATCTGGCCCTGAAGGGGTTTCTACGAATATCACATTTCTGACAAGGCCAAAGTTTGGCACAGAGTGACCGTCGTTTGACGCAATGAACGGTCTGAAGTAGCACGACTCACCCAAAGCATGGAAGAAGCCTCTGCAGTCCACCTCAAATGCATCATACCCATAGTCATCGAAAGCCACCCAAACCGGAGCGTATGCTGCACCTATAGTGGGATGCGCAAAGACTGCCATTGCGCCTTGGCTGTGGATTTCGTCTACTGCCTCCTGTGTGTCGGTCGTAATGATTTGCTCATGGAGCGGAAATCCGACTGTGTGTGGCACACTGGACAACTCAGCTCCAACAAAAATCGAAGAGTCAACATCGTACAAATCAGCCAATTCCTTGACCTTTAGTCCCCCGTAGATGCCATTCCCGACATCACGATCGTAGGAGTGGTCAGCAACTACCCAGAAGTCGTGAGCAACCTCAAGGCTCCTAATCATCATATTCAATGGTGTGTCTTGTCCATCACTGTAGGTTGTGTGGTCATGATAGGCTCCGTTGAAGACGTCATACTCCTCTATCTCCGAGCTATTGAGTGATGGTCCAGAACCGACCTTGATTATGGCTTTCTCTGGCGGGTCTACTTTTCTCTCCCCATTCCCGGTCAACCAGTCTATGACATTGAGGGTGAATTGGAAGTGGTCATCCGGTTCAACTTGCCAGCTGGCCCCATGCCGATAGATCATGAAAGGCGCCGCTGAACCTACAGCCACAACTCTTCCGCTCTCTGGTTCAGCAATGGCAAGTACATCCTCATCCTTATGGTTGGTCGCAATTAATGTTGCTGGGCTACTCACTGTGATAGTACAACCCTTTAGCTGGTCACAGTCAGAGTTGAATGAGCTGATATTATACGTCAGATGATGGTCTATTAACTGGCCTTCGCTCTCTAGAACTTTACCAACCCATCTATCCTCATGAAATGTAATTCCGTAGGTTTCCGATATCGGATTGAGGTTGGCGGCAGTGTACTCCCATCCGATTGCGGTGTAGTCCACACCCACCATGAGAAGTCCTCCCCCGGCATTCACAAAGTCATGTACTGCAGTCACTTCCCCAGTCGTCAATGGTATCATTGGGAAAAACAGGCAGAGCACATCATAATCATCCAGAATCCCTGAGTCCAACGGTGCATCCCAGTTGTTTGATACATTGTAGCCATGCTCCATTAAAAGCCAGCCAAACATCGATGCGTTGCCAGGAGTCCACATATCAGAAGCGTTTCTGGTATGGTGCTCGTCGACGAGGATGTTAGCGGACGTAAATGTCTGAGCGCTCCTATGGGGCACACTTGCTTCGATCAATACATTCACAGGGCCATTGGATATCGCTGGCCATAGTGATACTGAAACTAAGAGAAACAACAGCAGAATAGATATTTTCCATGCTTTCATGGGGAACCAACAGTCCTCGATGAATCCAATGCCATAGATAAGATATTCTCTTTAGATGTTTCAGAACTGCTCACTGATATTATTCGTGAAACATCTCTTCAATAGAATCGCTGAATTTAGGTTTCGAAGTTCTCCTCGGTTTCGAGAGGTGCCTCATCCACTTCCTCAATCTCAGGGTTCTCTTTGGTTTCAGTAGACTCCTCTTCAATCTCCTCATCATAAGTGTACAATTCATCGAGTTCATCTACTTCCTCGGTCACAGGTTTCTTCTCGATGACCTCAAGCTCAGGCTCTTTCTTCTTCCTTTTCTCTTTCTGCTCCGCCTTTGGCTGCTCACTCAGAACCTTCTCGCCCAGAACAGCAGCCCTCTTCTTGGGTGTCCAGAACTTGGCTCTAACTCTGCGGAGTCTTCTCATTCGTCTGAGGTCCACTTGTCCAGAGTTCTGTGACTTGATAAGTCGCGTCCTATAACGCTCTATAGCCTTCGTCTTGTTTACCATTCTCCACACCGAAGGGTATTCTTTGCGAGTCCCTCGATGGTGATGTTATAACTGTGTCGGGCGCCTGATAGCTTAGCCTAGGGCAAGCCTTTTTCTCTTGATCAAGTGCATCAATTGCTATGTCTATCAAGGCACAGATACGTGCGGTGTCGGGCGATGACTAAGAAAAGCAATGCATCTGTCAGCATCCGTATTCGATTAGATCAAAAAACACTGGACCGCATAGATCGGCTTGCTGGGGCCAATGGCCGCCAGCGGTTCATTAAGGACGCAATCCTGTGGAGGCTTGATGAGAAATTACCTCCGATGTTGATGGAACTGGCCGAAGAGATTGATCAACTGAGGACAAGGGTAGGCCATCTTGAAACGGTGCAGTCGACCAGCGTATACCTTGGCGAGTTGAATGATCTGACAAGGACGAAAGTCTGCCGGGATGACCTTGACCGCAATCTTCTCGCGTATTTCCTACAACATGAAGGTGCTACAACACCTGAACTCGCACTGGCTCTGACAGGGAGTCAAGGAAAACGCCGAACGATACTCGATCGTTTGGACAAAATCAATGAGAGAGCGAAATCCGTCCTGGGTGTGGAGATAGTAGTGCATAGGAAGGGCATCGTCAAGCGTAAGCGAGGCGCCTGGTGGTTAGTAAACATAGAGAAGCTAGTATAGCGGTTCTCTATTTGAACTCGTTATTAGCTATAAGTTGAGGTTTTCTGAGCAAACGATTTAAAGAGAGTGCGTCTGTGGGGCTTGGGGCCGTAGTCTAGCATGGATAAGGCACCAGCCTCCGGAGTTGGTCATCCCCGGTTCGAATCCGGGCGGTCCCGCCATAATTATTCTTCTTCATCAATCAAGCATTTCGATTGTAGTTTAAAAGCCCAATGAGGGCACGGATGACCGAACTGAGGTTTCTAACAATGAACGCCGTTGAAGAGATTGGAGCCCCTACCACTCGGGTCGTAGTCAGGTTCACCAACTACCTGAATGGACCTTTGGGACGTAGCGTGCTTGACAACCTAGACGAAGGAGAGAGTTTCATCCTTCAGACATCAGATCACACTCTGCGAATCACCAAGCGAAATGGCAAGGCAGTTGTGAACTTAGTCAGCGTTCCAGCGGCGTGAGCGCAGCCAGGAGAGCCAATGTTCAGCACCTAGAGTCATGTCAGCACGATTCTCTACCATGCATAGTAGCGAAGAATCTTTAAGATAACTCAGAGTTTCTGCGAGCGGGGCCGTAGTCTAGCATGGATAAGGCACCAGCTTGCGGAGTTGGTTATCCCCAGTTCGAATCTGGGCGGTCCCGCCACAGTC
>Ga0209986_10002731_pt1 | contig 15882 bp, 19 predicted proteins | sample BlataG_FD_183168 | JGI IMG/M metagenome (GOLD analysis project Ga0209986, IMG submission 183168) | Deep subsurface microbial communities from Black Sea to uncover new lineages of life (NeLLi) - Black_00105 metaG (SPAdes) (version 2) | ecosystem: Environmental > Aquatic > Marine > Oceanic >...
ATCCACAAAATCCCGAACATGGAGATTTTGCCTCAGGCCTCCCCTTGAAGCTGGCTAGGACTATGAGGATGCCCCCCATGGCTATAGCTGAAAAGATCTCTGAACATATAGTACCACCGCCCCAAATTGACAGGCTCTGGGTTGCTCCGCCAGGTTTCATAAACTTCACTTTGAGGGAGGACTGGCTGAGTACACTGGTGGAACCAATCCTGGCTGCTGGTGAATCATATGGCGACATTGACCTGGGCAAAGGTAAGCGGGTCCAAGTTGAATTTGTTAGTGTCAACCCCACCGGACCTCTCCACGTTGGTCACGGCCGTGGTGCCGTTTTAGGTAGTACTTTGGCGAATGTGCTTACTGCCTCTGGCTATGCTGTAGAAAAGGAATATTACATCAATGATATGGGTAACCAGATAGATAACTTCGGTCGTTCCCTCTATGCTCGTTACCAACAATGCCTGGGTAAAGAAGCTGCCATGCCCCCGGATGGCTACTACGGCAATTACATGATTGACCTGGCCAAAGAAATCGCTCAGGAACAAGGTGATAAATTTTTGTGGTTGCCTGAGAGTGAGGCAGCTTCACAATTGGCGGAGATTGGGATTGTCAAGGTATTACAGAGAATTAAAGAAGACCTCGAGCTACTAAACGTTAATTTCGATACCTGGTTCTCAGAAAGAAGCCTTTATCAAGGCGGGCAATATAACAGGGCTATGGAACTGCTCCAGAGCGGGGGCTATATTGCTAAGAAAGAAAATGCCACCTGGTTTGAATCAATGTCCCTGGGCGAAGATAAGGACAATGTTCTTGTGCGCAGCGATGGTTTTCCCACCTATTTTGCCTCTGACATTGCCTACCATTACAACAAGTTTGTGGAGCGGAAATTCGACTGGGTGATTGATATCTGGGGGGCTGACCATCAGGGGCACGTTCCTCGGATGAAAGCGATGCTCAAGGCCCTGGGCCAGAATCCCGACCAGCTTAAGGTGATACTCTGCCAGCTAGTCACACTGCAGCGCGGACGGGAAATAGTTAAAGTGTCCAAGCGTAGCGGCGATATTATTACTTTACGGGAGGTGATAGACGAAGTAGGCTCAGATGCTTGCCGATTCTTGTTCCTCGCCCGTTCTGCTGATAGTCAGATGGATTTCGACCTGGAGCTGGCTAAGCGGCAATCAGCGGATAACCCTGTGTATTACGTTCAATATGCTCATGCTCGGATCGCCAGCATTATTCGCTTAGCTGAACACCGGGAGATAGATTACAGCCAGGGCGATGTTTCTCTGCTTACCACCGAGCCGGAGCTAACTTTAATTCGCCGCTTAATACTTCTCCCGGAAATAATAGAACGAGTAGCGCTTACCCTCGAGCCTCACCATCTGCCTTATTATGCCCAGGATTTAGCCACCGGCTTTCACAGTTTCTATAAGCAATGCCGGGTTGTCTCTAAAGAAGAAGCGCTAACTAAGGCTCGCCTCAAGCTGGTCAGGGCAACTCAGATTGCCTTGGCTAAAATACTGCGCCTTATGGGCATGACAGCTCCGGAAAAGATGTGAAGCATTGCGAAGCTGACTCTCCCCTTTATTGTTGCGATTCCCGGTAAATCAGGACTTCCTACACGAATTCGCGTGATCGGAATTAGGCATGACAGATTGCTTCGCTTCGCTGGCAATGATAGCCGCGATCAGCCAACTGACAGGCAGCACGCTATGGGAGGTCACCGAGATTGAATCATGCCCACCCTAACCAGGGAAGCATTCTTCCCGACGACGTCAACTACGTCGTCGGCGCCCAGTTCTTAAAACCATCTTACATCCTGGACTCTTTGGCACTCTTCACCACTATCTCTCAAGGTCTTTTGGTTTTATCAACAACACAGGCAGCCCCGATTCCCTGAGCACATGATCGGCAACACTTCCAAAGATAATGCGTCCTAAACCGCTATGTCCATGTGTGGCGATACAAATAAGGTTGATCGAATTATCCCTGGCATAGTCAACAATCGCAGCACCAGCCGATGATGGTCGAAGGATAACACATTCAAGATCTATCCCCTTCTCCAGCAGCGGTTGCGCTATGCCATCCAGATAAGCCTTTATCTGAGGTTCCTGCCTCTGGATTTCCTCCCCTATGATATCGACTATCCCGGTAGATATTCCCTCCGCACCAATGTAGGCACTGCTAGGCATGGTCATAACCCGGAGCAGCGTCAGTTTGCCATTAAAGCGCAGTGCTTGCTCTGTGGCATATGGCAGAATTTGCTCCGCCAGTTTGGAACCGTCCAGACAAACCAGAATCTTCATATAATCACCTCCTGCGTAAACCAATCTGGCTTTTGCTGATGCTTCTCAGATAACAGTAAACTCAGCCATCATAGTATCTGAAAACAACACCCTCTCGCATGTTGCCCAGCTTCTTTCCCACTATATCTTGCATTATGCTCATCATGATTGTCAGCCCCATTAACTTTCATACTCGTGCTGACAATTGTAGCACAGCAAAGTTCCTGCTTTCGATGTTACAGTATCCTCCACTCGACCATTATTGACAAGTTTGTCTTTGCCATTTATCCTGTTCATCAGTATCTCCTCTCAAGCACCTTTTCGGTGCGGACGTTATTTGCTATATTGTAACTGAAAGGGATACCCTGGCCAGAGCTTTAAAGACTACGTGGTTTTTTGTGCATTATATGGGATAATATTAAGAAAGGAAGGAGTTAAATGGCTGTTAAAAAGGTTGGCGAAAAATATCGCTGCAATGTCTGTGGCAATGAGGTGACGGTGACCAAGGTTGGTGGCGGCACTCTAGTCTGTTGTGGTGAGGATATGGAATTAGTTAGATCATAAGGTTTTATGAGGAGTGAGCAAATGGAAAATGAACAGGCCAGAACGATAGCGGTGCTTCAACTCGCTGTCCAGATGGAGGTGGATGGGAAGGGGTTCTATCAGAAGGCAAGCCAGGAAAGCAGCAGCAAGCTGGCTAAGGAACTATTTCAGCAGCTAGCCGATGAGGAAGATGTTCACCATAAGAAGTTTGAGGAAATATATGAAGCCTTAAGGAGAGGGCAGAATTGGCCTGACGTAGTAGCACCAGCCGAGAAAGGGGAAGGGCTCAAGTCTCTGTTCGCCGAAGCTAATAAAACACTAGGTAGCAAGTTCAAAGTGGCTGAATCTGACCTTGAAGCTATCAAAGTAGCTATGGATATGGAGGGCAAGTCTTATGATTTATATCACTCTCGAAGCGAAGAAAGCACCCTCCCTGTAGAAAAGCGGTTCTATGAGACTCTGGCGGGCGAGGAGCGGGGGCACCATCTCGCCCTTCTCGATTCCTACGAGTATCTCAGTGACCCTGCGGGGTGGTTTACCAAAAAAGAACATTGGTCATTGGATGGAGCCTAAATAAACAAACAGGAGGGTTCATATGGAGGATATCGCTTTAAGCATTGAACAGCTAAGTGTGGAGGTGGAGGGGCGGGAGATTTTGCGTAACATAAATTTGAGAATGAAGCTTGGCGAGACCCATGTCCTTTTCGGTCCCAACGGCAGCGGTAAAACCACGTTGCTCATGGCGATAATGGGCTTCCCCAAGTATCGGGTGACCAGAGGCAAAATCGTTGTCAAAGGCCAGGACATAACTATGTTGCCTGTGGATGAGAGAGCCCGCTTGGGGATTGGTATGTCCTTCCAACGGCCGCCGGTGGTCCGGGGTGTAAAAACGCGGGATATGGTGGCTGCCTGCCTCAGGGGGCAAAAACAGGAAGAGCGCATCAATCAACTGGCAGAGAAAACTAACCTGACCGATTTTCTGGATAGGGAAATAAACTACGGGTTTTCGGGAGGGGAGATAAAACGGTCCGAGTTGATGCAACTACTGGCGCAGAAGCCCGAATTGGCCTTGATAGATGAACCTGAATCAGGCGTTGACCTGGTAAATATCGCCCTTATCGGTGAGCTGTTAAATAGCTTGCTGGAAAAGGATTGTCCCATACTTGAGCGAAAATGCATGGGGCTAATAATTACTCACACTGGTCATATTCTGGATTATGTTAATGCCCGCACAGGCTATGTCATGTGTGATGGCGTAATCGGATGCGTGGGAGATCCCCATGAGATTTTGGCCGCTATTAGAGAGAAAGGCTACCAAGAATGTATCAAATGTTTTATGAGGAGGGCACCAGGTGGTTGAGATAGCATCGTCCAAGGCGCATAAAGATAAAGCTAAGGCAGCAGCCGCCAAACCAGCGGCATTCGGTGAGGATATAGATTTGGGCGCTTATGTTAGCTCAACTGAGGAGCAGCCTTACCAGACTGACCCTTCGAAGCTCCCTGCCGGGACTAAAGAGCGGATGCTGGAGGCGGGAATCATTCTGGATAACCCGAGCCAAAGAGCAGGTACTTTTATCCAGATGGATAACGCTCCGGTACATAGTTCGGTCAGACAAGAGGGTGTGGAGGTGATGGCAGTCAGTCAGGCTCTGGAAAAGTATGACTGGCTGTCAGATTACTGGTGGCAGGCAGTAGCCGTGGATACCGATAAGTACACGGCCAGTGTAGAACTGAACCAGCATAATGGCTACTTCATCAGAACACTGCCCGGCTATAAGACAAGCTACCCTGTTCAGGCCTGTCTCTATCTGGCAAAAGCACGGCTTGCTCAGAATGTGCACAATATTATCATTGCTGAAGAGAACTCAGAGTTACATATCATTACCGGTTGTACCACTGCTTCTAACGAAGAAGCCGGCCTGCATCTCGGCGTTTCCGAGTTCTACATAAAGAAAGGGGCTAAGGTTACCTTCACTATGATACATAGATGGAATCCAGAGGTAGCTGTTCGCCCCCGCACAGGAGTAATGATTGAAGAGAATGGCTTATTTCTTAGTAATTATGTGCTCACTAAGCCGGTCCGTTCGCTACAGATGTATCCTACAGCCAGGTGTGTGGGTGAAAATGCAGTTGTCAGGTTCAACAGTATTCTGGTAGCAGCTTCGGGGTCATCGCTGGATGTTGGTTCTCGGGCCATCCTTGATGCTAAGGGAGCGAAAACAGAAATCATATCACGAGCAATAACTACCGGAGGGAGTATTGTTGCCCGGGGTTACATAGAGGGCAATGCCCCTGATGTCAAAGGGCATCTGGAATGTCGCGGGCTAATCCTGATGGGAGAGGGCATAATCCAGGCCATCCCCGAGCTTAAAGGCACTTTAGCTGGTATTGACCTATCCCATGAAGCGGCAATAGGCAAGATAGCTGAGGAAGAAGTGGAGTATCTCATGGCACGGGGACTAACTCGGAGCGAAGCTACAGCTACTATAGTCAGAGGGTTTCTCAGGGTAGATATAGAAGGATTACCGCCCTTACTCAGTGCCGAGTTACAGCGGGCAATTGAAGCCAGTGAAAAGGACCTTATGTAAATAATACTGATGGAATGAGGGGCAGACGAGTTAAAACACAGTAAGGAGGTGAAGCAATGTTTGAGCAATGTCCGGGAGTCAGCAACATAAGGACGCCGACGATTGAGCTAAAGACGTGTCCAAAATGCGGTGCGGAGATAGAAATGTTTTCCTCTGACATGCAGATGGATTGTCCTAAATGTGGATTTATCGTCTATAATGATTTGGAGTCGTGTATTCAGTGGTGCAAATATGCTAAGGAATGTGTCGGAGAGGAAGTCTATGAAAGGTTAATGAAAAAGGTGTCGAAACAAGAGTAGAAGGAAGCCAGGTCAGATGCGACAAGGATAGTTAATGGGATGAAAAGAAAAATCATCAAAATCGATGAGGAGAAGTGTGATGGTTGTGGCGTCTGTGTCCCGGCCTGTGTCGAGGGGGCACTTCAGATTGTCAATGGCAAAGCTAAGCTCATCAGTGAGATATACTGCGACGGCCTCGGCGCCTGCATCGGAGAATGCCCCCAAGGGGCTATCACCATTGAAGAAAGGGAAGCCGGGGATTTTGATGACGAGGCAGCGAGACGTCACCTAGAGGAGAAAGAAGAGGTTACGGAGAAACTTCCCTGTGGCTGCCCTTCAGCTACGGTTGTTCGGTTCGAGGGACCAGAATCAGCGGCAGTTGCCTCTAAAGACGCAATCCCTTGCCAATCCATGCTTGGGCACTGGCCGGTTCAACTTACCCTTGTGCCCCCGACGGCGCCTTTTCTCCAGGGAGCTGACTTGCTGCTGGTGGCGGACTGTGTTCCCTTTGCCTATGCTGGCTTTCACCAGGACTTTCTCAGAGATCATGCTCTGCTGGTGGCTTGCCCCAAGCTGGATGACTTCCAGGCCCATCAGATGAAACTGACTCAGCTCCTGCGTCAGGCAGAGGTGAAGAGCCTCACTGTGGTGCATGTGGAAGTACCCTGTTGCTCCGGGTTGGCACATATGGCAAAGCAGGCGATGCAATTAAGCGGTAAAGATATCCCTCTTAACGAAGTGACCATTGGGATCAGGGGTAATATAAAGTCCGATAGTTCATAACAGAAGAAGGTTATCTGAATGGTTGTTGACAATACAACAGAAATGCTTGGAACGGCATATGCAATGACTGCTTTTTGGGTCATGCCGGTGTTATTGAGTATATTGGAAAGTAAATAAGGCTGATAGGAGATTAATAGTGAATCCCAAGGCTCTGCATAATCTCAGCTACGGTTTGTATGTAATAGGCTCCAGAGAAGGAGACAGGTTCAATGGACAAATCGCCAACACCGTAATTCAAGTCACCTCTGAGCCGCCCACTATCGCCGTGTGCATCAACAAACAGAACCTGACTCATGAATTTATCAGTGAAAGCAAAGTCTTTACTGCTTCTATACTATCTCAAGATACACCCTTATCTTTCATCGGTCATTTTGGCTTCAAATCGGGTAGGGAAGTAGATAAACTCAAAGGTGCCAACTACAAACTAGGTGACGCTAAGGCTCCCATAATACTTGACCATAGCTTAGCTTATCTCGAAGCCAGGGTAATTAATCAACTAGATGTCGGGACTCACACTATCTTCATAGGAGAGCTCGTGGGAGCGGATGTTCTCACCGAAGGTGAACCAATGACTTATGCTTACTACCATCAGGTTAAGAGAGGCACCACTCCCAAGACAGCTCCCAGCTATATCGAAGAAAGAAAGGAGACGGTATCAAAAATGGCGAAATACGAATGCACTGTTTGCGGGTATATTTATGACCCGGAGTTGGGCGACGCCGACGGCGGTATAAAGCCGGGAACGCCTTTCGAGGAAATACCCGATGATTGGGTATGCCCTGTCTGTGGAGCAAGCAAGGATCAGTTCGAAAAAATAAAGGAGTGACGGTGTAACGATGATAGAAAACTTGAGCAGAGAACAATTAGAGGGGATATTAGAAGCAATACCAGTGGAAATTTCTTTCGTTGACGAGAACGACCTGGTTAAATTGTGGAATAAGCATGAAACGAGGATCTTTAAAAGGCCGGTTTCTGTGATTGGGAAATCAGTCCAGAACTGCCACCCCAAGCAAAGCGTGGACAAAGTAAACCAGATATTGTCTGATTTCAAGAGTGGCAGGCAGGATTCAGCGGCATTCTGGATAAATCTCGGGGACAGGAAGGTATATATCAGATATTTTGCTGTGCGGGACAAAGCAGACAGGTATCTGGGCACACTGGAAGCCACCCAGGACACCACGGGGATAAAGAAGATTGAGGGAGAGAAGAGGCTGTTGGAGTATTGAAGGAATAAATGAAGGCAAGACAAATAAAGAAGAATGTTTACTGGGTAGGCGCTATTGACTGGGACAGGCGTCTCTTCGACGCTCTGATACCCCTTCCCGATGGAACAAGCTATAACGCCTATCTGGTGCAGGGCAGCCAAAAAGTTGCTTTGATAGATACCGTGGACCCCTCTATGACACACGTCCTCATGGCTTATCTTGAGAATGTTCCCGGTATTGACTATGTTGTTGCCAACCATGCCGAACAAGACCATTCTGGCTCTATCTCCTGTGTTCTGGCGAAGTATCCCGCTGCTAAGGTGGTCACCACGCCTAAAGGCCGGGACATGCTCGTGGCTCTCTTGCTTATCCCGGAGGACAGATTTATCACTGTAAGCGATGGTGAAACCTTATCCCTGGGGGATAAAACCCTGGAGTTTATCCATGCCCCCTGGGTACACTGGCCTGAGACCATGCTTACATATTTACGGGAAGACAAGATACTCTTCCCTTGCGACCTTTTTGGCTCCCATCTGGCTACCACAGACTTGTATGTAGCTGATGAAGGGCAGGTCTATGAAGCGGCTAAAAGATACTATGCTGAAATCATGATGCCTTTCCGCACCAGTATTGAGAAACATTTGGAGAAGCTAAGCAGTTATAAGATTGACATCATCGCCCCCAGCCACGGTCCCCTCTATGACAGAGCGTCGTTCATCCTGGAAGCATACCGAAGCTGGGTATTTGGTCCACCAAAAAACATAGTGGTCTTGCCTTATATCTCTATGCATGGCAGCACCCAAAAAATGGTGGAATATTTTGCTGGAGCCCTGGCTGACAGAGGTGTCACGGTTAAGCAGTTCAACCTGGCGGCAACTGACATTGGGAAACTAGCCATGGCATTGGTGGACGCCGCCACTCTGGTCATCGGTACGCCTACAGTTCTGGTTGGTCCACATCCTAACGTCGCTTATGCGGCATTCCTAGCCAATGCCCTAAGACCCAGGCTCCAGTTCGTCTCCATTATTGGCTCCTATGGCTGGGGCAGCAAAGCTGTGGAACAGCTCGCGGGAATGATTCCCAACCTTAAGACCGAGGTACTCGCTCCCGTGCTCAGCAAGGGATTTCCCAGGGAAGAGGATTTCAAAGCCCTGGACAACCTGGCCAGCACCATCGCACAAAAGCATAAAGAGCATGGCTTTGCCTGATAATGTCTTGCTCAAAGAGGGTTGAGAATGGGCTAAGGTAATAGCAATTTATGATGCCAGAACTGGGAGTACAGAGACAATAGCGAAGGCGATTGAAGAAGGGAGGGAAAAAGCTGGAGTTGAGGTTATATCGAAGGGGACTGCAAATGCCAAAGATATTGATGACCAATCAACAGTCTGAAAGGACTTCCCCGCTGGACATCTCCATTGTGCTTTGGTCATCCCTGAAATGTCATAAATTTGTAATATTTTTGCCCACCGTTTTATAATTTCTCCACTAGTTCTAGTCTAAAATTTCAACATGAAAGTATCGTTAAAGTGCGCTAATAATGCCATCATCAGCTATCCTTTGGATGGAGCGGTGAATCTGTCCAGATGATAACTGACACAATAAAGCACATGTTCGGAATGAATGCGATGGAGCCAGGACTGAAAATGCTACGCAGCCCAGGCAAGGATGGCTTGAAACAGTGCCAGGAATTTGGAAGGAGGATTGCTGTGACAACAAAATGATACAAGGTGGAGCGGAATATGGAATGAGGCGAAGACATTCTAAGAACCGAGGGTTTCGGAGGGAGAGTTCTTAAGAAAGGAGGAACAAGACTTATGGAAAAAGCGAAGTTTTATGTCCTGCCACAATTGCCCTACCGGTATGATGAGTTACAGCCCCATATATCCCAGGAACAATTAACTCTACACCATCAGAAGCATCATCAGGCGTACGTCAATAGTGCTAATGCCATACTCGAAAGGCTGGACAAAGCTCGCAAAGAAAGTGCTGACTTTGATGTTAAAGCTACCTTGAAAGAGCTTTCGTTTCACATCGGAGGGCATCTGCTACATTCATTGTTCTGGACCAACATAGCGCCGCCGGGCAAAGGCGGGGGAAAGCCAACCGGAACTTTGGGCACAGCCCTGGAGAAAGAGTTCGGAAGTTTTGAAAGATTCAAAAAGGAATTCAGTCTGGCTGCTACCAGCGTGGAAGGCTCGGGATGGGCAGCACTCAGTTTCTGCAGGCAGACTAATAGACCAATAATAATGCAGATAGAGAAACATAATACAAATGTCTATCCCATGTTTACCATCTCGATGGTTATTGACGTTTGGGAGCATGCTTATTATCTGGATTATAAAAATGAAAGAGCCAAATTCGTTGACGCCTTCTGGAACATCGTCAACTGGGGTGAAGTGAATAAAAGGCTGGAAAAGATATTGAAGTAATTTAACGGCAATGGCCAAGCGATTGACTCTTCTTCACTGGAGATGGATAGTCTACGTAACCAAGAGATTGGGCACAGAAAAGAATAATTGGGGAGGGACGAATGGACAAAAATAAAATTATTGCTTTACTAAATCAAGACCTTAGGGGGGAACATGCAGCCATCATTCAATACCTGGCCCATGCCTATGCTATGGGCGAGGGTGAGATGGCCTGGGAAATTGAAGCTATTGCCCGGGAGGAAATGCGTCATTTTGACTGGCTGGCTGAGACCATAGTCAGCCTGGGCAGCACTCCCAGTATCGAGAGGGGAGATATGCGCACAGGCGGAGAGTCAGTCCCCGATTGGATGAAGAACGATGTGCTTCAGGAGCAAGATGCCATCACTTTATATGAAGAACACATCAAGGCCATCGACAATCCTAAGATAAGGCGGCTGCTGAAGCGAATTCTCTCCGATGAGAAAGCACACCGAGGCGACTTCGAACACTTTGTGAATAAGGCTCAAAAGGAAGGTGCCAAAGATTTAAGGGACTCTCGGCAGGACAAGGTTGCCAAGGTTCTCAACTGGGGCATCGAGCATGAATATACCGTTATCCTTCAATACCTTCTCCACTCCTATATGACGTCCAACAAGGATGTCAAGAAGGAAATGGAGGACCAGGCTATAAACGAGATGCAACATCTGGGATGGCTGGCTGAAGAGATGGTTGACAAAAAAGGCAGTCCCAGGATTGAGCACACAAAAGTGGATAAATCCACCAAGACTGCTGATATGCTTCGGGCAGATATTGCGATTGAGAAAAAGGTGGCTGCTGAATATGACCGCGCTGCCAAGGAAATCAAAGAGCCTGACCTGAAAGAGCTTCTTATCCGGATAAGGGACCACGAAGTATACCATACTGATGTATTTAATGACTTGCTGGAGGAAGAAGAAAAGCGAGGCTAATTGGTATGTCGAGTTGGCAGCGGAATGCCAGCTCGAACCTCAGCAATGGGAGAGGAGAGCAGCCCTAGCAATTGACTAGTGTGTTGTTAATCTGAAGAGAAACTGTATCTCAGTGGGAATTCAGGTCGCTTCACCATAAACTGCAAATTCTGAAAAATCTAAGCTGTAAGACGTGAGGTGGGGGAAAGATAATGGCCGATAAAACTAATTCCAAGAAGGCTGACAAGGCTTCAATCCATATAACTGGGATGACCTGCACTACCTGTGCAGCTACTATCAAGCAGGGTCTTTCCCAGACTCCTGGTGTGGAACAAGCTGACGTTAACTTCGCTTCGGAGAAGGCTTCAGTAGAATACGATCCCACGAAGGTCGACCTTGCCAAAATTAAGGATACCGTCTCGCAATTGGGGTATGGGGTCGCCACCAGAAAGTCCATATTCCCGGTAGGCGGAATGACCTGCGCTTCCTGTGTTGCCCGGGTGGAGGAGGCTCTCTCCAGCGTGCCAGGGGTGATTTCGGCCAGCGTGAATCTGGCCTCGGAGAAGGTTACCGTGGAGTACCTGGAAGGAATGGGGCTGGCTGACATGAGGCGAACGGTAAAAGACGCCGGCTATGAACTTGGCCCCGAGGCGCAGGCTCTGGAGGATGTGACCACTGCTGCCCAGCGTGAGATTCGAGTTCTCAGAAACAGATTTATCGTCGCTGTCATCCTCGCCTCAATAATCATGGTTCTGGGTTTCACTCCTTCCTTTGTGGGCCAGTCCTATCTACTATGGGCTCTGGCCACGCCAGTACAGTTTTGGGCAGGTTTGCGGTTCTACCGAGGGGCATGGGGCGCCTTGAAACACAAGACCTCCGATATGAATACCCTGATCGCAGTAGGTACCTCGGTGGCTTACTTTTACAGCATGATAGCCGTTATTTTCCCCGGCCTTTTTGCCACTGGTGTACTGGAACCACACTTATACTTCGACACCTCAGCGATGATAATAGCCTTGATTCTTCTTGGCCGTTTTCTGGAAGCTAGAGCCAGAGGACAGACCTCGGAGGCAATAAAGAAGCTTATCGGTATGCAACCGAAGACCGCTCTAGTTATCCGTGAGGGCGAGCAGGAAGAGATTCCCGTTGAAGAAGTTCAGGTTGGTGACCTTATCCTGGTACGTCCTGGCGAGAGGGTGCCAGTGGATGGCATAGTGCGCCAGGGCTACTCCAGTGTTGATGAGTCCATGATTACTGGAGAGAGTATTCCAGTGGAGAAAAAAGTGGGTGATGAGGTTATCGGTGCTACTATTAACAAGACAGGCAGCTTCCAATTCGAAGCAACCAAGGTAGGTAAAGAGACAACGCTGGCTCGTATCGTCAGAATGGTGGAGGAAGCTCAGGGAAGCAAAGCTCCTATTCAGCGTCTTGCTGATGTCATCGCCAGCTACTTTGTGCCGACGGTGATTGGCATTGCCATCGTTACCTTTGTAGTCTGGTATTTCGTGGGACCAGCTCCAGCCCTCACTTTCGCCCTCCTCAACTTTGTCACCGTGCTCGTTATCGCCTGTCCCTGCGCCTTGGGTCTAGCCACTCCCACCGCGATTATAGTTGGCACGGGCAAGGGAGCTGAGCATGGGATTCTCATCAGGAATGGCGAGGCCCTGGAGAGGGCTCACCAGATAAACACTGTTCTCCTGGATAAGACGGGTACTCTGACCCGTGGCGAGCCTGTGGTGACGGACGTGGTCGCTGCCCCCTTTTCTTCCCCAGAGGAAGTCCTTCGGTTAGCTGCCTCCGCTGAGCAGAATTCAGAACACCCTCTCGGTGAAGCTGTGGTCAAGTCTGCTCTGGAAAAGAAACTTGAATTATCTCCGTCTTCCGACTTTAATGCCATCCCGGGGCAGGGTGTGGAGGCTTCGGTGGAGGGCAAGAAGCTTTTCTTGGGCAACCTTAAATTGATGGAAGAACGAGGCCTTTCCCTAAACAGGCTGGAGAAGAAAGCTGCTGAACTCCTCGAAGGAGGTAAGACGGTAATGTTCCTGGGGCTGGATACCCAAGTAGCAGGAATTATTGCCTTGGCTGATACCCTAAAGCCAGGCGCCAGAGAAGCGCTCCAAGCGCTGCACAGGATGGATATTGAAACAGCTATGCTCACAGGGGACAACCGGCGCACGGCTGAAGCTATTGCTCGAGAGGCAGGCATTGGCCGTGTCCTGGCTGAGGTGCTCCCTGAGCATAAGGCTGGAGAGGTCAAGAAATTGCAGGAGGAGGGAAAGGTGGTGGCAATGGTGGGCGATGGCATTAACGACGCTCCGGCATTGGCCCAGGCAGATATCGGTATCGCTATTGGTACAGGTACTGATGTTGCCATGGAGACTGGCGATATTACCCTGATTAGCGGTGACTTGATGGGAGTGGTAACCGCCATATCTCTGAGCAAGCGGACCATGAGAACTATCAAGCAGAACCTCTTCTGGGCCTTTGCTTACAATACTGCCCTCATTCCGGTAGCAGCCGGGGTATTGTATATTGCCTTCGGGAAGACTGGTGTCCCTTCTGGGCTTCATTTCATTCTAGGTGAGTATGGTTTCTTGAATCCCATGCTAGCCGCAGCAGCCATGGCGGCTAGCTCCATCACTGTCGTGTCCAACTCACTGCGTTTAAGAGGGTTCAAGCCAGCTCGGCTTGGCAATTAAGGAAAGGAGGTGCTCAATGGCAATAGACCCAGTTTGCAAGATGGAGGTACAGGAAACTAAGGCAGCAGCTACTTCCGAGTATAAAGGAAAGAAATACTACTTCTGTGCTGTTGGCTGTAAGAAGGCTTTCGACCAGAACCCTGAAAAATACCTCGCCGAGGGGGAAAAATTAAGTTTATAAGGGGTAAATAATATGTGGAAGTGCACCAATTGTCATCACGTGGAATTTAGCACTGACAAACCTCAGCAGTGCCCGGTCTGTGGTGCTGAGGCAGAGAAGCTCGTCCAGCATGAGGTGCCTGGGATAAAAGGGACTAAAACCTTGAAGAATCTTAAAGTTGGTTTCGTGGCTGAGTCCCAGGCACATCTGAGGAACATGGCTTGTGCCATGAAGGCTGAGCAAGAGGGCTATTCTCAGGTAGCGAAGTTGTTCCGTGCTATCGCCGAAGCTGAATCAGTCCACGCCTTCAATCACTTCCGCCTTCTGGACGCTGTGTCCAGCACCCAGGAGAACCTTGAGAGCGCCTTTGAGAGGGAAAGCCTGGCTGCCAGCACTTATCCTCAATTCATTAGGGAGGCAACCGAGGAAGGTAATACGAGCGTGGCGACGGTCCTGGGTTACTCCCGCGATGTGGAAAAGGGGCATGCCAAGCTCTATAAGAAGGCGCTGGCGCATACGATGGCTGAAGAAGAGACCGAGTACTACGTCTGCCAGGTCTGAGGGTATGTCTCCGACGGCGTCCTCCCTGATGAATGCCCTATTTGTGGCGCTCCAAAAGAGAAATTCCGGAAGGTAGTCTAGGCGGGCAGGCAATAATTCTCTTAATAGCTAGGATTTATGAAAGGGGGTGTTCTATGAGTAAGTTTACAGAGGTAGCCAAAATAGACGAACTGCAAAGCGGAACGATGAAGATTGTAAGCACAGAGGGGCGCGAAATCCTCCTGACCAGGGTTGGAGATAAGTACTATGCCACTGATAATCGCTGTCCCCATATGAAGGGCGATTTATCACAGGGTAAGCTGGAAGGGACTGTAATCACCTGTCCTGTGCATGGCTCTAAATTTGATATCAGTAATGGGCAGGTGGTGCGTTGGTTAAAAGGCGGGCTAACGTCGAGGTTGGGCAAAGCACTCAAGCTGTTCAGGAACCTTACGGTGTACAATGTTAAGGTGGAAGACGGCAAAGTCCTGGTAGAATTTTAGCGCTGGCTTGGGAAAGGCAGGCAGTATTTGAAAAGCCGCTTTCGTCCGATATGCGGAGTATGCCCCGGAGGTCGCGCGGTATGCTGACTACGACAGGACCATTGAGGCTCCGAGAAATGTAGTCATTAGTTGACAAAGGGAACTCTGCCATGCCAACATCAACTGAAAATAGGAGCCCCATTAGACCAGTTACGCAAGGAGATCAAGAAGGAGGTTAAAAATGTACAAAAGAATTCTTGTTCCGCTAGATGGCTCTAAGTTAGCTGAATGTGCTTCTTCCCCATGCGGAGGAGTTAGCGAAGGGCTGCGATGCGGAGGAGGTCATACTGATCAGTATTACGGAACAGGTACGAGGTCAGACGCGAGCTCCCGAGGCCTACGAGCGCTACCATGCTAGCGATGATCCTAGGGTTCAGAGAGCGGGTTCAGAGATAACTACAAGCTTTGGCAGGGGCGATAATCCTAGGGTTCAGAGAGCGGGTTCAGAGATAACTATAAGCTTTGGCAAGAAAGAGAAACAGGCTCAGAGGTATCTTGACAGGATAGCCCAAAAGAGTAGAAGCTAAAGGAATCAAGGTGCGCACAGAAGTGCTCTTCTGGCCTCCTGCTGAAGCGATTGCCGCATACGCAGAACGGAATGATGCTAACATCATTGTCATGTCCAGCCACGGTCGCTCAGGACCCAGTCGCTGGGCTCACGGCAGTGTTACTGACAAAGTTCTCAGGATTAGCCGTGTACCTGTCTTGATGGTCAGGGCACCCGGGTGCATACCAACGCTGTCTGGTTAGCTGAAGGCGTCGCCAAGGGAGCATGACAAATGCTCAAGAGCAGGTCAGAATAATCAGCCTTAACTTGATATTGTGGCGATTTATAGACCAGGAGGTGTGAAATGAACGAGAATCTAGAAACAAAGCTTGCGGTCAACAATGTGTCTATCGAACTCAA
>Ga0209986_10002732_pt1 | contig 15880 bp, 10 predicted proteins | sample BlataG_FD_183168 | JGI IMG/M metagenome (GOLD analysis project Ga0209986, IMG submission 183168) | Deep subsurface microbial communities from Black Sea to uncover new lineages of life (NeLLi) - Black_00105 metaG (SPAdes) (version 2) | ecosystem: Environmental > Aquatic > Marine > Oceanic >...
TTACCATTCTACCCGGTTTGCACCCCCTTTGTCCCTCTCCCCTTCATAAGGGGAGAGGGAAGGGAATTTTTAAAAGGGGCTTCGCTCCTTTTAATCCCCCTAATAAACACCCCAGCTACCTTCCTTTACCTCCCAATGTGGCTGTGCTAGAATTAATAGCCTGGGAGCTGTAGATATGACTTCATCGGAAGCAATGCCAAGACAAAGGCTGCGTATTATTGATGCCAATCTAAACCGTGCCGGAGAGGGGCTTCACCTCCTTGAAGACTTAGCCCGATTAATGCTCAACGATGCCAGTCTAGCTCAGCAGCTAAAGACTATGCGCCATGAGATATTAAGGAGTGACTGGTCATTTAACCAGCAGCTCCTCCAGTCGCGAGACTCAGAAGGCGATGTAGGAATTGATATTGAAGCCTTTGGAGAAAAGAAGCAAAGAGAGCTGCCCATAACGGTAGTGGCTAATGCCAGAAGGGTTCAGGAATCGCTGAGAATTCTGGAGGAGCTGTCCAAGGTTCCAGACACCACTCTCAAATTAGACCCGGAGAAATTCAAAAAAGCCCGGTTTGCGCTCTATACCATAGAGCAAACACTGCTATCCAAACTATCGCGTCAGGATAAAACAAAGCATCTAACTGGGCTCTATGCCATCATAGATAGCCAAGCCCTGAAGGGGCGGAGCCATATTGAAGTAGCCAGCCAGCTAATCCGGGGAGGGGCTAAGACAATTCAATTGCGTGATAAACTCCGAAGCAAAGGGGAGCTACTGCCAATAGCTCAGCAGCTTAAGAATCTGTGCTCCGAGCACGCTGTGCTTTTCATAATGAATGACTATCTTGATTTAGCCCTGGCTGCTCGTGCTGATGGGCTGCACCTGGGTCAGAAAGACCTGCCCATATTGGTAGCCCGCAAACTGATGCCAATAGATAAAATCCTGGGCTGCTCGACAACTACTGTAGACCAGGCTACCGCCGCTGAATCTGACGGGGCTGATTATATTGCCGTTGGCTCAATCTACCCAACATCATCCAAGGAAACAGCAGAGGTGGTTGGCCTAGAAAGGCTGCGCCAAATCAGGCAGGCGGTAAGCTTACCCCTAATTGCTATTGGAGGCATCACTGAGGAGAATGTGACTGAGGTTTTGGCTGCCGGCGCTGACTCGGTAGCAGTGATCGGTGCTATACTCCAGGCAGAGGATGTAGAAGAGGCATCGCGACAAATAATAGCCAGATTTGAGACACGCAAGTGAGTGGAATGACTGATAATTTGGAGTCAATTGCTGCCCGGTTTCGAGAAAGCTTCTCAGCTAAAGATGCAGCTAGAGAAGGGGTGCTGCCCCTATGTCGTGAGGCAATTCGTCACTGTGGAAATGCTATTCGTGCTGTCCACCGCCAGGAGTTTGACCGGGCCACAGAATTACTCCAGTCAGCCCATAACTTGCTAAACGAAGCTGAGCAGGGTATCTCTACCTATAATGAACTCGGCTACGCTGGCTTTGTTAGAGATGCACAAAAGGAGTTTGCCGAAGGCAGCATTACCCTTGCCCTAGTAACAGGAAACCAGCTCCCTGACCCTGATGAATTGGGCATTGGTGCCGTCGCCTACTTAAACGGACTAGGTGAAGCTGTAGGTGAGCTTCGACGCTACCTATTGGATAGTATGAGGAAGGGTAACCTGTCTCAAGGGGAAGAACTATTATCAGCCATGGACGATATCTACAATACTTTGGTTACGATGGACTTCCCTGACGCTATAACTGGTGGCCTACGTCATACTACTGATATGGTTCGTGGGGTCCTAGAAAGGACACGCAGTGACCTGACACTAGCTATAGGGCAAAAGGGTTTAGTGGATAAGCTGGCAGATTTCTCAATAGAGAAACAGGGGAGGGATGGATAACACATCCCTCCCCTCTGTCGGAACTAAGGTTATACTTTTTATTCACCTTGTTATCCGAGGAAGCTTTGGCTATACTTTAGCCTTTTGCTCCTTTTTGAGTAACGCCTCCCGTCGTGCTTGAAGCTTGACCAGCTTTTGCTGGAGGGCATTCTCCATCATTTGTTGGTTTAATTTTTCAACTTCTTTGGCAAAATTCCGCCCAGACTGGCAAATTGTTTTTACACCAACATCTCCTCAATCTCAGCCATAATCTGCTCAGTGGCGAAGTGTTTAATGGTAATGGCATCAGTAGGGCAGGTAGCACTGCATACACCACATCGCTTGCACCTAAGGTCATCTATAACTGACACCAACCCATCTTCAGATTTCTCTAGTTTGACGGCGTCATAGCTACATACGGCGATGCAGATTCCACACCCGCTACATATATTTTGGTTAACTTCAATTTGTGGTATCTCAGGCTGAAGTTCCAGTACCACACATGCCTTACAGCTCTTACACGGACCACAGCACAAACACCTTCTTGCCTCTTCCACCGCTTCTTCCAAGTTAAAACCTTTTTCAAACAGTTCAAAGTTCAGCCTCTCTACCATTAGTGCCCATTCCAATTTAGGCTGAGGCTTATAATCCATACGCTTAGGGATAGCTGCACTTTCGTATTCCTTTTCCCTCCCTGCCTTAAGGTCCTCGCTCTTCAGGTAGCGGTCTATAGACTCTGCTGTTACCATCCCGTCTCTCATTGCTTCCGCCGCAAAGCCTATCCGCCTTACATCGCCTCCTATAAAAATTCCTTCTCTGCGATTACTCATAAGAGTAAGCTGGTCGATATCAAGCCTGCCCCTCTCATTCAATAAGTTCTCCTGCTGTAAAAATGCCCGCTCCGGACCCTGCCCTATAGTAACCAGCAATACATCACCTTCAATGTATATGCTATCGCTTCGGTCAAACTTAGGATTGAATCCGCTTTCATCAAAGACCGATGTGCATCGGGGACATTTTATTTTCTTGAATTTTCCATCCTCCCCAATTATCTCCTCTACACCTCGGCAATAGGTTATCCCTATGCCTTCTTCTCCAGCGCCTTCTATCTCTTCAACATCGGCTGGAATCCCATCCTTAGAAGATTTATCTTCACACTCCAGACAGACAATGGAAACATCTCCACCAAGCCGTCGGACAGACCTTGCCACGTCAAACGCTACATTGCCACCGCCTACTACTATCATTCTCTTGTACCGAAAGAGCTGGCGATAAAGCTGATGGAGAACCTTTCCTTGGTTCACCTCAAAGAGAAAATGCAACCCGGACGCAACCCCATCTAAGTCTGCTCCCGCTACTAGTTGCCCCTCAAAAGTAAGGGGTCTGGGGAAATGAGTACCAGTAGCAATGAATATAGCTCGGTAACCTTCATTCTTAAGGTCATCCAGTGTTTTCCCACTATTGCCCATTTCTATTCCGAATTTAACTTCTATATGGGCAATCCTCGCCAGACTATTTACAGTGGTGTCTATTATATTAGCAGGAAGACGATATCCAGGGATGTATCTCAGGGCACCCCCTAGCTGGGAACTCCTTTCCAGAATAGTTACTTGATAGCCCTTTTTACTCAATATGTAAGCACACATTAACCCTCCGGGTCCCCCTCCAACCACGGCAACCCTTTCTTTAGTGGGGTAGGGAAGCGGGGGCTTGGTTTCCAGATATGGAAGATAATAATCGGTGAGGAATCTTTTGAGTATCTTTCTTCTTATTGCCCCAGTATGGTCTTTGTAATTGCACTCTCTCTCGCAAAGACCACAAATGTAACTGCATATGGTGAATAGAGGATTCTTCTCATAAATTTCATCACCTATCATTATTATCTGGCTGTAAGCCTCCTCAGCATCCAGAGGAAGAAGGGCAATCATAGAATTAGTTCGTTGAATATCCTCTCCAATAGGACAAGCTATTTGGCAAGGAGGCAGGTATACTCTTCCGGTGGCTTCATCAATCACTTCCTCAACACGTGCCAGCTCTTCTTCCGCCTTTACCTCCTCTAGTATAGGCAGTTCGGCTATAGCTGTCTCAGCAGCAGCCTTTGGCTTTATCTCTATCTGAACTGGCCCCAGAGTCTGCTGAATTAATTCTCCCAGGTCATCAAGGTCAAATGGTTTAGGCAAATAGTCAACAGCGCCCTCCTTCATCGCCTCCACTGCTGTCTGTACCGAGGGATAAGCGGTAATAATGATTCCCCTAAGCTGGGGACTTTTCTCCTTGGCCTCTCTTAATACCTCAATCCCGTCTTTTCCTGGTAATCTCAGGTCAAGGATGACAACACCAAAGTCCTGCTCGGCAATAGTTTTTAACGCTTCCTCTCCCTCCTCAGCCGTCTCCACCTCGTAACCAGCGTCGGTTAGCCAATCTCGGAGAGACTCCCTCATAATGGTTTCATCCTCTACTATTAATATTGGTTTCACCTCTTCATCTCCTTTTATTTTTCCTTCCTCCGACGCTCTCAGCGAGCAGAAATCATTTAGTCAAACAGGGTCATTGCTAGCTCTGTAGAGCACATAATAGTACCCACTGGTGTCTCTCTTTTCGATTAGGTGCTCATACGGGGGCTCCATAGCGATAGCATAGGAGGCAATGAGGGCCTTCTTTGGGCATTTCTAAGTGTAGCATCAACAAGCTTCCTGTTACATTCTTAGTCGACATGGAAGTGGACGCAACCATCGCTGCGTAGCATGATTGGCTTTTGTGGAAGGTGTCCTCTATCATTTGCCCAAAGTCACAGGCATTACATATCAACAGTCCGAGGTATCCTGGCTATGCTTAATCTAAGCCTGGCTTCTCCTTCTTAACAAAATGTACTGAGGCATACCGGCACAGTCTTTGACCGCCAGGCAATTGCTTAAGCTTGACAACCTCATCTTCACCGATAACTGCTATTGTTCCAAATCTATCTTGTATATCCTGTGCAAATTCACATGAGCCACATTCATATTCGTGAGTGCAGAGTCGAAAAGAAACAGCGCCAAGTTCTAACCAGACATGTTTTTTACCTATTTTTTTTTCTTCTAATTCTCCCAGCGCTCCGCTGATTATCTTTTCCAGGTCTTCAACTTTGAAAGGTTTGGGCAAATAGTCAAGGAGTCCCAACCTTTTCGCCTTTGCCAGTGTTTCTTTTGAAGGGTAGGCAGTAACAATTACCCCTTTAGTTTCGGGTTTAAGCTCCTTGGCTTCCTCAAATACTTGCAAACCATCAATGCCCGGCAACCTTAAATCAAGAACAATAACACCAAACTCTTCCTTCTTGATTCTCTCTAAGGCTTCCTCTCCACTCTCAGCGCACTCAACATCATATCCATCATCTATAAGCCAGTCCCGCAGAGCTTCCCTCACAACGGCCTCATCTTCTACAAGCAGAATCTTCTTTTTCTTGGCTTCCATCGTTTTCCTCCCTATAATATCGCCAGAATATCTGCCTTTATTACCTACATATTATACGTGCTCAATCTTTCTAATGCAAGTGGGATATACCCAATAACAAGGATATATCCCTTGACTATACGTCAACAATCCGGAGGTTCTTAGCTATGCTTTAGCTTTCTGCTCTTTTTTAAGCAAGGCGCCCCGTCGTGCTTGCAGCTTGGCCAGCTTTTGCTGGAGGGCATCCTCCATCATTTGACCAAACTCACAGGTGGCACACTGGAAAAGACGGGTGCAAACACGGTAGGAGACATCGCCCTTAATGGCATAGCGGCAAAGCCTTTGACTACCTGGCAGCTCCTTAAATCGTTCCAATGCCTGGTCAAGCTCAGGGGCTTCACCGCTAGCCATTCTCTCCTGCATCACCTGGTCAAACTCGCAGGTGAGGCAGTCATAGCTTCGAGTGCAGAGGCGATAAGCCACTAGTCCCATTTTCATCCAGACACACTCTTTGGGTTTAGCCTCTTCAGCAACAGGTAAAGCCTCCCCTTCAACTACTGCCTCAATTTTCGGTTCAGCCAGCTTTTGCTTTGTCTTTAGGATCCAAACCCGGGTCTCTATATTGCCCGGGGCAATGGCGAGAACACCTTGAAATTCCTGCAGCGCTTCTTGGTAGCGACCAGCCTCAAAGTTGACCTTGCCCTGCTTAAGGTGAAGGGGAATTTCTTCCGGAGCTATAGCTATAACTTCCTCAACCTTTGGTTTCTCTGCTATAGGCGGCTGAGCTATAGCTTTTTCAGGGGTTGCCTTTGGCTTTATCTCCACCTGAACCGGGCCGAGGGTCTCCTGGATTAGTTTTTCCAAGGCATCGAGGCTAAATGGCTTGGGCAAGTAGTCAACAGCTCCTATCCTCATTGCCTCCACAGCGGTCTCTATCGAGGGGTAAGCGGTAATGATAATACCGTTGAGCTGTGGTTTTCGTGCCTTGGCTTCCCTTAATACCTCAAGTCCGTTTTTCCCTGGCAACCTCATATCAAGGATGAGGATACTGAAGTCCTGTTCCCCGACTGCCTCCAATGCCTCTTCACCATGCTCTGCGGTTTCTACCGGGTAGCCTCCATCAGTGAGCCAATCTCGGAGTGACTCTCTCATAGTAACTTCATCCTCTACTATTAATATTGGTTTCATCGCTTCACCTCCTTTTATTTTTCCTTCCTCTAGGATTGTCTGCTTTTCCATTCCTACCACCTCCACACTTTTAAGTGCAATTTTCTTGCCAAAAAAAGAGGCTATCCCGAATGGTCAGGATAGCCTCTTTTCCGCTTTAGACGGAAAGCTTAGATGTAAAAATGTTATCAGCTTTTGTCTATTTTCTTTACTCCTAATCTATATACCCTGGCTTTGTTATAGAGAGTCATTCTGGTAATGCCCAGGATTCTAGCTGCCTTGGTATAATTCCCTCCGGTTTCAGTCAGGACATTCTGGATATGGTTTTTCTCCATTTGTTTAAGGTTTCTCTCCGGTGAAATTAAGCGAGCCGGTACCAAGTTTTGTTGGGGCAAGTCAGCAACCTCAATAAATGGATTTTGGGTTAATATAACCGCTCTTTCAATGGCATTTTCCAGTTCCCGGACATTGCCCGGCCACTCGTATCTCAATAAATAATCGGTGGCCACAGGGGAAAATCCGGCTATTTCTTTCTGATTTTCCAAGGCAAACTTCTTTAAGAAGTGCTGAGCTAAGAGAGGAATATCTTCTCTTCTTTCCCTTAACGGAGGCAGTTCAATATTAACCACGTTCAGCCGATAATAAAGGTCTTCCCGAAATTGCCCGTTGACTGCTGCTTCTTTCACATCTCTATTGGTTGCTGAAATAACTCTCACATCAACCTTAATGGGCTCATTGCCGCCAACCCTGGTGAATTCTTTCTCCTCCAAGACCCTCAACAGGTGAACCTGGATATTGGCACTCATCTCGCCAATCTCATCGAGAAAGAGGGTGCCCCTGTTAGCGACTTCGAATTTACCTTTCTTTTGAGTGTAAGCTCCGGTAAAAGAGCCTTTCTCATGACCAAATAGTTCGCTCTCAAGGAGGCTCTCGGGTAAGGCAGCACAACTGACAGCAACAAATGGCTTACCACAGCGATGGCTCTGGGAGTGGATAGCCCGTGCCACCAGCTCTTTCCCAGTGCCAGTCTCGCCTGTAATCAATACAGTAGCATTGCTCTTGGCCACAACCTTAATTACCTCAATCACCTGTTGCATCCTGGAGCTTTTAGTGATGATATTCTCAAATCGGTAACGGTCATCTAATTTCTGGTGTAGGGAAAGGTTCTCCTCGATTAGTTCCTGATGCTCCACCAATTTCTCGATTAATAGTTCGACCCTTTCCGGGCAGAAGGGCTTCTCAATGTAGTCATAGGCTCCTTCCCTCATAGCGGTGATAGCAGTAGGGATACTCCCGTAAGCGGTAATGATGACAACTTCAATGTTGGGGGAGAGCTCCTTGGACTTCTTCATTAACTCGATTCCGTCCATCCCTGGCATCACCAAATCAGCGATAACAATCCTCAGCTCCTCCTTTTGAATAATCTCCAGGGCTTGGGAGCCATTTTCCGCAGTGAATACCTGATAGCCGGCATCGGTCAGCCATTCATGAAGGGATACACGGATAACGGCTTCATCATCAACAACCAAGATTTTAGTTTTCTTATTCATAGTGAGCTTTAAGGTAGATAGCAAAGGTAGTTCCCTTTCCCTCCTCGCTGTCAACTTCTATCCTCCCTTGATGCCGCTGGATGATTCCATAGGATACAGCTAGCCCTAAACCCACTCCCTTTACTTCCTTTTTAGTAGTAAAGAAGGGAGTAAAGAGCTTCTGCAGATTCTCTTGAGAAATACCGATACCTGTGTCCTGAACCTCTATTTTGACCTGACCTTTACTATCAGCTGAGGTGTGCAGGGTCAGTGTACCGCCTTCAGGCATGGCCTGAATGGCGTTCAGGATGAGATTGGTGCAAACCTGCTGAAGCTGGTCGGGGTCAGCCATTACCTCAGGCAGAGTAGGGCTCAGGTTTTTTATCACCTCAACGTGCTGCATCTGGGCTGAATGGGCAACCAAGCTGAGGGCTCGGTCGATAACCTCGTTTATGTTCACCAACCTAAGAGCTGGCTTTGTTTGCCGAGCAAAATCCAGCAGGTTTCGGATTAGCCGACTGCTACGCGCAAGCTCTGATTCCATCCTTGATAGGTAATCTAGAGCCTTTTCTTTGGGGAGTGTGTCAGCAGTCAATTTCTTGGTTAACAATTGAGTATAGACCAAGACGCCAGCTATGGGATTATTAACCTCATGAGCAATAGAGGCCGCCAGTTGGCCGAGGGAGGTCAGCTTCTCCATTTGGATTAGGTCCCTTTGAATAGCCTCCAACTTGTTAACGACATATGGCCAGCACATATTAACCTCAGCTAGGTCTTGACAGACAGCGATAGCCAGCTCCCGGCAGGAGCCATAGCCACAGGCACCACAGTTCATCTGGAGTTGGGGGTCTGCCTTGCCAATTTCTCTCAAAACAGCTTCAACATCCTCCTCGCTGGGGATAGCTAGCCCGATGGCCTCAGCAGTGAACTTGCGACTGAGGTCAATGTCAGCATACTCCTCAATATCTCCATCCGTTTGTTCTGGGTCCGCCTCCCTCACGGCATAATTGGCGATGAGTTCCTTACGCCTGAAGCCGCTTAGCTCATTATCAATAACTGGTCCATCAATGCAGCCGTGGCAGAAATGCAAGTTGACAAGTCTGGCAGCAATATCGCTTTGAGCAAATTCCCGAAGGATTTTAACCACGTAATCCCTACCATGGACATTGATAACGTCGTTTTTTAGAATATTATCGGATAGTCCTGCTACCTTAAATAGTCCTCCTGACATGGCGAACAGGCGTCCCAGATTAGGCTTAGGACCTGAGAATTGCCCTTCCTCCTCGGTTTCAGGATTAATCTCCTTGGCGGCGAACATTTCCTTCAACTCAGCAAAGGTTAGGACAGCATCTATGACCCCAGTAACATTCTCATCCACGGCCTCAGCTTTCTTAGCCACGCAAGGACCGATGAAGACCACTTTAGCCTCCGGATTATGCTGCCATTTAATAACCCTACCCATAGCTATCATAGGTGAAACGATGGGTGCCAGATTATCTATTAGCCGGGGATAATACTTCTCGATGTAGGCTACTACTGCCGGGCAGTTAGACGAGAGGACAAGCCTATCCTTGTCTTTGCTTAAGAGCTGGGCATATTCTTGGCCGACCAGCTCAGCACCAAAGGCGTCCTCCATCACTTCGCTAAACCCCAGTTTTTTGAGGGCGGCTACAAGCTGCCCAGGGCGACACTTAAGTAGGGCAGCAGGGAAGGATGCGGAAAGGATAACGATTACATTAGTATATTGTGCCAGTAATTGCCAAACTATTCCCATGTCGCTCTCCACCTGCTTTGCCCTTGGGACGCAGACCTTAATACAGGTGCCACAGGCAATGCAGCGTTCCCTAATTACCTCAGCCAAGCCCTCTCTTACCCTAATTGCTTTGCATGGGCAACCACGGATACAGGCATAGCAGCCTTTACACTTTTCTTTATCGGTATAAACTATACTCATTTCATTTCAGCTCCTTACTTTCACCAGGAATATGCCTTTCTTACGAACGGCGGGGATTTTCAATTCCTTCCTCAGGCTGGCTACTGAGCGCCGGGAGATAGCCACGCCAAACTTCTCCTGTAGCTTTAGCTTGATTGCCTCATCGGAGAGAAGCCCCTCTTCGGTCTCAAGGAGCTGCCTGAGCAGTTCCTTTTTGAACCTCTTTGGTCTGGGGAAGAAGTGTTTAAGAGGGATTTCTTTACCCCAGGGTGTGTCAATGCTTTTGCCCATGATGGCTCGACTTACCGAGCTAGGGGCAAGCCCAATCTTTTTGGCTAGCTCCTTCTGGCTGAAGGGTAGAAGAGCCCTCAAATCACCGGACTCCAGATAAAGTGCCTGGTGTTCAACGGTATTTTGCAGTATTTGGCTTACTGTATCCTTACGGGTATTAATTAGTTCCAGCCTCCTGAATAGCTGATTAGCTTGCTTAATCTCGGTCTCGCTGAAATCCCCGCCAGTCCTTAATTGTTCAAAACTTTCATAATCAATGGAATACCTTCCTCGGGCGAAGGAGGGTGAGAAATAGCCAATGACAAAACCCTCCCGGCTCTTCTCCACCGAGGCAATCTTGGAATAGCGAATCACATCTGAGCTGAGAGCAGAAGGGTTATAAAACTCGCTCAAGATGGAGAATTCATCGATAAGGCTATTGATTCTTTGAACCTCTGAAACTGCCAAATCACATTCTCCAGCGATTCCTTCCACGGTCATCGCCGATTCAGGGAATAAGAAATATCGCTTGAATTTTTCCAGCCCTAACCTCTGTATCTGACCAATGATGCGCTCCTTGTTCAGCAAAAGGGACTCAACATCCAGGGAGCCTTTATCAGCTACTACCTCATCTTTAAGTTGATAAAAGCTAGATGAAATATCAGTTCTGGGGAACCTCTGGCAGCGGATGAGCTTCTCTTTTTGGTAAAGCCTTTGGAAAAGAGGGCTCCTTTCTACCTCGGCAATGAGCCTTTGAAACTCCTCCTCAGGCATTTCCAGCAAGCTAGCCTGTTCCATTCGGAGGATTTGAGTTAATTCCTGCCGCATCTGCAAAGACTGTATTTGTTTCATTGACAAGCCTAATCCCTGTATAAAAATTTTACTATGGCTGTGAGGCAATGTCAAGAAAATTGGCAAGCCTTGGCTACTGGGACTCTTGACCTCGACATTTTCATATGTTAATATAACTCGGTTTAATGAACTAGGCCTTTTGATATAGTCTGCACCGAACACAGTGAAGGCAAAGGAGGGCAAAATGGAACGTAGAATTGGTGTTTATATCTGTCATTGTGGGACTAATATCGCTGGTATAGTAGATGTGGAAGCGGTTACTGAGTTTGCTCAGAAATTGCCTTTTGTGGTAATCGCTCGCGATTACAAGTATATGTGCTCTGACCCGGGGCAGGAGCTTATTAGACAAGATATTAAGGAGCTGGGACTTAATCGGATAGTGGTGGCTTCATGCTCTCCTCTAATGCATGAGCGAACCTACCGTCGGGTTTGCCAGGAATCAGGGCTAAACCCCTATCTCTTTGAGATGGCTAATATTAGGGAACACTGCTCCTGGGTAACGGAGGACCATAGTGCAGCTACTGATAAAGCCAAGGCTCTGGTAAGCGCAGCGGTAAGGCGCGTTTTTTACCAGGAGCCTCTGGAGACCAAGGAGGTCCCAGTCAACCCTAATACCCTGGTGGTAGGAGGGGGTATCGCTGGTATTCAAGCTGCCCTAGAGATTGCTGATTCTAGGCATAAGGTCTACCTGGTAGAGAGGGAGCCAAGCATTGGTGGGCACATGAGCCAGCTAGACAAGACCTTCCCCACCCTTGATTGCTCAGCTTGCATTCTCACCCCCAAGATGAGCCTGGTGGGCTCTCATCCATATATTGAACTGATGAGTTATAGCGAGGTGGTTGAAGTCTCAGGATATGTGGGCAACTTCAAGGCCAAGATAAAGAAGAAGGCTAGATATGTGGATGTTGACAAGTGTACTGGCTGTGGGGAGTGCGCTAATGTGTGTCCCGTTGAGGTACCTAACGAGTTTGACCTCGGATTAGGTCAGAGGAAGGCAATTTATAGGCCTTTTCCCCAAGCTGTGCCTAATGTTTTTGCTGTCGATAAGCAGGGTTACCCACCCTGCCGAGTTGCCTGTCCTGCTGGGGTCAATGCCCAAGGGTATATAGCCCTTATTTCTCAGGGCAAGTTCAAGGAGGCTGTTGAGATATTGCGACGAACTATGCCATTTGCTGGGGTCTGTGGGCGGGTTTGTACTCACCCTTGTGAATCAGAGTGCGAACGGGGGAAGGTTGACGAGTCTGTGTCTATCCGCTCTCTAAAGCGCTTCATGGCTGACTACGAGCTGAAGGTGGGAAGAGAAAAGGCAGCCCCAATTGAAAGGACAAAGGAAGATAAAGTAGCTATCATTGGCTCTGGTCCAGCGGGCTTAGCCTGTGCTTATGACTTAATAAAGGAGGGATATCCAGTTTCCGTTTTTGAGGCTGCCCCTCAAAGCGGTGGTCTGTTGCGCTATGGTATCCCTGAATATAGGTTGCCCAAGAAGGTGTTGGACAATGAAATCAGCTATATCAAGGAGCTGGGGGTGAAAATAAAGACCAATACCCCGGTGAAGAACCTTGAGGACATCTTCAATAAGGGCTATGAAGCGATATTTCTGGCTACCGGTGCTGGAATAAGCCAGAAGATGGGTATCCCTCATGAAGATGCCAAGGGTGTAATCCATGCTCTCGACTTTCTAAAGCAGGTAAGCTTAGGGATTAAGGTTGACCTTGGGGAACGGGTGGCAGTTATAGGTGGAGGCAACGCTGCTGTAGATGCAGCCAGAACTGCCCACCGCCTTGGGGCAAGAGAGGTTTCAATTATCTATCGGCGCTCCCGAGCGGAAATACCTGCTGCTAGCACTGAAGTGGATGAAGCAGAGCGGGAGGGAGTAAATCTCCACATCCTGGCAGCACCGGTTAGAGTCTTAACCAAAGATAACCAATTAGCTGGCATCCAATGTATCCGGATGGAGCTAGGAGAACCCGATGCCAGTGGTCGGCGGCGCCCGGTGCCTATTGAGGGCTCGGAATTTGATATGAGCGTTGATAATGTGATTATCGCCATCGGACAAGCAGTGGATAAGGCAATGCTTCCCAAGGAGCTTGAGTATACTGGATGGGGGACTCTCGCTGTTGACCAAGTCACATTACAGACAGATATTGAAGGCGTTTTTGCGGGTGGTGATGTGGTTTCTGGCCCGGCTGATGTTATCGCTGGTATTGCTGCGGGTAAGGAGGCAGCTATCTCTATAGACCGCTACCTCAGGGGGGTCGACCTGAAGGAGGGAAGACCAACCACCATTAAAAGGGTAAAAGAGGTATCAAAGGAGGGAGTGGAAACAAAGGCAAAACCGGCTATGCCAACGCTTGACCTGGAGAAGCGGGAGGGCTTTACTGAGGTTGAGCTAGGCTTTGATGAAAAGGTGGCTATTGAGGAAGCCAAGCGTTGCTTAAATTGTGGTGTATGCTCGGAGTGCATGGAGTGTGTTAAGGCATGCCAAGCGGGGGCAATCAATCAGGAGATGGAGGAGGAAACAGTGGAGGTGGAGATAGGTAATATACTCATAGCTACTGGCTATGATGCCTTTGACCCATCTCCGCTCTACCATTATGGCTATGGGCGCCTTGATAATGTAATTACTGCCCTTGAGTTTGAGAGGATGATTAATGCCTCAGGACCAACCGAGGGAGAGGTTTTATTGAAAGACGGGTCTAGTCCAAAAACAGTGGGTATTATCCACTGTGTAGGCAGCCGGGATAAGAAGTATCACGAGTATTGCTCGCAGGTATGTTGTATGTACTCGATGAAGTTCGGGCACCTGATAAGAGAGCATGTTCCTGGAGCTCAGGTCTATGAATTCTATATTGACCTCAGGTGCGTTGGTAAAGCATTTGAAGAGTTCTATAACCGTATTCTGGAAGAAGGCACAATATTTATCCGCGGTCGCCCTGCCGAGATAACCGATGTAGCCGAAAGCCCTGAAGAGCAGGACAAGCTTATTATAGTTAGTGAGGATACTCTAATCGGGCGTCAACGCCGTATCCCTGTTGATATGGTAGTGTTAAGCACGGCTCTTCAACCGAGGTCAGATGCCGAAGAGGTTGCCAGGCTGTTTTCAATTGGCCGGAGCGCCGACGGCTTTTTCTTGGAGAAGCATCCCAAGCTTGACCCGGTAGCTACAATGAGTGATGGCATTTTCGTAGTGGGCTGCTGTCAGTCGGCTAAGGATATTCCTCAGAGTGTGGCTCAGGCTTCAGCGGCTGCTGCTCGGGCTCTAGCTATGATTAGTGCCGGGTCAATAGAGGTTGAGGCTGCTACCGCTGCTATCGATGAAGAGCTATGTAGCGGGTGCAAGATATGCTATGACCTCTGTCCTTTCCATGCCATTTCCTTCGATGAGGAAAAGAGGGTCTGCCAGGTCAATGAAACACTGTGCAAAGGCTGTGGTGTGTGCGTAGCAGCCTGCCCCAGCGGTGCCAATACTGGTAGGCACTTCACTACAGAGCAGTTGATGGCTGAGATAGAAGGGGTATTGGTATAAATAAAGCCTTGGATTTAGAGATAAGGAGGAATCCGAATGACTAACACAATAGTCAAAGCTCCGGCTGCTGAGGTGAGCTTTATAGATGAGGTTTGTTCCATCCCTGGTGGCGAAGCTATCCGCTCCTGTATTCAGTGCGGTATGTGCACCGGCTCTTGTCCTACCGCCAGCAGATGGGATTACACACCGCGGCAGGTTATTGCCATGGTGCGGGGTGAGCTAAGGGATGAGCTATTATCCAGCAATTCAATGTGGTTCTGCGCCTCTTGCTATACCTGCACAGTACGTTGCCCGAGGGACATTAAACCCACTGATATTATGCATGCCCTGGAAATTATAGCTATCCGGGATGGCTTGAGCACCAAGCGAAGCCGGACACCGGTGATGTATAAATGCTTCGTAGATTCTGCCAAGGGCAATGGTCGGGTGTATGAACTTGGCATGATGCTCAAGCTCTTCCTGCAAACAAACCCCTTTGCCGCCCTTAAGATGGCACCGGTTGGGCTGAGCTTGCTTTTGCATAAGCGCATGCCGCTCAGGCCGAGCAGAATAAAGGGAAGGGGAGAACTTAAAGCTATCCTTGATAAAGCCAGGGCTCTGGGAGGTGCAAAATGAGATATTATTCCTATTTCCCCGGTTGCTCAGCGGAGGCCACTGCTTCACCCCTAGGTCTTTCTGTTCCACCTGTTGCCAAGGAACTGGATATGGACTTGATAGAGCTTGAGGATTGGAATTGTTGTGGCTCCAGCCCCTATGGCTCAGTGGATAAACTGGAGGCTACTTGCATGGCAGCCAGGAATCTAGCACTAGCTGAAAAGAGGGGGTTTGACCTGGTGACCCCTTGTTCTTCGTGTTATATTACCCTGAACGGAGCTGATATTCGCCTCAAAGAATACCCCACCTTTAGAGACCAGGTGAACCAAGCCCTAACTGCCGGCAATTTAGACTACCACGGAGGGGTTCGGGTTCGGCACCTAGCTGAGGTCTTGTATAGCGATATTACACCGGAGGTCATTGGGGCTAAGGTGAGCAAGAGCCTTAAGGGGCTCAAGGTGGCATCTTATTATGGCTGCCAACTGGTTCGCCCTGCAGTTGGCTTTGATGACCCAGAATCTCCTCGCTCGCTTGATGAATTGGTAGCAAGCTTGGGGGCTGATGTCGTCTCCTGGCAGCTGAAGGCCCGCTGTTGCGGTGGCTCCCTGGTTATGTCTGAGCAGGATTTGGCTTTGGAATTGATAAATAAACTGCTGCGCAACGCCCAGGAAAATGGGGCGCAATGCCTAGTTACCCCTTGCCCCT
>Ga0209986_10002733_pt1 | contig 15879 bp, 14 predicted proteins | sample BlataG_FD_183168 | JGI IMG/M metagenome (GOLD analysis project Ga0209986, IMG submission 183168) | Deep subsurface microbial communities from Black Sea to uncover new lineages of life (NeLLi) - Black_00105 metaG (SPAdes) (version 2) | ecosystem: Environmental > Aquatic > Marine > Oceanic >...
CTGCACCTTGGGCTCCATGCTCCCCTTGGCGAAATGCCCCTGGTCAAGGTATTGCCTGGCCTCTGCCATTGTAACCCGATCCAACCAGCGTTGATCCGGCTTGTTGAAATCGAGAGCCACCTTTTCGATCGCCGTCGATATCAGAAACAGGTCCGCTCGGATTGTTGCCGCCAACAGGGAGGAGGCGAAGTCCTTGTCGATCACCGCTTCCACGCCGATTAGATCGCCATTCTCATCTTCGACCACCGGGATCCCACCCCCACCGACGCCGATGACTACAAATCCGGCCTGGATCAACGTCTGGATTGCTTCCCCCTGGATTATTTTCACCGGGAATGGCGAAGGAACCACCCTTCGCCAACCCCTGCCGGCATCTTCCACCACGGCCCAGCCATCTTGGTTGCGGTGCTTTATGGCTGTGTCTTGCTCCATGAAAGAACCGATCGGTTTGGTTGGATTCTCAAATGCCGGATCTTTGCTGTCCACTAACACCTGGGTGACCACAGTGGCTGCTTGTTTGGTGACGCCTCGCTGACGGAACTCGTTGTACAGCGCCTGCTGGAACATATAGCCAATAGCACCCTGCGTGTCAGCTCCACAGTAGTCAAGCGGTACTGGGTGCAACTCATGCAAAGATAGCTCTGACCTCCTGAGTATGAAGCCAACCTGCGGGCCGTTGCCATGAGTAATGACCACATCCCATCCGGCTTCAACCATGTCAGCAAAATGTTTCATCGACTCGGAAGCCGCGGAATATTGGTCGGGAATTGTCCTTCGAGCCTTGTCTTTAATAAGCGAGTTTCCACCTACAGCTACCACTGCCACTTTCTTGGTTGACATTATTCTTATCCTCCTTAAGGATTGGAAAAGCCTTTCTTAAATGATCGGGGGTGATATATCAGGTTCAATTGGCCTCATCTGCTGAGTGATGTCAATATTAAATTCTAACCCATCTCGTTACATCTCAATAAGCGTTATCAAGTCCTTCCAGGCGAATTTTCTCATCTCAACCAAGTCTGACACGATTTCATACTTCCATCTGAATACCGATCCATACCCCATCAGTTCTGCCAGCCCTTTAAGTTGGAGTTGGGATGTCCCGATGCCACTCACTGCCAAATGAAATGCAACGCGCTCACCACGCTTGACATTAGCGAAGCGATGCAACATTTGGTAAGCGGTGAGGGGGAATCGCCTCCCCAATAACTTGTAGAACCTCGGGGTCACTGGAACGTGTGATAATGACGAGTCTGTTCTCCGCGCGGATATCACTCACGATATGATCGGTGGAGATCCCTGACCATCGTCGGAATTGTTGTGACCGGGTTTGAGGGATCTTCCACAGGAAAGTGGATTATCGAACCAGTGTGAATAGGGGAGAATCGGTCTCCCAGCGCTCCGGCAATCCTCTGTAGTCCTTCAAACCCAGTGCAATGACCGGCAAAAACCCAATCCACTTCACGAAGCGCCTCAACCGATTTCTCTATCTTTTCCTCGCTTGCATCTATGAAATGAAGGCCGCCAACAACAGCATAGATCTTGTCCACCCCGGTGATCTTCTTCGCATGCGTCATCGTATTGACGATACCAGCATGGCAGCATCCAGTGACGATGACCAGGCCTTCTTCGAAGTTAAGAATAACCGCCGAGTCATCCCTTTCATGGTCCTGTATCACTTTGCCATCCATAATCGTGTATAGATCTTCTAGCACCTCGAAAGAAGTCACCCTTTCGATCTCCCCCGAAGTGGTTACCCCAGTCATTAAATTAAGCGGGTTTGGGGTCAGGGTGAAGATGGCTCCTTTCTGCTCCAGATCTTCACGGCTTTGACCCACAATCCCGATATGACGGATTCCATCTGGGTTGATCTCAAAACATGGACGGAATATCTCTGAATGCGCAATCACTGGGATGGGTTGGTTAATAGCTTCCAAGATCCCGGTCAGTCCATCAGTGTGGTCATAGTGACAATGGGAAAGAAAAATCGCAGTGACCATATCCAAGGACTTACCAATTATCTTGAGATTGTGGAGGATCGGCGCGGCAGCTGAATTCGTATCGTAAAGGATGTGCTTCTCACAGGTTTCGGCTTTCAGCTCTAACAGCACCGATAAGCCAAATCGACCCATGAAGGGCGTGTCGAAGGCAATCGAGTCCTCCGCGAGGATGCTAAGGGTTGCTTCTTGTAAGAGACCTAGCTTTTTTACCATGGCACTATTCCAATCCGTTAGCCTTCTCTCGATGACCCCTTATCCCGAAGATCAAAGTTCCCCGTTGTCCTATGTAGGGGGAAGAGTGTGACTTTCCATCAAGATAAAGCAATCACAATCAGAAATTGGGGGAAGGTTGCTGTCCACTTTTGATTTCCTCAGTGAATGATCGATCGGTCACCACAGGAAATAATATCTCCCATTAAGATATTTCTTAATCTTCGAAGTTATTCTGATAGCTTGGTGATAATTAATCATTCCCTGTTCTGGATTTACGGGTATCAGGGTTCTCGTTCCAGCTCAAGAGTGGAACAATGAATACCACCTCCGTGTTCGATGAAGCAGCTGTATTCTGGATCAAACACCACTAGTCCTATTGCTTTTAATCTCTCATTGAGACGGTTGCCTTGGAAGGAAAGGACCCTATCATCCCCAAGAGCAAGCACGTTGATCTCGCTTGTACGGGCGTATTCACCTGGTACTCTGACTAATTCCCACCCTAGGGCATCTAGAATGCCGAAGAAGTAGCCAGGGAGAGCATCTTCATTGACAAGAGCTAATTTATCTGCGAGCGGCGCGAAGTTATTATCAAGGTGGTTCCATTTTGAGAGGAACTCGATTACATATACTTTTTTATCATACTCGGTCAGGATCTCTCTGGCATTTTCAAAACCGGAGTACGTGCTGCGATTGCCGTTTCCAATGACTAGCGTCTCCTCATCAAGCCAGAAGCAATCTCCACCCTCCATGGCTCCCTTGGTGATCTGCTTTGGGAGGACAGTCTCGCCTAATTCCTCGAGAGTTCTCTTGCCAGTGATCTCCTCGCCTTTCCGCTCAAGATAGCGGAATCGACCGACCAGAACGCCATATGGTGTGTTCACGCCGAAATCACGGGTGAACATCTGCCAGGGCCTTTTTTTCGGTTCTAGCTGTACCCAACTGATCTCGATGTCCAGTTGATTGAAGACATCCTCCAATTCTTTATGTTGTTCTACCTTGGTCTCATGGTCACGCTGAATGCCAGCATCATCGAGATCTCGCGCGACATCACTGACTGGGATGTTTCGATGATATGTCGGTTTACCCAGTAATACGCGTTTCAATTTTCCTGTTGAGTTATATATAACAGTGTTCCTTCCACCCACCATTCAATCTCCAGTAAATAAGATCCCTCTCTTTGAGACACACTGAGTATAGCCGAATTGGGAAATTAAATAATTCTGAAGAGATGCTCAGTTTTATCTAGCTAGGATCTCTACAGTCCAGCATGCGACGTTGCCCACAACCTTGGTGCACTTATCATCATGCCCACCCAGGCGTAGGAACTCGGCGAATTCTTCCTCATCCCACTGATCGAAAGTTCTACCGAAGAGCTTAATATGGACATCGGCACATTCGGTGCTTCCATATTCTTCTACGTATCGAGCATGTAGGTCTCTTACCATTTGCATGCAATCACGCTTCTCCTCTTCGGTCTGCGTTGTCAGGTTCTTCAGTTCCCTACCGTGCTCGAGGCTGATCATCATGATGCCTGCTGCAAGTGCGCCGCACATTTTGCTTAAGCTGCCAACACCACCTGCAAATCCAAAGGATGCCTTGAAGACATCGCTGTTCCTCTTTTCCAATGCATCCATGATCGCTAATATGGCGCACTGTGAACAAGCGCCGTACTCACCTTCGTATTCGTACCCGAAATCATAAGCCCTCTGTGCGGCATCGACCATAGAATCCTCACTCGCCATGCTTTGAAGATTGAGTTCGTTTCATTTCCTGAAGAGCTTATTCAGTCGAATCCAAGACCCTTAGATCGTTTCAGGGTCATAGAGCTTACCGATGGTCTTCGGAGCGACTGTGCGGCCAACGAGACCCGCCAATGCGGCGATGGTCAGCAGATATGGCAGCATGACGAAGACCTGATAAGGGATAGCAAAGCCAAGGGTTTGTGCCCGAAGCTGAAAAGCATCCGCGGCACCAAACATGATACAGGCAGCTGCAACATAGATCGGGTTCCATTTTCCCACGACAAAAGCAGCAAGTACCGCGAACCCTCGCCCGGCAGTCATGTTCGGCGCGAATAAACCCAGGTCTGCCATGGCTAAGGCGGCCCCACCTAGTCCGGCGGAGAGACCGCTGATGATCACACCCGTGTACTTGAGCCGTATGACGGATATCCCAGCGGTCGCCACCGCCTGAGGATGGTCACCAACGGCTCGTACATTAAGTCCCCACGTCGTCCGATAAAGCACCCAAGCCAGGATAAAAGGCAAGACAAAGGCCACCCAGACGATGACCGGCTGTGCGAAGAGGATAGGTCCAAGTATGGGGATCTCTTGCAACGATTCAGGAGCGAGAATGGGGTACAAATCAACCCGCGGTCTATACTTGAAGCTTGCATAAAGCGGAGTATTTAATAAATTGGTAGCGCCCAATGCGAACAGGTTTATCGCCGCTCCGGCGACGATCTGGTCAGCCCGGCGAGTTATCGTAAGATAGGCATGCAGGACCGAAAACAAGACACCGATCAGCATGGCAATCAGTGTTGCCATGAGGATATTTCCGGTGACTAGGCTCCCCCAAATTGCGGCCATTGCACCGGCTAACATCGTGCCTTCAATGCCGATGTTGAAAATACCCACCCGCTCCGTGAAGAGTCCTCCAGCACCCGCCAACATGAGCGGAGCAGCCAAGCGTATACTTGCTGCGAGCAAATCGTTGATGAAACCCAGGCTATCCTCCATGAGCCACAGCCTCCTGTTCCGGCTCTTGTCCTCTCTCAAGGCGAGTTCTACGCACACGTTCGCCAAAACCGATGGCGATAACAAACAAAACAGCTAGTGCCTGAACCACTTGCGAAATGGGGGTTTCGATACCGACGGCAACCTGCATTTTTCCGGCTCCGGCTCTCAAGGCACCGAAGAAAAACGCGGTGAGGATGACGGCCAAGGGATTGCTGTTCGCCATCAGCGCCACCGCAATGCCGTCGTAACCCAGACCCACGGCAAAGAAGTCATACAATGCCCATTTTAACCCTAGGACTTCACCTGTGCCGACCAAACCACCTAACCCAGCGCTTAAGAGCAACACGATAATAATTTGTTTCTTCACATTGATTCCTGCATATCGGGCGGCTTCCGGATTTTGCCCCGTCATCCTGGTGCGAAAACCAAAGGGGGTATAACGCAGTGCTAAATGGATGATCACCGCCAAGATTAGACCAATGATCAGACCAGCGTGAAGACTTGTTCCCTTGATCAAGACTGGGAGTCGAGCGGATGGCAGAATATTTGGAGATTGCGGGTAGAAGGCATCTATCTTTGCCAAAGGGCTTGGTTCGTGGATCAGCAAGCTTGCGAAGTGTATGCCGACGTAGTTCAGCATCAAGGTGATGACGATTTCACTGATTCCTCGATACGCCTTGAGAAGGGTGGGGATCACTCCCCAAAGCACACCGCCAATAAAACCAGCAATGACAGCGAGAGTAACATGAAGCCAACTGGGCACAGGTAGCGGGGTGATCCCTATTGCAGCTGCTGCAGCTCCGCCAGCGTAAATCTGCCCTTCAACGCCAACGTTTAACAGTCCAGCTTTGAACCCAAATGCGACGGCCAAGCCTCCGAGCAGCAAGGGTGCTGTTCGGACACCGGTATTGGCTATAGCTGCTCTACTGCCCACCGCGCCCTCCAACATGGCCGCGTATGCCTCTACAGGATTCTTACCGTAGGCGATGATAAGGAATGCGCCTACGGTAAGGGCAAGAACAACTGCAAGGATCGGTCGACCACCTGTTAGTACAAGCTCTCCAATAATAGGTAAAAAAACATTTTTACGTTCTTTCACCCAGCACCTCCCACGGCCACCTTCGATGCCTCGCGATGCCCTAACATTAGCTCTCCGATCAAGTTGACATCCGCCGACTCGGCTTCTAGTTCACCCATGATTTCCCCCTTATACATAACGATGATTCGATCGCTGAGTGCCATGACCTCAGGCAGCTCGGTTGAAATGAAGAGCACTGCAGCTCCACGGTTGCGTTCCCTAAGTAAAACCTTATGTACAGCTTCCACTGAGCCAATGTCCAATCCTCTCGTCGGCTGGCAGGTAACCAAGAGTGCGGGCTCACCACTTAGCTCTCGGGCAACAACAACCCTTTGTTGGTTCCCTCCGGACAAATGGTGAGTAGTAACCATAGAATGCGGGGTCCTAATGTCATAATCCTTAATAAGAGCGTTAGCGTGTTCTCGGATTAGTCCCCATTGAATAATTCCACGCTTTGTATAGGGTGTTTTCCCGAAGGTTTTCAGAGTCAGGTTTTCAGCCACCGTGAATCCGAGAACGAGGCCGGTTTTTCGCCGATCTTCCGGAATGAATCCCAATAGTGTTGTATCCCGAATCACGTTGCTAACAAGTTGATCCGAGATATGAATAATCCCGCTTGTCGGTTGGCGCAGGCCGCTGATGCACTCAGCTAATTCTCTCTGGCCGTTGCCATCCACGCCAGCTACGCCTACGATCTCACCTGTGTGAACCTTCAAACTTAGATTTCTCAACGCGGGGGTGCCGCGATCGTTTAGACAATTCAGTTGATCAATGACGAGCACTTCATTCTTTGAATCCATAGGCGGTCGTTCTCTACGATCCAAGAACACCGAACGACCTACCATCATCTGTGCTAGTTGAGAGGGTTGTGCAGTTCCGGCGTCGACCGTGTCAACAACGTGGCCATCTCGCAGCACGGTAACCCAGTCGGCGACCTCTTTCATTTCTTCAAGTTTATGACTGATAAATATGATAGCATTCCCTTCTTCGGCGAAACGTCTTACAGATCGAAAGAGGTGCATTGCTTGCGACGGCGCTAGCACAGCCGTAGGCTCGTCGAGGATCAGTATACGCGTTTCTCTGAAGAGAATCTTAATAATTTCCAGCCACTGCTGGTCACCTACCGGGAGTTGCCAAACGGGAGTATTGGGATCGAGACCGAGATCGTACTCTTCGACCAACTCCTCAAATCGGGCACGTGCCGGTTCTAGGTCAAGCAAGGGTGGACGCTCAGGCGGGATACCAAGGACAACATTTTCCAATGCCGTAAGATTATCCACCAACATAAAATGCTGATGGACCATCCCAATGCCAAGATCATTAGCATCTTTAGGTGAAGCGATCTCCGCCTTTTGGCCATTGATATAAATCTCTCCACTATCTGGCTGATGAAGGCCATAAAGCACATTCATTAAGGTGGTTTTACCAGCACCGTTTTCACCCAGCAGACCGTGAACTTCCCCGGCCTTCAATTCGAAGTTGATATTGTCGTTTGCCAGCACGCCAGGGAATTGCTTATTAATCCCGATCATACGAAGTGCGAGATCACCTTCATTAACCATTCAATTCATCTCCAACAAGATCCCGCCCCACCCCATTATTGGAGTGGGGCAGTTGATTTGTCATTATATTACTTTCGTTTTCTGTTTATAATATGTAGCCTCCCAGGTTCTCTTCGCTAATCTTCACCGAAATTCTTGATGATCAGTTCGTCGGCCACCATCTGCTCATAAATGGCTTTGACCCGTTCTTGCACATCCGCCGGTGTTAGATCGGTCATGTCGATGTCGACACCCCAGATCGGTGTGTGAACGGTCAGGTATTGCTTCTGTCCCATCGGAATGTGTCCACATGCTAACTCATAGATCAATCCGCCGGGGCTTCCAATCGCGCTGCCGATGACCGCTCCCGTACCCAGATCGCTCGAGTCGCGATAAAGGCCAATTGCGTACACGCCTTCATCCTCCGCTGCAGCGATGAGGCCTGCATCGGCGGTGTCTAGGACGTGGTAGAGCACGTCTGCACCATCAGCGATCAGGCCAAGGCCAGCCTCATAGGCCTTGTTGACGTCTGCCCAGTTTCCGGTGTAAACAATGTCGAGTTCAATTGGATTGCCACAGACTTGTGCTCCCGCTCTAAACGACTCTGCTGCATGCTCGACGACTCCGATGGACTCGCCTCCGACGAAAGCAAGGTGGTTGGTTTCGGTCATCTCACAGGCCAGCACTCCAGCCAAATAACTCATTTGACCGTAGCCAATGATCATCATACTAATGTTGTCGCCCTCGGGAATCCCGTTCGTGTCGCCGAACCAGATGTCCGGGTATTCCGCTGCCACTGTAGAGATGGCATCAGCGTACTCTCCACCGTGGCCGATGATGATGTCATACCCTTCGGCGGCATAGTTGCGGAAGGTCTCGAGTTGCTCGTCCTGGAAGACATCTTCGCTATATGCGATTTCGACGTCACAGTCATCAGCTGCCTGCACTAGTCCTTCATAGCCAAACTGGTTCCAAGATTGGTCGGAAACGACTCCAGGGAATGCTACTGCGACTTTTGTTTTCTCCGCAGGAGCCTCAGTGGCTACATCTGGCGCCTCTGTAACCGCTGGCGCGCACGCCGAAAGCAATAATGCTAGTAGGGTGAGCGTGACAAATAGAAACGTAATGTGCTTCTTCATCTCTTTACTCCTCCAGATGTATGGATTATCTACTTATACTTATTGGTGCGTAAACTTGGATTACATGTTGGTAGTCTACTCGAACACCTCCTTTCAGGCTGGACATTGCAAGTGATTTACGTTACGACCCTAACTCATTACGAGCGATCTCCACGATTCGATCCACAACCTGTTTAGCTAACTTCTCCCCCTTTTCACGTGAAGCATAAGTCGCTTTATAGAGCACACCGGACTTGGGGATGATGTCCTCCGGCGGCGGAAAGATCGAGTATGTTATCTTCCGATCACTCTGGTCGTCGATGATCTTGTCCTCTCTAACCAATTCGGGGGCGAAGTATTGCATGAGCGCAGTTTCGGTGATTCCAGCGTGCTCGGTATCCCAACCAGGGAAGCCGGCCTCGGCGAAGATTTCGTCAACCAGCTCATCTGATACCTGATCCCACCAACTTATAATCAAAACCCGGGCGTCAGTAGCTCCACGGATGAATAGCTCTACCGCCTCGGTAAGGAATGCAACATTTTCATAATGACCATTCATGATCAGGAATCTTCTCCCGCCATGCCGGTAGGTCTCCCGTAGGATGTCCAGAGCCAGATGGATCAACGTCATCCCATCCAGGCTCGTCGTTCCAGGGAAAAGTTGTCCACCCCCACTAGTTGGATGCGACTTGTACCCATATGAGATCGGCGCCAGGACCATAGCTTCAAGTTTCTCGGCCACTAACTTAGCGAAGCTCGTGGGTATGACAACATCGACGTTCAAGGGCAAGTGTGGTCCATGTTGTTCCAATGAGCCCACCGGCAGGATGACAACCCTTCGACCAACCTCATCCCGGTACTCCTCCCAGGTCATATGTTCTGCGAGCATTTGTCACCTCCCATTGCTGCCTTCCTATTAGCCTAAGGCGAGAAAAATAATGTTTGTTTAAAAGCCCTCCACCTGCTTGGGGAAGTAATCCTCACAATCGCCTTCCCGGTACACATCTGTGGTCGCGCAATGGAGTCCGCCCCCAAAAGGATAAGCGTCTCTAAACGGAACCGGAACCACTTCGAAACCAAGCTTTTCGAGCTGTTCCATAGTAGCGTGTTCACTTGCTTCAACGCAAACCGTTTTCGGATCAAGCACGAGGACATTCATCGATAGCCATACACTGGAGTAGCATAGCGGTGGTGGATTTTCGTGCGCGGCTGGGGCAGCCTCGACGATCTCCCAATCATTCATCTCGAAGAACTTCCTATGTTCTGGGAGGACATGTCGAATTGGGTTGTTAAGCACTAAGCCAGGCCGGAGAGGGATGAAGGTGCAGTCGATATGAATTGGATAAGGATCTCCCGGGAAATTCATGGCATGTATTCGAAGATCGGGGAAATGTCGGCTTACCCAATTAATTCCAGCTAAATTGGCGGTAAATCCGTGCTGAATGACGATGTCTTTTCCAAAGCGGGCAAACTCCGCCGCGTCGAATAGAGGTTCCTTTTCAGTTGTCACGAAATCTTTGGCGGCGGTGAGCTTCAGCCGGTCTTCGTTAGTCATTACCCGGCTCAGGTAACCCGGTTTATAGGAGGCATCGGTTAACCTTGGCTTGGGTGCCGCCTCCCACCGCATATTGGGGTCTTCCTTGTAGTACTGTTCGATCAACGGGCGGTAGCACAGATATTCGAACCAACGCGATCGGTAAGACATGGTGGCTTCCAGCATCTCGTTGCCCACGGTCACGATGACGTCGCGGGGCGGCATGCAGCCGAACATGCTCAGCATCTCCCAATCCGGGGTGGATACCGCCTGGCTGAAATCAAGCGGCGTCGGCCGGTCAACTCGAATGCCACGATCCTCAAGGATCTTAGCGAAATTATCAAGCTGGATGTTGGCCTTTTCCACAGTTTCCTGAGGGCGTGGACCCCACTTGCCCTTCATGTCACTGTCGATAGGGATTTTGCACTCACTAGCCGGCTCGGAAGGCGGGATCATGCAACCATCGGCAACTCCTACAATTACATGCTTCAGCGGATCCCATTCATTCCATGAGTTCACGATCGTTTTTCTTGTTTCTCCTGCCATTATGCTCCTCCCAGTTTCAGATATGGAGAATTCGAAGTCTTTAGCTGATCACCCCTAGCTCAAACTTCCGTTCGTACAGATCAAGCCCGATGAAACTCTCAACATTGGCAATTCCCGAAATCTTCCTGAGTTTTTCGGTAACAAACTGCCGGTATTCCTCCATGTTCTGACAAACATAATTAACAAAGAAATCGTACCGACCAGCGACCATAACCACATTGGTAACCCCTGGAATCGATAGCAGGGCTGACGCCACCTCATCAACATTTGCTCCGGTCTCGAGCTTAATGCCAATAATTGAGAACGTGTTGTAGCCAATTTTGTAGGGATTCATCACCAGAATAACATCCATCACACCAGACGCCTTGAGGCGTTTTATTCGGTTGCGGATGGTGGCGCCCGTCACCTCCCATTTATCAGCAAGTTCAACATATGAAAAAAAGACATCCTTCTGATGCATTTCAAGGATGTCTCGATCAAGATCATCTAAGGAAGCTGCTACCTTGTGACTTGGCAGCTTGGTTTTGGCACGAATTCGTAATAAACTGTTGGCTTCGCCTTTATCCCCTATCGTTTCGCTACTCATGCTCCCACTCCTGATTGCATAATTATTAATAATTTCAATCGTAGAACAATAACGATATTTTAGTTTTCAAAAAAAGTCAAGTAATTTAATTCACTTTTAAAAAAAATCATTCAATATTATGGTTAAAAGCAAAACCAATAGCCAATATTATCTAAAGTATGGCCGTGTTAACCACAAGGATTGCAAATGCATTTGGCGATTGTTGGGATTGAAATTAGATGGGCTGGTATTTTTCGATGTTATTTGCAGCCATGCGCATGGCTTACCAGATGAGAATAAATATTTATGCTATCGACCTTTACTGGAGAGCACATAATACGATCGGGGAAAGTCTCCACCCTTATAATATAAGAATTCCACAACCATGTAGCCATTGGCAAAGGCAGTTTCAAAAATCTCGCGAGTGTGCTGCCGCCACACACGAGCTAGTTTTATATCCTGCCTCTTTAGAGCTTGAAAATCCGACGGAATTTCTACTACGGCTAAGTCCCCCTCCGGATCATAAAATCGACCGGCAGGATGCAGGAGGTCGTCGGATCCCAATGAAGCCGGGTTTACCTTTTGTGTGGCTGAATCCAAGTACTTAGATTGGTCGAAGGGACCTTGCTTCCCTTCTACCCGTGAAACCACCCTTGGCGAAGTCACCCACCAGTCCACCCTGAAACGGTCGGAAGGGATACCAATACTTAAGTCATCCTGCATTCTGCCATAGAAATCACGCAAATATGTGTGGCAAACAGTACCCAGCCGTCGGATGTTTAGATATGCGTTGTTGCTGAGAAGTGGATCGAAGGTCCAAGTGACCAAGCGAATACCCTGGTTTATTACCGCGAGCCGCTGTTCAATCTTAAGCCTCAACCCCACACCCTGATTACGATAATCGGGGTGCACACCTAAAATGTGAGAGTGGTGTTTTATACGGGTCATAGCCGTTGTGCTGAGGCTCTCGTCGTCGATCCCCAGAAAACCGAACACATACCCCACCAGCCTATCTCCGTAAAATGCCCCCAGAACTACTCCGCCATTACTGCTGATATCCATGTATGTGCGGGGAGGAATCGTGGAGATCTCGCTCCCCGGCCAGATCAGCAGGTATAAATCCGAAACTTTAACCATATCTTCGGGGGTCGTCAGTCGTCGTATTTTAATTTCATCGGCCATCGACTCTTCCTCTTCTCTGGCCTTGACACATTTGGTCGGGAGGTACAAGAATAGATTTTAAACATGCGAGATACAAGAAGTTACCCCTCACCATCAAACCCACTCGGGGTTGAACAGAAGGCATAAGTCCGGTTCACGCCAGAAAGTTTAATTACCAATTTAGTGATAATTAGGTGCCCGGCGCTTTTGAAAGTGCCGGGCACCTCAACTGCATATTATCCCTTCGCCGCCTTGACTGAGTCGTTGTATACGTTCAAGGTTTCGGTCACATCTTCATCACTTAGAGCATAGCAAAGGAACCAAGGCTCTAGGCCGTCGGGTTCAGGCATCACGCCACGATGGCATAGTTCCATTCCGATGGCTTCATATAGGTCGCCATTTCCGGTAAGGTAATCGCGGAAATCATAGGGTTCCTGATCGCTCCCCAGCATTATGCCAAACATGGGTGGAATACCGGTTATCACATGGGGGATACCTGACTCAGTCAAAATATCATTAATACCATCCATCAAGACCTGACCGCGCTGGTTGATCGTATCAATGACTGATTCTGTTTCCAGGACTTCAAGCGTGGCGTCAGCCGCAGCGGTACCAATAACGTTTCCAGAATAAGTGCCGCCATGAGCCACGGCGCCCGGCTCAACAGTCATCATGATTTCTTCTTTCCCAGCGATGGCGGCGATGGGAAATCCATTCCCCAGGGCTTTAGCATAGGTCACCAAGTCAGCCTGGATGTTGAAGTACTCCTGTGCGCCGCCATTGGCTATACGGAAGCCGGTCTTAACCTCGTCGAAGACCATTACTATGCCATACTTGTCGCATAATTCACGTATTCTTTCTAGGAATCCAGGTTTGGGCATGATGCCCGCGCAATTGCCGAGTATAGGCTCCACAAAGATAGCCGCGATGTCCCCCCACTTGGCTTCCATAGTCTCTTCCAGGCGTTCAAAATCATTGAAAGGCAGGTTGATAACATATTGGCTGATCCCCTTTGGAATTCCAGATGAGACCGGGGAGTTAATCGGGCTGCGCCGGGAGCCTAGTGACCTGCGGCTTGAGGAAGCGGTGCTGAACATGAAGTAATCGACCATCCCATGATATTGACCCTCAAACTTGATGAACTTCTCCCGGTCTGTGTAAGCACGGCTGATGCGCAGGGCATGCATGGTGGCTTCCGTGCCGGTATTGGTCAAACGTACCTTGTCCACCTTACACATGCGGGTGATGCGCTCGGCGACACTGATCTCCAGCGGGGTCGTACAGGCGAATAGCGTGCCTTCCTGGATGACATCCGCGACCCGCTTCACCACAGCGGGGTAGGCATGCCCTAGAATAATGGGGCCATAGGCTAAACGATAATCAATATATCGTTTGTCGTCTGCGTCCCAGATGTAAGCGCCTTCACCCCGAGTAATAACCAGCGTATCCTCATCACCCCAATAGCGGAAATTGGAGTTCACACCATGGGGGATGACATGCATTGCCTGTTTGAATAGTGCTTTTCCTTTTTTACCCTGTAAAGTCATTTCATCTCCTCGCATATTATTGGTGTGGTGATAAATTTATTTCTACCACGGTCGTCTCCTCTATAGTAATACCCCAATATTACGTCCAATCAAACACCCGGTCCAGATCCTCATTGGGTACGTCAAAAACGCTGTTATGCGGTGGTAGTGGCTCGGTGGTCATCCACTCCGGTAGACGATCATCCTCAGGGCCAAATCCAGCCGCTTGGTTGAATGCACACTCCAGCTTCAACGTCTCCCGACCAAGTTCTTGCAGCACATCATCGCCCACATCCCAGCCGTAGCGTCCCTTTAGCAGGTCGCGGATGGAACCTGGTGTTTTAGCAAAACCGAAACCACCAAAAAGACAGATTCCCAGCGTATCGTAACCAGCCATTTTAATTTGAGAGATCCGTGAGATCTCCATCTGTTCTTTGGGATCCAGATGGTTCACCTTGGCGCGGATCGTTAGACCGGCGGTGTGGTCAGCGCCCTGAGGCGAGGTGGCGTAAGTCACCCCAGTGCCCTTGATCGCCCGCGGGTCGTATCCAGCCATGGCCTGCCCTTTAGCAACCGGAACTCGCCCTACGCCCAAAACACGTCCGGTAACTGCCGCGCCACTGCCCAATACACGTCCCAACGTTGTACCTTGGCGGATCTCGGATATCAACTCCATGGCTCGCCTCGCATCGCCGAATTCCATCAAGCCGGCTTCCGCTGCAACTCCAAGCGCAGCTCCGATTTCAATGCTGTCCAGCCCTAGATCGTTAAGCTCCCAATTAATATGGGCGATGGCGTCAAGATCATCTATACCCAAGTTCGCACCTATCAAGCCTATGGTCTCATACTCCACAGGAGAGACGATATTATTACCCTTCACATCCCCAAAAACATTCGAGCAGCGGATCGTGCAGCCGGTCATGCAAGCGTGGGTAGGATTACTCGCTCCACCGCGGGCTAGCAGCAGATCGCGCATCGCCTCCCCACTAATCTTCTCCACCCCTTCAAAGGTGCCTGAGGAATAGTTACGCGTCGGAATGCCGCCAAAACCATCGCTCATGCGAGTCATCGCTGCCGTACCGTAGTTGGTATAACTGGCAGTTTGCGGATGATCCATGAGCTCTTTGGTGTAATGCTTTTGCGCCGATTTGAAGAGCTCAGGGTCGGCTAGCGGCGGCTTCTCCCCACCTGAGCTGTCGATTACGATCGCCTTGAGACGTTTAGCTCCCATCACTGCTCCGAGTCCGCCTCGGGCACTGATGCGTGATGGTTCCCGATCTTTGTCCAGGTTCTGTACGCCGGCCGCCGTCAAGCGCATCTCACCACCGGGACCGATGAGGGCAATCCCTATCTTAGGTCCATAGCATTCCAGGAGGCGCTGGGTGGTCTGATATACGCCGTGACCAAACAGGTCGTCCGCCGGCTCATAGCGACCGCCATTGGCGTTCAGGTGCAGGATCCACCATTTGTCTTCCGTAGGTGTACCTTCCAGGATCAGCACCTTGATCCCTAAGTGAACCAACTTCAGTCCCGTCGAGCCGCCAGCATTGCTCTCCTTTACTCCTCCAGTAAGTGGGCTCTTTCCCCCTATCGAGATGCGGTCGCAAGAGGAAACCATATGCCCCACCAGCAATCCGGGGGCGATGATCAGTTTGTTGAATGGTCCTAGAGGATCACAGGTTGCAGGGACCTCATCCAGCAGGATACGGGCGATCAAGCTGCGTCCTCCAAGCTGTTCCCAACTTGCCGGAACAGGTTCATTCGTAACCACCCGCTCCTCCACATCTGCTCGCCACACTTGAACTTCCATCATTACTCCTCTCGCAAACGAAAAGGGCAGTCGATAGAAAGGATCACGATTG
>Ga0209986_10002734_pt1 | contig 15877 bp, 11 predicted proteins | sample BlataG_FD_183168 | JGI IMG/M metagenome (GOLD analysis project Ga0209986, IMG submission 183168) | Deep subsurface microbial communities from Black Sea to uncover new lineages of life (NeLLi) - Black_00105 metaG (SPAdes) (version 2) | ecosystem: Environmental > Aquatic > Marine > Oceanic >...
CAAGAGAGACAAGGCCAAATGACTATGTGGGCATCAATGGTGGCAGAATCGCATGCTGCATATGGAAGCCTTTGCGAACGATACCGATCGCTCGACGAAATGGATGATGTATCAGTTGCAGCTGTAGAAGAGAAAGAGAAACAATTTGATCGATTGCTTCAATCATCAAATTATCAACACTCCAAGCTGATTGCGGATGCCTGGTGTGCAGGTTTTATGTGGCCAAAGAGTGCAAATGCTCCTGAACCTGTCACTCAGGATATTTTTAGACAGATACAATCTCTTGATTTGCAACCCTTTGGAGAGACAGTAGCAGAAGCTCATCAATTATCAGAGAAATACCGTTTTTTTCATTGGCATCTCGCTTTTCCTGGTGTATTTAATGTTCCAACCAATGGAGAAATTGTTAAAAATGACGGAACTGGATGGACCGGAGGCTTTTCAGCTATTCTGGGGAATCCTCCATGGGAACGAATAAAATTACAGGAAAAGGAATGGTTTGCCGAAAAAGCACCGGAGATTGCGAATGCCCCAAATGCTGCAGTTAGAAGGCGCATGATAAAAAAGTTGGAATCAGAAAATTCAGATATGTATAGGGCCTTTTTGGAGGCAAAACGCAAGGCTGAGGGAGAAAGCTTGTTTGTCCGTGAGACTAACCTATATCCATTCTGTGGTCGTGGTGACGTAAATACCTATGCATTATTTGCTGAACTCAACAGAAATCTTCTCGCAGCTGATGGAAGGGCAGGATTCATTGTACAAAGCGATATAGCAACTGGCGATACATTTAAGGAATTTTTCGGCGATCTTCTTTCGAAGAGGCAACTGGTAAGCTTCTACGACTTTGTTAATAAAGAAGGCCTTTTTCCTGCACTACACAGAACCCATCCACATTTTTGTTTAATTACAATTTCTTCCTACTCCAATTCTACACCCGCAGATTTTGCATTTTGGAATACAAACCCAAGTCATCTACGTGAAAAAGAACGACATTTTTCGCTTACTGCTGAGGAAATCGAATTGCTGAATCCGAACACTCGAACGTGTGCCGTTTTTCGATCTCAAAGAGATTCTGAAATCACCAAGAATATCTATAGGAAAATTCCTGTGCTTATAAAGGATGGAGCTCCTGAGATGAATCCATGGAGAATCCGCTATTTGCGTATGTTTGATATGACAAATGATTCAAAACTTTTCCGCACTCGTGAACAACAAGAAAACGAAGGATGGAAGCTTCATAATAACATATTCAAAAAAGACAAATTTGAATATTTACCACTATATGAAGGAAAAATGATATGGCAAAAAAACCACCGTGCAGCTTCTGTTGATTATAAAGGTGGAATAGTACAAGGAAGACATGATGTATTACCAACAAAACTTTCTCAGCTTGAATTACCTAATTATGTATCACAACCAAGATTTTGGGTGAATTTAATTGCTGTTAAAGAAAAAATAGGTGGAGATTTCAAGTGGGTTGTTGCATTTAGGGATATCACTAATTCTGAAAGTGAAAGAACAAATATTTTTTCACTAATTCCAAGGGTAGCAACTGGTAACAATTTGCCCCTGCTTTTTTTTGAAAAAGCAGACGCAAAAAGAATTTCTTGTTTTTTGGCTGCCATAAATTCATTTCCTGCAGATTATGTCTCAAGGCAGAAACTAGGCGGTAACCACTTGAATTTATATTTATTAAAGCAACTGCCACAATTCCCCCCTGATTCATATGATAATACTATTGAATGGGATGTAATATCTGTGGCAAACTGGATGGCCTCACGTATGCTTGAGCTTATTTATACAGCTTGGGATCTAGAACCTTTTGCAAAAGATTGGGGGTATGATGGCCCCCCATTTAGATGGGACGAAAAGCGGAGGTTTCTGCTCAATTGTGAACTTGATGCTGCTTTTTTTCATATGTACGATATTACTCGAGATGAAGTGGAATATATAATTGAGACATTTTCTATAGTTAAGCGTAAAGATAAACAAAAATTTGGGGAGTACCGGACCAAACGTACAATCCTCGATATTTATTATCGAATGCAGCAAGCTATAGAATCCGGTGATCCGTACAAAACGCTTCTTAATCCTCCACCTGCTGACCCTTCTGTTGCTCATATGCCCAAAGATGGAAGCCGACAACCTGGTTCCAGGTGGCATTTAAGTGACCTGCTTCATTCTACACCAACCGAAAGATCGATTATTGTCCGGATTCCCGAGGAATATCTAGTTGAAGGTATCGATTCGAGTGGGTTGGCTAAGTTTCACATATTAAAAGAAGGCGAACGATTGACAAGAGAATGTCAAATTGTCATCATTCAACATCCTGAGTTAAAGAGGGGATCTGAAAAAGTTAGAATCGCTGCTGGCAAATTCTATTGGGCCGAGCAGAGAGATGTCGAAACTAGAGAGCCAATTATCCTGATTACACTCCGGACAAAGGGAGTTCCAGTGAGACTTAAACTCTCAGAGGAGGAATGGAAGCAATTTAGACCATTGGCAGTTCTAGAGAAATAAATACTAAATAGTAAATATATAGGCAAGCTTTAATGGTGGAAATAAAGAAGAAAGACACGTTTCTTTCTTGGAGCAAGTTAATCCAGGTATCAGAAGGTCAGGATCCTTTAGGGCTTAATCTACGCGTGTCGGCGAGATTGAGTTCGCAGCTCTTGTACTGTATTACCTCTATCACTCCACGTGCTCGTTACTATTCTTTTTTGCCCTGGTGCATTGCAGATTTTATAGAACGTGAAAAAGGGAAAACAGGAGTAAAATCACTAAGAGATGCAATAATTTCTCGAGAAAGTATGTTTACGCTTGGTTGTATTGCCTGGCATGATGGTAATCCATGCGATGATGGAAGACTTGTTGGATCGGACACACTTAGTCCATTTTACGAAATGATCCGGAATAAACGAATTAATAAAGAAGAAGTTAAATATGTAGAACAACCTGCTATCGACGCTTACAATGCGTCAATTGCAGGACTTGAGATTTATAAGTTAGAGTCAGATCAAGAGTTGGGTCAGGATGAAGAAAAAATTCAATTAAGTTTTGATGATCTTGAGCTATCTGAGTTGGGAACCAAAGTCGCTGAGTCGTATCGAGAGTCGATAAGAAAGCTTCCTGTAATACAAAATTTATTAACTTGGAGAACTTTTCAAATTAAGGACATATCTGAGTGGGGAAGATACGGAGGATTATGTGAACTTCGAGAAGGATCGCCGCCCGATCAAAATATACTAATTGACTTGTTTTTCAATAAGGTGAATTTAAAAAGCAGATCACATGAGTTTAGACGTCATACTCTAGCCTTACTTCTTAAAGCAGCAGATAAGATGTCAAGCGAAAAAATTGCTTTAGATGAAAACTCATTTAACGATGCGGTATACTTTAACGCATTAAGAAAGCCAAGTGGGATGATAAAGAAAATTCTATGGCCATCCTCTTTGGAGGACGTTGCAACCCGATGGAGAATGTTTCAGTTCCATTTCTATTTATCTTATGCGCTTGAAAGTATTCTTGTAACTGTAGTCAATAAAGCCCTTTCTTGTGGAATAGAAGGTTTTACTCTTGATGAGCTTTTTAAAGAGCTAGGTTCGAGAAGTATTGTTCGAAGTGTTGAGCAAATTTTGAAAATTAGATTTGATAAAAGTTTCCTTGAGATGACACCTCATGAGATTATAGCGTGCTCCGGAATTGATATAAAGAGCGCAGACAGAGCCGGAAGTATGAAGTTAGATAGGGAAATCGGAATTAACCATGTATTTTCTGAACGAAACCTTCACAACTTAATTGCTGAAAATGCATTGTATTACACGCCAGAGGGAATAATTCTTTCGCTTATATTATTGACAGTGGTTATGCTTCGCTATATTAAATGGGAAAATACAGCATACGGAAATTGGCTCTATCAGGCAGTTGTTGATCCGTATAAGGACATCACAGTTCCTATCATACTCCATGAATTACGAGGAAATGTTTTAGATTTTTGGAATACGCCGTGGAAAGTTCTTGCTCCAATGCTAATTAATCGGTTTGTAGTACGGCAGCATGTGATTCTTGCACTTGATAAGAGTTGGGATGGGAGTCGTGCTTTTTTTCATACTGATCAGGATATCATTAGGCGGCGGAAACCAAGATATGATAAACCCACGTGTCACAATACTCGATTTATGAGCGCGGTATTAATTCTCAAAGATCTCAATTTGTTGAGAAGCGATTCAGCTAATAAAGACATACTTAGAGTCACTTCTGAAGGAAAAGCGATACTCGAAAAGGAGTTTTCTTAATAATAAGGAGTTTTCGTTTTGAGATATACGGACTATTGCGCGTTATTTGATTTAGAGAAAGCTGAAACAGCTTTCCTCTCTACTTATGAATTCGATCCACTTTTCTTTGAACACAGAATACTCCACTCCAAAGCTTTAGCTGATGCAAGAAGGATCGTTGTTTTCGTTGATTATGGAAGACATATGAAGCTGATGTTGAATGATGAGCCAGCACGATATTTCAATCAGAGGTTTTTGGTGGTCCCAGTCAAAAAGCCAGGAGGAGTGTTTCATCCAAAATTAAATCTATTATTGTATCGATCAGGCGCATCAATATTCTGTGGAAGTAATAATCTGACCCAAGCAGGTTGCACTCATAACCTTGAATTGCTGAACGCAATACATGTCGATATCGAGGACGGAAAACAATATCCTCCAGAATTGAAGTTAGTGATTGAAGCGATAGAATTTTTTAGGCTCTCGGGAGATCTTGCAGTAGGCCATACAGGTACGATCGTAAAAAAATGGATTGAAGAATTACCTTTGAGTTTCCACTGGCTTTTAGTGAACAAAAAAGAAATAGAAGGAAGTCCAAAGGTAAAGCTTGTGCATTCATTTAAAGAGACTCCCTTGAGTTGGTTTGAGAATTCTATTAAAGATATTATGCCAAAAAAGCTGTTCATATTATCACCTTTCTATGATTCTGATTTAAAGCTCTTGAAAAGATTGAATAAGAAATGGCCTGAATGTTTAATTGAGATTACAGCTCAACAGCGAACTAGCAATCTTTCTACAGAAAGTCTGAAAAAGATGGGTAATAACATTAAGCTTTTTGATTTAGTCGGAACAGAAGGACGAAAGTTACATGCAAAGCTAATCACAGTTACTGTGGGGGATAAAGTTTTAAGTTTAAGTGGAAGCGCAAATTTTACTACTGCAGCTATGGATGGAATAAACATAGAAGCATGTTTTGGGCAGGAAATTAAAACATCTCAACTTAGAAAGTTATTTGATGATGAAATTCTGCGCAAGAAAATAAAAATTGAGGATTTTGAACCCGGTGGAGAGTTGCCTCCAGCCGAATATGAGGAAGAAAGTGCTGATATTCGATTGTTTTCGTCGGTTTTAGATCAAAATGGCAGGCTTGTTATTCAATATAAAGTAAATGCCAAAAATCCTCCTGAATCTATGTTCCTAGTTTTAAAACGTTTTCGAGAAGAAAAACCCATACGCTCATTTCCCATTTCTTTTAATAATTCCGCGGAAAAAACAATTAAATTGGATGAAAACACTCTTAAGGAAATCCAGGGTGCTGTCCGATGTTATTTAATAGCATTAATAGAGGGTAAAAGGATAACTAGTTCTCCAAGTTGGTTGGTTCAGGAGTCGAGGCTTACATATGAGCCTTCGGAGGGAAGAGGGGAAACTGATACACAGAGAAATATCACGGAGAGGGGAAGGGGTTTAACAGAACATATAGAGTATATATTAAAAAATGAAGGTGTAATGGCAACAATTGAATACTTAGAAAATTTAAACATAAGATTCTATGATGGCGGTACTATCGGGCCTCCACTCCCTCCTCCTCCGCCTCCTCCAACAAGTAGAGATCCTTCACGGCCTGATGATGTTCCTGAATGGGCATTGCAACTCAGTGAGAATGAGAAGAAAACGTTAGAACAGGCATATTATGATTTTGCAGACAGACAAATTCACCGAGTTCTTCAGAGACATGCAAGGAGAGGGAATATTAATGGATTGCGTAATTTTCTGGATGTTTATATCACAATCTGCAAGATGATGTATAAAGGTTATAAGGATGGTATTCTTAAGCCCCTATTTGCTATGGATAAGATTTGTCGATGCATTTATTCTCTGACGGATGGATATCAATTTGCAGGAGAAGAGCTCGGTGGATATTTTCTTTCAATATTAAATGCACAAAGCGACAACAAGCCATTGGTAAAAGAAGCATTTCTAGAAGTGAATGTGCTGGGACATTTGATGATAGCTATACGGATGGCACAAGAAATAAGATGGAAAGATGGGGGGATGAATGAGATGGGATCTAAAAAAGTATTGCCCAAGCAATATGCGAAGGTAAGAAGGGTTCTAAGAAGTCTGGAGATAAGTACCACTGATGACCAAGTGGAAAAGGCACTAGATGAATATGCGCTCTTTGATGAGGAGGCAAAGAAAGAGTGGTTAAAATCATATTGTGATTGAGAGAATGACGGCAGACGGAGAGAATTTGGAATAATTAAGTGAGATGCGTAATATCAAGTTATGTAGTGATTTTAATAGAACGATTGAAAAGATTAATAAGCAAGATTTTATTTTTTATTGGGGCCAAAAGGACCATGAATCCTATCCTTAAGGAAATTGTGGAACTTGAAGATAAATTTATTCAATATGATCTAGAAGATGAGAATTATTTCGGATATAAGAAAGGGACAATTCCTATCTTGATTTCTGCACCGCACGGTGCAAGACACTGGAGAATTAATAAATGGAAAGAGGAGGATGAATATACTGCTTCTATTGCCATTAAACTGGCAGATTTAACAGGTGCCTATGTAATTTATGTAAAGAACGCTACAAAAGAAGATCCTAATTATGTTGAAAAGAGCAAGTATAAAGAGAAAATTATTGAAATCGTAGAAAAAAATGGAATCAATTTTATCCTTGACCTACATGGAGCAGATAAGCATGGAGCAGATAAGGAAAGAAACTTCAAAGTATGCGTTGGAATTGTAAATAGGGAGGAGGAGAAGTGCACGTGTCCAACCTTTAAAAATACAATTCAAGAAGCATTCTCTGGCTTTCAGGAAGATATTTTTAATCTAGAGGGTTTAACCGCAGCACATCCTGGGACAATTACTTATTTTGCAAGAAAATCGCTTGGGATTGAATCTGCACAATTTGAGATAAACGCAAAATATAGAATCATCGAAAGAAGATCTGATAGTACCAAATCAAAAGCAGGAGAAGAACCTGATTTTAGAGCCAATGAGAATGATGTCTTAGATCTTATTAAGGTTTTAGAAAGAACTATAGTTGGAATTAATAAAAAAATGGAAAAAGGATAGATTGTGAATTCCATAAATCCTGAAAGATTAAGAAATGTTGTATCCTTCTTGAGCCAGAGAAAAGGTATGATGGACTCCTATATAGACGCATATGCTTTTAGGCCTTATGGTATCGATATCAAAAATTGCCTAAGATCAGGAAATTTAGTCGATGCGAAAAAGCTTATGGATTTTTCTTTTAACACAAGGCAAGGAGGACAACAAAGAGCTGCAATAAAAAACTATGAAAAAGAAAAAAGAAAGGTACTAATTCTTATTAAAAATTCATTGTTGACGCTTTTTAATAAGGACATAGAACCAAAAAAGAGATTTGAGACAGCACTCGCTAATATAAACGCTATCAAAGATGTAGGGCAAAAGATATCAAGCATGTTCATTAAGTTTCTTGTCTATTATAGTGATGATTTTGAGCGAAGAAATGAATTAATCAAGGAGCTTTTCATACCCTTCGATTCTCATGTCATAAGGTTGCTCTTTGTAAAATTTAATGGAAAAAAGACAAACAGACTCAACCTTTATGATGAGACTATAAATCAGGCAGCACTGAAATATGAAACAGAGATAAATCAAGAAATTTCGCTTAAAGAGAATAAGCTTGTGATGCTCCAAAAAAATATTCAAGAAGACTTTGAAAATCTTGGAATAGATGAGCCGCCGATTATCTTAGATTACCTTTGGTATGTTGGTTCGATGTATTGTAGCAGAAGATTCGGTGATGTTGGATGTAGAATCTGTTTTCTAAGAGAAGATTGCGAAAAAGGTTACACAGAATAAAACAATGGCTGGAATGAGCGATAATTAGATTGATATGAATATCAAGATATTAACCTGGAATATGGGTTATTTGAAACAAAGGAGGGAAATTCGCACTCGTGTTTGGGAGTATCTTGATCACACATTGTGCCCTGATGTGGCATTGTTGCAAGAAGCATTGCCTCCAGAGAATCAATATTCCAGCGACAATCAAATATTTTTAAAAGTAGAAGAAAAAGACAAATGGTCAAGTGGGATTATTTCTAAGACTTTTCATCTCATAGTTCTTGATTTAGTCACGATGTTAGGTATGCCTAAAGAATTTAAATATTCAGTTGTTGCGGCGGATATCTTACTTGAGAACAATGTGATATTGGAAAAGGGTATGAAGCTAACTGTAATCAGTATTTATAACAACATTCATAAATTGAGGGGTGCAACTGGGAATCTTCACATTACCCTTCCATATTTGACTCCGTTGCTATTGAACAAGTTTGGAAAAAGGGAATTCATTATTGGTGGGGATCTAAATACGAGCCTTCAATGGGAAAAGCAGAATAGGAGGTGGAGGGGAATGTCACAAAAGATATTATTTGGCCGTATTGAGGATTTTGACCTCATTAATTGCACTTATAAATTTCATGGCAGTCACATCCAGACTTATCGAGATAAGCGAAGTGATGTTCCCTGGCCGAATGATTACATATTTGTAAGCAAAGGATTGGAGGGCCGCCTGGTATCATGCGATGTAGTCGATAATCCAGAAGTACACAAACTAAGTGACCATAATCCACTATGTCTTGAATTAATTCTCCGCTGATGAGAGGATGTTTAAGATGATGTTAAACGTTTATTTAAACAAATTAAGTTAATAATATTAAAAAAGAGGGAGGAATCATGGAAAGGAAAAATGTTATTTCGTCCAACATAAAATCGATTGGTTTTGATCCTGAAGACAAAATTTTAGAAATAGAATTTCATGACGGAGGCATTTATCAATATTTTGATGTTCCTCAAACAATTTACAATGATTTAATAACCGCTAAATCACACGGCTCTTTTTTCCATAAACATATTAAAAATAACTATCGATGGAAAAAAATTCGATAGGAAGAAAATCATGATTATAAAATCAATCCAAGTACAAAACTTCTGTTGTATCAAAGATCAACCTCTCCCTTGCGAAAGACTTACAGTCTTAGTTGGTCCTAATGGTGCTGGTAAATCTTCCTTCTTGCGTGCACTGAAAATATTTTACTCCCCAAATGCAAAATACACTGAAGAAGACTTCTACAATACAGATACTAACAAGGAGATAATTATAACTATTACTTTTAAAGATTTGACAGAGGAAGAGAAGACGCTTTTTAAAAAATATGTTGAGGGAGAAGAATTGACTGTAGAAAAGGTTTTAAAGTATCCCATTGGATCGGGTAGCCAGAAATATTACGGGACAGCTCTCCAGAATCCTGAATTTGACTCTTTTCGTAAAGCATCTGGTTCAAGTATCAGAGTTGAATATAAAAAATTGCGCGATAATAATTATCAGGAATTACCTGCATATACTAATAAAGACATTGCAGAAAAGAATCTCAAAGAATGGGAAGAATCTAATCCTGATAAATGTGTCAGGCAACGAGATGATGGTCAATTTTTTGGTTTTAAAGAAGTTGGAGAATCACACCTTGAGCGTTTTACACATTTTATTTTGGTTCCAGCTGTACGAGATGCATCAGCTGACGCTGAAGAAAAAAGGGGATCTCCTCTTAATGAAATCATGGACTTAGTTGTACGCAATGTATTAGCTCAGAAAAAGGAAATTTCAGATCTTCAGGAGGAGACTAAAACAAAGTATGAAGAGATATTAAATCCAGAAAATTTAATTGAACTAAAAAATCTAGAGAATGACTTAACAAGCACTCTGAAAACATATGTTCCTGATTCTGGAGTTAAATTAACTTGGATGACAGGAGAAGGAATTGAAATTCCAATGCCAAAGGCTGATATTAAACTGCTAGAAGACAACTATCCTTCCTCTGTGGAAAGAACAGGTCATGGATTACAACGAGCTTTTATAATGACAATGTTACAACACCTAGCAGTTGCACAATCGCTTATTCAAAAAGATGAAGAGACTATAAAAAGATCCAATCTAATAATTGGTATAGAAGAACCTGAACTCTATCAGCACCCAAATAGACAACGTCATTTATCCGAAATATTCTTTAATCTTGCTCAAGGAGAAATAAAGGGGGTCGCTGAGAGCACACAAATCATGTACACAACGCATTCGCCTTTATTTGTTGATATAAAACGTTTTGATAAAGTGAGGGCATTGCGAAAAATACATATAGACAAAGATCTTCCTAAACAGACAAAAGTCATTCACACTAATTTCGATGATATTGCCAGGATAATAGAAAAGGCTGATGGCAGGCCAGAGAATACTTATTCTGGCAAAACTCTTGAACCGCGCCTTCAAACCCTCATGACTCCCTGGATGAACGAAGGCTTTTTTGCTGATCTGGTTGTTTTGGTTGAAGGAGAAGAAGACAGGGCTGCCATATTAGGTTTTGCCCAACACTTAGACTTTAACTTCCAGAGCTTAGGAATATCCGTTATACCATGTATGGGAAAAAATAATATTGATAGACCTGCAGCAATATTTAACAAATTATGCATACCAACATATGCTATATGGGATAGTGATTTTGAAAATGATGAAGCAAAACCTGAAGAGAACCATAGACTTTTAAGACTATTTGGACAAGAAATAGAAGACTGGCCAGAGAAAGTAGAAGAAAATTTTGCTTGTTTTAAAAAAGATTTGAACAGCAAACTTAAGGAAGAGGTTGGTGAAGAATTTTTTGAAACTGTGCTCAATGAACTATGTGAGGAACTATGCCTTGGGAAGAAAAAACATGCGGTAAAGAATCCTCTTATAATTAGAAAAATAATAAAAAGAGCTAAAGTACAGAATAAATCGAGTCCAACATTAGAGAAAATTATATCAAACATTATTAAGCTTAGAAGTTCAAAAACCTAAAATGGATGAACCAATTTTTATGATGCAAGAGTGCAATTAACATAAAAGAAGAGACAAATAATGCCAATACCTGATTTTCAAACAATAATGCTTCCACTATTGAAATTTTCAGGCGATAAATTGGAGCATTCTCTTCGTGAAGCTATCGAACATCTAGCTGATGAATTTTATTTGACCGAGGAAGAGAGAAAAGAGTTGCTCCCGAGTGGGCAGCAAGCAACTTTCGGTAATCGCGTAGGGTGGGCAAGGACATATATGCTCAAAGCAGGATTACTTGAAAGCACAAAAGGAGGATACTTCAATATCACAGAAAGAGGACTTCAAGTAATAAAAAAAGAGCCAGAGAAAATAAATATTAGGTTTCTTGAACAATTTCCTGAATTTATTGAATTTAGGAAAAAGAAAAAGGAAAAAAAGAAAAAAACTCCAGGTGAGGAGGAAATTCCACCTGAAGAAGTGATAGAATCTGCCTATCAAGGTATAAGGGAAAATCTAGCCTCTGAGCTATTACAAAGCATAAAAAGCTGTTCTCCATCATTCTTTGAGCGATTAGTGGTGGATTTATTAGTAAAAATGGGATATGGCGGAACAAGAAAAGATGCAAGCCAAGCAACAAGGAAAACAGCTGACGGTGGAATAGATGGCATTATTAAAGAAGATCGTTTGGGCTTAGACATTCTCTACATCCAAGCTAAAAGATGGGAAAATACTGTTGGAAGACCAGAGATTCAAAAATTTGCGGGTGCATTGCAGGGTATGCGAGCAAAAAAGGGAATTTTTATTACCACTTCAAATTTTTCACGAGAAGCGGAAGATTATGTAAAGAACATCGAGAGCAAAATTGTTCTCATCGATGGAGAGCTACTAGCAAATCTTATGATAGACCACAACATTGGTGTAGCTGCCTTTGCTTCTTATGAAGTTAAAAGAATAGACCAAGATTATTTCACTGAAGATTGAAATCAAAGAGATAAATAAGAAATTCACCCCTGAATTCATCTCAAGGGGCGATTGAAATAACCACAAAGATATTGATATCTTTTACATTGCGTGAATAAGAGAAAAAGATGGTGGAATAAAAATGCCTTCATCATCTATATTAGTTTGTGGGCATATGGCTTTGAAAATTAGGATTTGGATGATGGGGAAAACACAGGATGAGTAAAGGAGATTTAAAAATGGATGAAGTCTATGAAATTGTTGGCAGAACAAGATCTATCCGGGAACTTCTTTTCAATCAAAAATATTCAATTGACTATTATCAAAGAGAATTCAAGTGGGAAACAAAACACGTACAAGAATTAATCGATGATTTAACAAGCAAATTTCTTGACTTCTATAATCCAGAACATGAGAGAAAAAAAATCGCTCAATATGGTCATTATTTTCTTGGCTCTATAATAATTAGTAAAAGGAATGGGCAGAAATACATTATTGATGGCCAACAAAGAATGACTACTATTACACTTTTACTTATTTTCCTTAATAATCTCCAGAAAAAAAATAATTTAAACGCCAAAGTGAAAGTTGATGAACTTATTTATTCTGAGAAATTTGGAAATAAATCATATAATATTGATGTCGAAGAAAGAGCATACTTCATAGAAAACCTATTTAACGGTAATATCCCAGATGTCTCAGATGTAGCTGAGTCTCTGCAGAATATTGTTGCCCGGTATCAAGACATAACAGAGTATTATCCTGAAGATCTCCAAAATAATGCGTTACCTTATTTTATCGATTGGCTAATTGAAAAAGTCCATCTTGTTGAAATTACAACTTATTCTGATGATGATGCATATACTATTTTTGAAACAATGAATGATAGAGGTCTATCTCTAAGTCCTACGGATATGTTAAAAGGATACTTGCTAGCTAATATTTCAGATGAAGATCTAAGAAACCAAGCGGCAATACTATGGAAAAGCTGGATAACTAGATTTCAGGCCATTGGTAAAGACGATGAGTCCAGTTTTTTTAAATCTTGGTTGAGAAGCCAATATTCTCGAGACATCCGCGAACGCAAACGGGGAGCAAAACCTGGAGATTTTGATCGTTTAGGAACAGAGTTCCACAGGTGGGTGAGAGATAACAAAGAGTATTTACTTCTTGAAAGTTCAAATGATTTCTATAATTTTATTTCTCAAGATTTGATTTTTTTTGCGGGATGGTATGAAAAAATACGCAAAGCAGCACAAGAACTAACACAGGGAATGGAAGAAGTCTTTTATAACGCCAATCAAGAATTCACTCTTCAATACCCCGTTCTTCTAGCGCCTTTAAAGCCCCAAGACGATGAAGACCTTTGCTTAAAAAAAATCAGAATAGCAGCGACTTATATTAATATACTAATTGTACGGAGAATATGGAATTATCGTAGTATATCAGCATCCACAATGCTTTATGCTATGTTTATAACACTGAGAGATATCCGCCATAAAGAACCATCCGAAATGGCAAAGTTGCTAAGCCAAAAAATTTACGAGGACACACAGCTATTTGAAAGCGGAGATTATCCTTTCGCCCTTCATGGTCAAAATAGAAGTAGAATTCATCTATTATTAGCGAGGATTACTGATTACATTGAACAGCAGTCTGGAATGCCTTCACGCTATGTAGAATATGTTTCAGGTAAAGGGGGAAAAAGATATGAGGTCGAACATATCTGGGCAGATCACTATGAGCGACATACAGACGAGTTTAGTCATCCTGCGGATTTCCAAAATGCACGAAACCGAATTGGTGCACTCTTACTTCTACCAAAAAATTTTAATCAAAGTTATGGTGATCTACCATATGAAAAAAAACTACCACATTATCATGGCCAAAATCTTTTAGCCAAATCCCTACATCCAAAATGTTATGATCACAATCCAGGTTTTTTAAGATTCGTCCACCAAAGTGGATTACCCTTTGATTCACATCAACAATTTATAAAAGCTGATATCGAAAACCGCCAAAATTTATATAGAATGATTGCTGAGCATATCTGGAATCCAAATAAGTTATTTGAAATTGCAGAGAAATGATTTAACAAGAATTAAAGATTCAGGACTTATCAAATGTACAGAAAAATTTCTGGGCAAACCAATTCAGACTTTTAGACAACCCAGAGGCCGCTATAAATGGCAAAATGATTATATATTCGTGACCAAAGGGTTAGAAGACTTTGTTAAAAAATGTTATGCGCTCGACCTTGTGGAGATGAGCTGTGAAGAGGTTTTCTAAGGAATTGAAGGACTTCATCAAGAATTTAGAATGGACCTTTGCAAAAACATATGCTGCCACATGGCCTCATCATTATATTGTGAGAGAAAGGGTAGACGAGGAACTTTTTATTCAGATGGTTAAACATATACGCCGCTTTGGGTATGAAGGACAGTTCTATAAAATGAAACTCATCTACTTTGAAGAAGATGGATATGTCTATTGGACAATGGGTGCGCCCATCGAAGAAACTACTATTATTAATAGATGAACAAAAGAAAATACCTATGAATATCGATTAAAGATGGGCACTCTCCCTAAATAATATTGGATTTGTAGAGAACAAAATGAATGGCAAGAAATCGTATGCACAATTATTAAATGAGGGATCTCTCAGCAAAACAGCCGTAAACAAAATCACGGATTTTATGATTTCCAGGGGAATGTCAATCGAAAAATCGTCCGCTGTGATTTTGGAACAAAAGAAAATCACGAGGTATCGGCCCAAATTGGAATTGTATATGTGTCGCGGTAACCGAAGTTGGGAAGGACTTGTTGTGGGATTTCCAGGCACCAAAGAAGATCTGATGACAAAAAATGTCGGGACGCCATGGCTGCGTAAGATACTTTATCCAATACTAGTACTGCATAAGCGGATAAGGAAGGAGGCTCCAGGAAAGATGACCTGTCTATATCTGATCGGCGCTCATTTTAATGATGTGTTCCTGAGGAAATTCAGTTTTTTGAGATCTCTTGTTCCTCATGTCATTGTTTTGACTGAAGATCTGAGGAAATGTGCTGACCGGAAGAAGAGCCATGTTTCAGCTTTATCGTATGATCGGATCAATGAGAATTATTTTCAGAAGTCTCTATGTAAGCAGATGAGCTCAGAAGAGGGGCTAAAACTTCCTTCAAGCACAGGAAAAGACATTCAAGTTGGATTGATCTCCTATGAAGTTCCGACTGTAGCCGGGACGGAAAGGCCTGAAAGATTGGATATTTTGGGGTATGACATTGACGACCATTCACTTGCGGCGTTTGAAATCAAGGGACCAGATGCGGGGCGGGTTGAGCTTGAAAATTTGTTCTTTCAGGGGCTGGAACACAGAAATTGGCTTGAAGAGAACAAAATGGCTGTGAAGTTTGCATTTGATGGCCCGACGGGAAACAAGATCAACACCAGAAAGCGAGTGAAACTGATACTAGGTTTTTGTGGAGAGGAAGTTCCTGCGTTGTTTCTTGACCTTAGGAATGATGCTCTAAAGAGAGATCGTCATCTTCAGATTGAATTCTGTCGCTTTCTGACTCCTTCAGTAGCAGGTGGACAAGTCGAGGTGTCGAGATTCGAGGTATGAACAATCAATTCATATAAAAGGGAGAAAAGATTATGGAATCGGAAATTTGGAGAATACAAACCGAAAGAATAGGCACTCTCGAGTCTTTTAGATCTGAGAGGGACCTGGAGTCGTTTCTTATGAGCAATCCAGCTGTTTTAGGTTGCTGGGATC
>Ga0209986_10002735_pt1 | contig 15876 bp, 10 predicted proteins | sample BlataG_FD_183168 | JGI IMG/M metagenome (GOLD analysis project Ga0209986, IMG submission 183168) | Deep subsurface microbial communities from Black Sea to uncover new lineages of life (NeLLi) - Black_00105 metaG (SPAdes) (version 2) | ecosystem: Environmental > Aquatic > Marine > Oceanic >...
GGGGGGGGGGGGGGGGGGGGGCTAGGCTTAAATCTTTCAATCAGCCTTCATTGATGACAATATACCTGCCAGTTTGGTTTGTTGTTTATCGAATGATCTCATAGCACTTGTCATTTGATGTCTCCAATCATCAGGCCTGGTCCTGGGTAGTGGTGATGATGATACGTCATGCTCTACTTCTTCTCTTTCCACTTGATATGCATCCTGTTTCTTGCTGGTCTTTTTTTTCTGAGTTTTGGTAGTATTACCAGGTCTGTATTCTCCAATAGAAGTAGCGCCAGTAGAACCAAGGCCTGTGGTCATTGCATCATCGGCACCACCACTGTCACTAGCCACTGTTGTAGTAGCAGTCAAACTTGTCAACCTACCCAATAAATCGTCCATTTGTTCCTTATTAGACAATTCAGAATGCATCCAAGTGTTGATTGCCCTCCTCCATGCCCTCTCAGCCTTCAATCTTCTCCTCAACTCACCTATAGCTGCCTTGGTTTTCAACAATTCCTGAGTGTTTGGGTCAGGAGGAGGAGGAGGTCGTGGTGGAGAGGGGAGCTGGTTGACTATAATTGGAGGTGGAGGGGGTGGAATGTATGAATGTATTGGAGGAGGGGGTGGGGGAGGAGGGGGAGGCGTCACCATGACAGTTGTGGGAGCAGAGGCAGCTGGAGCTTGGTCGTAGTAAGGCTTGTTGACTCGTTTCATTAAGATTTCCACCTTTTCTTTTTCCAGCTTTTTGGCATGGGATTTCAGGCCAAGGCATTGAGACTTGAGAGTGTGGGTGGTCTTTTGTTCTTCTTGGAGCTTCCTTTTAATGTCCTCTGCTTGTTTCTTCCAAGACTCGGCAGTTCTGGTGAGATGGTGGAGCTTTGAAAGAGCGGCTTCACCTGTCTGTGCTGCTGTGGCTGCTGTGCACTGGAGTTGTTCCTTGGTATCCAAGAGATCTTGGTGGAGTTTATAATAGTCAAGTTCGTGTTGCTTGGCTTGGGCTTTCAGCAAGCGTAGTTCTGACCTGGTAAGATCTTCTTGTTCGTCGCTGTCGGTGGCAGTGGTGGTAGGAGAGGAGGAAGAGGACGGGAGGGAGGTGGTGATTTCCAAAAGGGGGTTGTTTAACTGCCTTCTGTTGCTTTGATGTACGTCTCCACGATCGTCTGTGTCGTATCTATAGTTTGAAGAGATTGATTCCTCTTGTAAAAGGCGCTGGAGTTGCTCCAACTCTCGAAACAGTGGCTTTGGACTAGTTGGACATGTGGTCATCTCTGGTCCACTTGATGCAGAAACAAGCGTATATGGAATATAAAGTCAGATATATTGGATCTGGATCGCTTTAATTGTATATTTATTGACAGATATGCGCCCCAAAACACCACCACAACCGGCTTCACCATCCCCGACGGCGGAAAAACGGAAGAGCGAAAACTCAGGAACGTCGGCCAGAGAATTTCATTTAATACACCACTTTGGATACTTGGATGTTCTATATGCAATTAATCTCATGATATTTAAACCCATCGCATCGCTTTATCTATAACAACATTTCAATGCGCCCCACCCTTCTGAACAATTCAGCTTTAAAGATGATCGAATGTGGCAAGCAATAATTATGCAGTTCGGCAAGAACCACTGTCGTCTGACACGGGCCTACTCTGTCTCTACCTTACGATTCTACTCAAAACAAATCACAATTCACAGGCAAACCCCAGCACTCACCACTGCAAGCTACACCAACGCCAACACTTCACCATCTCCACGACAACCCACTCTCAGACCTCTCACCAGCAGCACATCACCCGCATCATCCACCTTTACCTCAAATCAACAAGCCACCAACTACCCCACCTCCATTACAGGGGAAGAGCTCCCATTCATCTCCTACACACCGTCTTCCAATGCCCTGTATTGGGATTCACGCCCCGTCACCGTCATCAAACGCACTCTACAGATAACCCAGGCCCTAGCCTCTTTCTACCTCCGGGGTAAAGCAGAAGGAGGAAAGAAAGCAACAGCTGCTGATTTGCAAGGAAGAGCAGAGCTTCTCCGTCAAATTCTGACAGATCTAGGCCCCGCTTTCGTTAAAATAGGCCAGGCAGTGAGCAGTAGACCTGATGTCGTCTCTCCCGAGTATTTAGAGGAGTTAGAAAAGCTACAAGACAGAATACCTCCCTTTTCAACTGAAGAAGCTTTTGCGGTACTAGAAGAGGAACTTGGGGCACCCCCTTCCTCCATCTTCTCCAGTATTTCCCCCTCCCCAGCAGCAGCTGCCTCTTTGGGGCAAGTCTACAAAGGAACACTCGCCTCTGACGGATCGGAAGTGGCAATCAAAGTCCAACGACCAGGTGTAGCCACCTCCATCGCTCTTGATGTTTACATATTACGGAAACTAGCTAAAGTTGTTAAAAAAGCTAGAAAATTGAATTCTGATCTTCCTGCTTTGCTGGATGAGTGGGCCCTGTCGTTGTTCAAGGAGTTGGATTACAGAGTAGAGGCTGAGAATGGGGAGAGGTTTAAGGAGCTGTTTGGGGAGATGCCAGGTGTGTATGTACCTGCAATGAAGAGAGAGCTGACAACAAAGAAGGTGTTGGTAATGGAGTGGATAGAAGGGGAAAGGTTAAGGAGCGCATATGCTGCTGCCAGTGATAAAAGAAGAGAAGACTCCGCATCATCATCATCAACAACAACAGCAGCAGCAGCTAATAATGGTATTTATAGTGGATATACGCAGGAAGCAGCTTTAGAAGACCTAAAAATGGTGGAAATTGGGGTGGTCTGTAGCTTGGAGCAAATGTTGGAGGTAGGGTTCTACCACGCCGACCCACATCCAGGCAATCTCCTGAAAACAAAAGACGGTAAACTGGCATATCTAGATTTTGGCATGATGGGTAGTATTGATGTCAACATTAGACAAGGTCTTATTAGAGCCACATTACACCTGGTGAACAGAGAATACGGCGCCCTAGCTGAAGACTTCATCACGCTGGGCATGCTGCCCAGTGATGCTGACCGTGAAGCGGTCGTACCAGCTCTGACTGCGGTCTTTGCCCAAGCTCTCAAAGGCGGCGTTAATAATCTGTCCTTTGGACAGCTCAGCACCAACCTTGGTCAAACAATGTACCAATTTAAATTCAGAATTCCTTCATATTATTCTTTGCTAGTGAGGTCGTTGGCTACACTGGAAGGTATAGGTTTATCAGCTAACAGAGACTATAAAGTACTAGGGGCAGCATATCCTTGGATTGCGAGACGATTAATTGCGGATACTAGTCCCGAGTTGAGAGAAACGTTGAGGTCCCTATTATATAAAGGGGGGCGGTTTAATTTTAATAGGATGGAGAGTTTGATTACTCAGGCTGTGAGGCCTCCTGGGGGAAGCCAGAACCCACAATCAGAGACTAGGAGTGGAGGGGATGCACTGGCTCTGCTTCTCAGTCCACGTGGAGAGTTTGTGAGGAACATAATGGTAGAAGAACTAGCTAAAGGAATAGATGCAGCAGTGAGGCTTGCTGCTGATTCTACTGTGTATACAGTGGAGAGTGGGATAAAGGCAGCTTCAACCACTAATAATCCATTGTCAGAGGCGGTGTTGTCCTTGTTGAGGCAGTACCCCAAACTGGCTGATGGTACGGATAAAATACAGGTGGATGGGATAGTACAGCTGGGTAAAGCACTGCAAAGTGCTTCTACAGCTGGAAGTAATAGTGGTAGTAGTGGGAAGAATTGGTTTAAAGAAGAGGAGGAGAAGGGAAATGGAAAAGGAGGGGATGGAGGAGGAGGAGGTATAGGAACATTAATGTCAATGATAGAGTCATCAGCAGCCATAGTGGCATGGTTTGTGAGAGAATTGGAGGTGCTGAGTCCTGAAGAGAGGGAAGAAGCATTGAGAATACCGCCTCTAGTGGGACAAGCTGTTTCTAGTAGGGCGTTGGCGAGGTTCATCAAGCTGCTAGCGTCAGTGAGTGAGGATGGGAAGCAGGCGGTGTGACTTGTAGAGGGAGTTTGATGATGTGTGCACTTTAAGATGAATTGTGGACATTTTGAGTGACCGTAGTAATTTATTGTTTAGGGTTTCAAGCAGAACAATATATCAATAGCAGAAAACAGCCAATTAATCCACAAATGACACATGTTTTTGCTTTATTGAGGCAAAACTCCCGGTTGTACAAGCAAAACCATCTCAAATTAGCATCGTCATATCGGTTTCAGACTATCAAACATAGTATTTCCACGTCTGCCACTCAGTCTGCCAATTCAGCCCCGACCATGTCAGTGTCCAACAACGACAACAATACCTGGCAACAAGCTCAAGACCTCGTCCCCAAGCTCACCCATGGCAAGTACAAAGGCCAAGCAGGCAAGATTGCAGTCATAGGTGGCTGCAGGGAATACACAGGAGCTCCTTACTTCTCTGCAATATCAGCTCTCCGTGTCGGTGCTGATCTTTCTCACGTCTTTTGCACCGAGGGAGCAGCCACCGTCATTAAATCATACTCTCCTGAACTCATTGTACATCCCTACCTCCCAGAAACCATTGATCAGCTACCTAATGCTTCTGCCTCTATTATACAGTGGATTGATAAATTTGATGCTCTGGTTATAGGCCCAGGATTGGGTAGAGAAGATGCAATACTTTCCTGTGTTGCTGATGTTATTAAAAATGCCAGGGAGAAGGACATCCCTATGATAATAGATGCAGACGGATTGTGGCTTATAAACAAGTCTCCAGAGCTGATACAGGGCTATAAAAGGGCCATTTTAACTCCAAATGCAGCAGAGTTTCGCAGATTACAAGATTTAGCGACAAAAAACAACAATAGTCATACTATGGAAGATAGCTTGGGGGCTATCAGTAGATGGCTGAATGGGCCTGTGATATTCAAGAAGGCTGCTACTGACGTCATCACCAGTGGTACGCTCACTGTGGAATGCAGTGAGGAGGGCTCTCTGAGAAGAGCTGGAGGTCAAGGAGATGTGCTATCGGGTTGTATTGCTACCTTTGTTGCCTGGGCAGTCAAAGGAGGAGCCTTACCATCATCATCATCACGGCCATCTTCTGCCATAGATGATACCAAGATTAGCAAAGTGTTAATAGCAGCTGGTTATGGGGGAGCAATAGTCACTAGAAGAGCCAGTAAGAAGGCATTTGCGGTGGAAAAAAGGGCAATGGGAGCAACGCATGTCATTGCTCATCTAGGAAGGGCTGTCGAGGAACTATTTGACTAAAAGTATGGTTGTTGATGTGATATAAATGAACGAAAACATACATGGAGGTGACTCCTAAATTGCAATGCTTTTTGCATGCTTTGATATACAAATGTAATTATAATTACCAATCCACAAATAATAGTAAATAACTTTTCTCTCTCTCGCAGTATACATACAAGCTAAGTAAATACGTGTTCAAAAATTGCCAGACTAAGGAAAAATTGGAGAACAATTGAGACAGTGCATTCAAGATACATAAATATAGCGTACCGATATACATAATAATTTCATTTGCCACTCTTCCTACCACCACCTTGAAAAAATAGACAAGCGCCCCCCCCCCCCCCTTCCTGTTCTTTATTATCATTCAATCTTCAACAGATCTGGCCACTTCCTTCATCATAGCTGCTCTTCTTCTCAAACCAACAAACTGATGCATCACTCTCTCTTTTAAAACTCCACTATCAGCAAACTTACGTGCATGCCTGTCTACATACGTTGGATGATCGTCACCATGGACGTCCGCGGCAGCTCCCGTCTCATTCAACACGCCATCACTATGTGTAACATCGCCAGGCTCACCTTCACTGAAAAAGGATACTATATGAGACCAGTTGTCTTCAGTTTCTTGGTGTCGATTGATGGCACTGACATGGTGTTTCTGGGGTGATAATGAGTCATTCTGCTCATCATGGAGCCTGGGAACCTGCTCTTCTTCCACTACTACTTCTAATGGTCTGATTGGCTCCTCCTCCTCCTCTTCTCTAGTCCGGCTAGCTCCTACTACTACTACTGCAGAAGTAGATTGTTGTTCATTATCTGGACTAGCTTGGTGACAGTACTTCCTAGCTGCAGCTTTCTGTTTAAGCCCTTGTAGTTGAGATTTCCATTGATATCTAAGTGTCTCTGATGAAGGTGGTGGTGGTGGTGAACGGGGGGAGGCAGCGCTGGGTTGCCCTGCTGCTGCTGCTGCTGCTGCTTTTCGTCTATTTCTAAGTTTAAAAGACCAGTAAAAGTCATGGAATGACCATACACTGGATCTAGAGTCGAAATCTACTTCTTTGCCTCTTGCCTTGCCGGTTAGTAGCTCATAGGCTTGCTGTATGGAGATGAAGCGAGCGTGGGCGGCTTCTGCTGTGACGCCAATTTTGGAGGCAGCAATGTCGGGGTGAAATTCTTTGACCCGCTTGCGATGTGCAGCCTTGATTTCAGCGTCTGTTGCGTTTTTCGGAACACCTAGTGTGCTAAACGGGTCGTTATAAGCGCAGGATATCTTGGAGACACGTGGAAGTCTCCTACAAAAATAGGAAGGTAGCGATGGTGCAAAACCGGGCCTTGTTATCGTTTCAGGCCGCATTAAATGGTACCGACACTATCAAGTATGCTACTACAAGAAGATGCCTGTATTTGGCAGGGTTCCGAGACAGTAAGGATGGAAAATCGAGGTATATGAGATTTCGAGGTTTTCAGTGTTGAGGTATCCCAGATCTTATGGACTATGTCAGAATCTTCCGGGTTTCGAAATATGTTTATTTATTTAAGCATACGATTGAGTGAATAGGTAAGTGTTGGAGGTCCCTAAGTAGCAGCTGCAGAAGCAAAAGAGCCATGGCCAGGTGGAACATCACTACAATTTTAATAAATTTCACGCCAAATATCATTAGATCATGTCCATATGGGATGTATAGATTCGTGACGTACCTTGCAACCGCCATATTTCATCACCACTGAATAATCCACAAACTATTTTCCGACTAATTTCAAATATTTCAACATTCTCTGCTTCACAACGACCATGGGCGATTTTGAATTTGATAGAGCGTTCAACAGAACTGCTGCCATGGTTGCGAAAGCGCAAGCTGCTCTTGCCAAACAAGCACAACCCACCGTTGTCCAGCAAGCAAAGGAAGAGCAACACCTTCGCAAGCTCACCACCAACATGACTGTAGAGGATGCAATAAAAAGAATATTGCTAGCATATACTGATAGGGACTACTTTAGGCTTTTAGAGCTTCCTCGGCCCGAGCTGGATGCTTTAGGCCGCCTTTCTTGGTCTGCCAGTTCAATCGACGTCTCCAGAGCCTACCGCAAACTCTCAATCCTCGTCCATCCCGATAAAAACCCTGGAGAAGAAGCTAGAAAAGCTTTTGAAGCTCTTAATGAAGCTCATAGGAAGCTTAAGGACCCTAATATGCTAGAATCAATCTTAAAAGAAGAGAATGAGAGAGCTAAATCACGTAGAGAGGAGACAGAGGCCACTGCTACCCTAGACCAGCGAGTGTTGCTGAATGCCAAGCAAAAGGAGGAAGCTGCTAGGCTACGGAAAGAACACAGTGAGCAGCTGAATCAGGAAATAGTGAGGCAGATGAAGGAGAAGCAGGACAAGGCTAAGAAGAAGAGACCTATGGCAGAGAGTAAGTATACTAGAAGAGAACAGGAAATGGAGGATGGAGATGGTGGTAATGAGGAGGAGGAAAAGCCAAGCAAGGCTGGGATGTGTAACAAATTAGATGAGGATAATAATGAGGAGGAGGCAGCAAAGAGAAGGAAGGCTCTAGCTAGAAAAAGACAGAAATTAAGGAAACAGTCGGTGTTGTAGCAAAAAGAAAAGGAGGGAGTATTCTTTTTTACAACCTAAAACGTTTTTTAGGAAAAAGTTTCTTTTCAGTCATTATAATTTACTACTACTACTTATTTAGTGTCCCCAGCAACAACCATGTAGGGTCTAATTTCATGTTTAGTAACAAGATTATTCTGTACATAAGGGTCAGCAGCCACATATGCTTCAATTTCCCCCAAGTTGACGTTTCTAAAAATGAAAACGGCTCCGTCAACTGGATCGGTGAGTGCACCAGCCATGACTAGTTTGCTCTGTTCTGCCATTTTATTGGCTGCTTCTAGATGTTTGGCTCTGTACGGGTCTCTTTTTTCAAGGATATCAGGGACATAGCTATAGAATAATGCCATGTAGGTGTTTTGTTGCGGAGCAGCGGATGCCTGTGTGTTTTGAGCGGAGAGAGTCGGTGAGTTAGAATGTAATGTGGAAAACGGGTGGTGATTGGTGAGTAGAAAAACCGCACCATGGTTGCAATTTGTCGTCGTACTGATTTGGTTCTCTTGATTGCTGTAGTGTGGAGTCTAGTTCTGCTGCAAACCAAGCGACTACTGATCCAAATCATCAAATGCAAGGCAGATTTTCAAAGAATATACAAGTACCAAGAACGAAAGATATCCAATGAAAGATATATGTTAATCTAATGAAGCCCCTCTTGATGAAATGCAACCTTTCGAACTCATTAGAAAATGCAAGAATGAGTTATAACTCAGCCTCTAATTAGAGGCTGAGCTGCTCAAAACCAAGAAAAGAAGCTTAAATTATCGGTATCTTTACAAAATGAAACATTGATCACAATGAAGACTATTTCAAACATCGATCTAACTGCGAAGTCTCCCCAAATACACCTCTGGTGTTTCTAATCACTCATTCACTGCCAACATGGACTCATTGATAGAACCAGAGGAACAGCTAAGTCAAAAAGCACTGGAAGCTCCATGGGGAGAATATGGCAGATCAGCCACACTAGGTATAGTATCTATATTCTCCAAGGCAGTCTTACTCCTCTTAAATTCAACAACAATTACCGGTGCCGACATCTTCGAGCACCACACCGTCCACCGACCCCCAGGCACTGGCCTCATCACTGTATCCAACCACACCAGCACAATAGACGACCCCTTCCTCATTAGCACCATCATGCCATGGTCCTTCTTCTGGACTGAACATTCCCACCACAGAAATAGATGGTCTATCTGCGCCAAGGAAATCTGCTATAAAAACTGGCTACTGGGCCAATTCTTCTCAAGTGGCAAGACCCTGCCGATAGAGAGAGGAGCAGGAATAGAACAACCTGTCATGCAAACCGTAGCTAGAGAAGTTTCAAAAGGAGGCTGGTTGCATATATTTCCAGAAGGTAAAGTAGTGAGGACGGGGACGCTGGGTCCGCTGAGGTGGGGCGTTGGCCGAGTAATATGTGATGCCACAATCCACAGCAATGGTCAACCTCCAGTGGTACTTCCCTTCTACCATACTGGTATGGGAGATGTGTTGCCAGCAGGAGCTACAATTCCTAGAGCAGGCAAGGAGGTGGAGGTGGTGGTAGGTGGTCCAATTGCAGATTTGGGTATGCTGACATGTCGGTGTGGAAAAGAGGGAGAAGATCAGGCTCAAGTATGGAAAGATATAACTAATAAGATAGAGATTGAGTTGAGGAGGTTGGAACAACAAGTGAGACATAGGAATAAAGATCAGACTTCGTTAAAGGGGAGGAAGGGAGAGAAGGCTAGGAGGAAGAGCTTGGGAGAGGGGGGGGCACTGCCTCTTGATTGAAACCCCCCCACACACACACTTTTATTAGAGTAGATTAGAAATGAATTAGCCATTGTACTAATATCTTAGCAGTCTGTTCTTTATCAATGTTATGTGTAACAGAGAGCATGCTCCCTGGTCGGCTCATCATACGGGAGCTCAGTAAGGCGCCAGTTGTTGAACCAAAAAGTGCATATGCAAAAAAGGGTCTTCTGAATTTTTAATTTCAGAAGAGCGTAGTGCTCTTGCAGGCAATTTTCAATTTGCATATGAACAGTGCATTGAAGCACCAATAAGCTGACGTATTCACGGCCCATTAGGGATAAAAGTATAGTGTCGCTAATCACTTTTTCTCGAAATTGCAAAAGAAGAAGGATGTCTCTCGCTTTCGGGCAATAGTTTCCCTCAGAGAGCTTATAGTCTAGATTTCGGCAGGATGAGTGGCAGTAGTAGACACAAGGTGAGTTCCTTCAAGAAAATTGGTCTTGACCGATATATGATGTGCACTTTTTTCAGGCATCCCTCAACAACCTCTCTCTTGCTCTGTTCTCCTCATTCGAGCACATGTTCTCACCCAACCCATATTGGAATGGCCTGCAGTCGCGTAAACCATACACGATGACGAAACAGCGGGAGCGCTGGACTGACGAGGAACATGAGCGTTTCGTCGAGGCTCTGCGAGTTCATGGCCGACAGTGGAGGAAGATTGAAGAGCAAGTTCGCACCAAGACTGCCGTTCAAATTAGATCCCATGCTCAGAAATTCTTCAATAAGCTTGAAAAAGCCCAGCAGCAAGCTCAAGCTGGTCTCCAGCCAGCATCTAACATCCCTGATATTGCCATACCGCCACCACGAAATAAGCGACGCACTTCTCAAAACGACATGAACACCCACCAAGAGTCTCATTATTTTGATGGAACAGCTGGCCTGTCATTCATACCCAACTTTTTCACACAAATCAAGCAACAATCACCTTCAGAAGTAGATGTCACAGTAGCGGCTGTGACAGCCGCTGCCTCTGCTGCTGCAGCAGCTGCGGCCGCTGCCGTCGTCGCAGCAGCAGGTCGCGATGTGGAGAACAAACTACAAGCTGCTCCCCCTGCTGTCTTCCCTTTCTACGGCCTAACACCCTCTATGTTGAGGGCCATGAGCAATGTCGCCACCATTCAAGCCAATATCCAAAACACCATTCAAGCTGCCACAGGCAACCACCACGCTGGTGTTGGTGTCGAGAGAACTGGTACCAGTGAGCCAGGTCTGCAATTTAAGCCTCCTAAAGTCCATGGAGAAGATGGAGAGGATAGTGCTTGTTCTAGAGGTGTAGAAGAAGAAGGCTTTCTTGGAGGAACGCTAGGAGCTAATGTTAATAATAACAACAATGGGAGAGCAGATCCCGGAGCCGCCACTTCCAACCTAGCCGCTCTACTACTCCAACAACAGCCCTGGTATCAATCAGCTTTTGGTGCCCCAATATCTTCAGGAGCACCTCCAGCTCCAGAAGCAGCGCCACCGACGTCACTCTTCAGTGGTGGTTTGTGGCCATCAAACAACAATACAGATAATGGTAACGCTACCCATGGTGGTAGTGGAGGCAATGGTAGCGGAGGTGATGGTGGTAGTGGAGGCAATGGAAATGGCAGTCATGGTTTGACTGGGTTGAATGCATTACCATCTTCAGATTTCCTGTTGAATGGAGCCTTTTGGGGTTTTGGTAGTGCAGGAGCAGCAGCTGCAGCAGGCTTGACTACTAATGGAGGGACCTTCACCACCGGAGGTAATGGCAATGGCAGTGGTAGTGGTAGTGGTGGGAATGGAAGTGGTCCAGGAGTAGCTGGTAGCCTACTTCCTTCTTCTTCCAATGGAGCAAAGCAGCAACTCCAGCAGCAGAAGCAGCAGAACCAAGCTGGGGCAACACCTGGCAGTGCTGCTTCATTGCCTCCCCTACATCCACAAAAGTATGCCAAGAAGCCCCACCAACCAAGCAACAACAACAACAATAATAACACCAACTGCGCTAATAACATCAACAACAAGTCTTCTCAAAGCCCTGATATTGCTTCCAATAGCCAGGAAAGAAACAACCAAGGTACTAATGGCAGTGGCGACGAAGGCAATAACAACAACAACGGTTCTGGTGCCAATGGCAGCATGAATGGCTCCGGTTCTGTCCATCCCAACGGCAATAAAAATAGAAATAGTAAAATTAATAATGAAGGATCGATGTTTCCACCTGCAAGTGCCACTCCTGCAGCTGCAGTTGCTAATGGTGGTGACGATGGTAGGAACAGCACAGAAAAACATGGCAGTGGAGGAAAAGAGCAGCAGGAACAAATAGGAACACATCTTCACCAACACCATCATCACCATCACCATCACCATCATCGTCATCAAAGCAATGGTAATGGCAACTCTGGTGGAGGGAGCAATGAGAACCATAAGAATGGTTATGATGGTGCTGGAGGCTCTAATGGCAACAGCAACGGCAATAACAATAATAATAACGGGAATGGTGTGAGTAGCAAGCCACCCGCTGGGGAGGTTTTTCAACCACAGCAGCAGCAGCAGCAGCAGCAGCAGCAGGAAACAGCAGATCAGACTCTTCTTCAACCCCCAGGCACGATCACAACCAATGACTGTAATGGCATTGCTCCTACTCTCGATAATAATAATAATAATAACAATTCTGGAGAGAATGGTAGTGGTGGCAATGGCAACTCTGTAGCAAGACAGTGTCACCACCACACACAGCAACAACACCAACAACAGAATGCTGCCAATGGTGGTAGTGGCAATGGAAGTGGAGGCAATGATGGAAGTGGCAGTGGTTGTGTTGATGATGGAGAAGAAGATGAAGCTCACGAAAGCCTCAAGCCAATGCAACAACAACAACAGCAGGAGCAGGAACAGCAGAAGGATAATAATGATGATGGCAATAAGAATCAAAATGCACCTCCGCAACCACAATCCTTGCCACCACTCTTTTCTGGTGCACCTCACCAACAAACACTGCATGTTCAGGCAATACAAACTGCAATGCAGGCCCTGCACTCAGCTGGTGTACATGGTCTTATTTCTCAGCAAGGAGGGATGAGCTACAATATTGCTGATGCTTTTATGCTTGGCACCAGCCCTGCTGCAGCTACTGCAACTGGAACTGCAACTGCCAATCCCAGTCGTGGTCTTGAGAGCTTTTCTCCTTCAGTCGCAGCAGCTGCTACTTTTGGAGCTGAAATAGAAGCACTTGCCAATCTCCACAGGCAACTAACTGCCCATTTGAGCAATTCTGCTCCTTCTCAGCAACAAACGGAAGGAACGTGGCCAGTTGGTACATCGTTTCTATCTGCTGGTGGTTTCGGCAACTTTGCTGCGGCATCTGCTCTTACGCAGATGCCGCCTGGTGTGTTGACTCCAACCACTGCTACAACAGCAGTAGCAGCTACCAAGCAACAGGTAGCCGTTCCCCTAACCAAGAGACCAAGATCAGCACAAGGAGCAGGCATTGTATCATCAGCAAGTGGTGACGCCTTGCATAATGTTGCTGCTGCTGGTGGCCGATCTATGAGATCCAAATCAAGACTAGCCAGTACAGCACCGCCACCACAACCAACATCACAAGATGCAGTCTCAATGCGCCCTCGTCATCATCACTCACACCGCCATCATCACCATCACCACCACCACCATGGTGGCAATGGTAAGCATCTTACTGATGGGTCTGCTGTAGCAGCACCAGCTGCCCACCACCACCACCACCACCAGCAGCTTGCTAATGCCACCACCACCACCAACAACAACAACAGTGGAGGGGATGGCAGTGCTGATGGGGCCAATAAACTTTCGACTGATAACGATAGTGGTAGCGGTGGTGTCAAGAGACTATTCAGTGATACCAGTCCTAGACCATCTGGTGGCAGTAGGAAGAGACAGAAACCTCAACCTAGCCATGATGCTTGAAACGTAACCAGTAGAGATAAGGTATTATTTGATTGATTTGATTAGTAATATTAACACTGTTGCTACATTTTTGCTGTTGCTTTCAGTTTGAGGTTTTAATCTATCTATCTTGCATTTGGGCCTCTTACTATAGGTATACCATGTACCAGGAACATATATATGTGTGTGTATGCATGGTGTACACATGTTTGAGTACTTGATTACAAAAAGTACATTTTGGTTGCTCTGTATTTGGTATACTATGGTTCTGGTTTGATGATGATTCATTTCCAGTTTCATGGAAGTTGAATAAACACTGCAACTTTTTCCCTCCCCCTAGGGTTCCATTATTCTTTTCTTTCTCCCCATTTTTTTCTCTTTCCTCTGTAGTTTTCTTCTTTCTAAGGAGGGGGAGTTTTCATATTTTGATCTCCACCAATATTTTTTTATAATTTAATATCACTGCAGTTTTTTTTGTCAAAGTAGTAAGAGAAAGAAAAGAAAGTTGAAAGTATCAGTACCTTTGGAAGGAAGGATGGAAGGAAGGGGCGATGTCCAGAAAGGAGAGAGGTGATCGGCACCCCATCTCTATCGCCTCTCATGATGATGTCGGAGTCTGGTGCCACACACTGGATGAGGCCACCAAATCTTGAGGATGGCGAGGATGGGAGGCGTTTTAGGATTTAAGAACGTGCTCTCTGTAAGTCAAGGCTAATAATTTCATTGAAATAAATCTTATCACGAAGATATCCAGACCTAAACCAGAGTAATTTTAATCATGCAGACAGCAGCATTGCAAAAGAGCTTTGTCGGCACCAGCCTGAAGACTCAGACCCCACGGTAAGTCTAAAATGATGCTATTGGTGTTTGGAATAAAGATGTTGGACATCATAGATATAGTAGCAGAGGGGATAAGGTGAAGATTATCACCTTTCGAGAAATGGCTGCCTGGAGCGGTCTCTTTCTTTCTGACAGTCTACTTGGCTTCAAATATTAACCCCAGATCCTTTCCACTGTACTGCAGTGCTCGTAAGAACATCAGCACCACTGTGGAGTCCAACGGCAAGAAGATCGATATCAACAAGCAAGGCCTCAACTCCGTCAAAAACGACGTTGTCAAGCTCAACCTCATGGGCAAATCTAAGACCATGGAGAAGAAGGACTGGAAAGATGCTAACGGTCGCAAGGGCAAGGTGAGCTGACGATTTCCTTTAATCGACCAATTTTTCTTCCTCTCCTCGACCCCTCGCAGAGCACTTTAGAGAGTGCTAGTCTCTCCATTCTACCCAACTGCGTACCCTATTCTAACCTTATACACCTTTATCTCTACAGGGCTATGGTGTATACAAATTTGCCAACAAGTATGGTGCAAATGTGGATGGCTACTCTCCAATCTACACCCCAGACACCTGGTCTCAGAGTGGAGAAACCTACAAGCTCGGAACCACAGGTTTGATTGCCTGGGCTGGACTCTTGGTTGTCCTCCTGGGTGTTGGTATCACCTTGGTTGTCTCCACCTCTGCTATTGGACAGTAATTTTTAATGAACTGAGTTGAGATGGGCCCCCCTGTCCTTGTCTTTTAGTTCTCTTTGCAGAGAGAGGAGGGGGGGAAAAGATTTTATTGTGCCAATTAATAAGAGAAGAGAGAGGAATTCGTAATATATTAATCATTTGGAGAACTCTAATTGGTCTGAATGTAACTATGGAACGGAAATCGATTAGAGATTGTTAACTAGAATCTAGAAAGACTGTAATGGACCGGGGTTGCTGTATGTATACTTCCTAACGCTACTCCCTTCTTCTTTTTCTTACAGATTCATTCAACACCATCCCCCACTTTATTTCTGTTTTTAATCCAGGTAATGATTTCATGATACTAAATTGCATCCACCTCCATGTCATGGTAAGGGCAAGGGCTGTCTGCGTAGTTGTGGAGTGTTATTCATATCATCGATTCATTACTGTGTGGGAGCATGTGTTCAAGGAATCAAACCACCAACCTTTGCTTACCCAAAGGAGCCCCACGCGCAGGAGGCTGGATTGCCGTGTGTAGTCCTCCTTCCAATCATGTAATGGACTGGGATTGCCGTGTGTAGTCCTCCTTCCAACCATGTAATGGACCGAGGTGTCGTTGAGAGAGGTGAAGAAGGAGCAATTTGCATAAAGCTTGACAGTCTTGGCTCCTACGAAGATGTGCATCAGAAATTACCCGTTAATTGAAAGTTTAGGAGCAATAAACCGTGAAACTGTCCTGAATATCCCCAACAGGGCAGGGTCAACGAGCAAGAGAGAGAACAAAAATGTCAGAAGAAGTGATCGAAAGCCCAGGTGCCACCTCAGATCTTTACAATGCGTTGGATAGGCTTAATATTAGATGTGATGG
>Ga0209986_10002736_pt1 | contig 15875 bp, 12 predicted proteins | sample BlataG_FD_183168 | JGI IMG/M metagenome (GOLD analysis project Ga0209986, IMG submission 183168) | Deep subsurface microbial communities from Black Sea to uncover new lineages of life (NeLLi) - Black_00105 metaG (SPAdes) (version 2) | ecosystem: Environmental > Aquatic > Marine > Oceanic >...
AAATCTAAACCTAATTTAAAATTGCCTCATTTTCCCCAGATTCCTTTTAAATTAGGTTTAGATTTGCAGGGAGGGAGCCACCTAGTTTATGAAGCAGATTTATCCAATATTGAGAAAGCGGAGTACTCCTCAGCCATGCAAGGCCTTAGAGATGTTATTGAAAGGAGGGTTAATCTTTTTGGAGTTCAAGAACCAATAGTCCAGACTCAGGAGGCTCGAGGTCACTATAGATTAATTGTGGAGTTAGCGGGAATAATAGATCCGGCTGAAGCCATTAAGATGATTGGTCAAACCCCCTTTCTTGAGTTTAAGGAACCGAAAGAGAATTACCAGGAAATTCTAAGAAATAATCAAAAAGTAATAGAAAGTGGCGAGGGTGAAATAGAAGACCCTTATCAGGCCACTGCTCTGACTGGAAAATATTTAAAAAAGGCGGAACTCGGCTTTGACCAAACTGCCACCTACAAATCCTTAGTTTTACTCCAATTTGATGACGAAGGTAGTAAAATTTTTGAAGATTTAACTTCCCGAAACGTAGGAAAACCTTTAGCTATCTATATTGATGGGCTACCAATCTCTGCCCCAATTGTTCAGGAAACAATTTCGGGAGGGAAAGCCCAAATTACTGGTGACTTTACAATTGAGGAAGCCAAGGTTTTAGTTAGGAACCTTAATGCCGGTGCCTTGCCGGTGCCAATCAAGTTAATTTCCCAGCAATCAGTGGGGCCAACCTTAGGTAAAATTTCTTTAGAAAAATCATTAAAGGCTGGGATATTAGGGTTTTTGGCTATAATTTTATTTATGATTTTTTTCTATAGATTGCCGGGAATTTTATCTGCTTTGGCTTTGGGAATTTATGCTGTCGTAGTTTTATCTTTATTTAAACTTATTCCGGTTACCTTAACTTTAGCGGGAATTGGGGGAGTTATTTTATCAATCGGCATGGCTATTGATGCTAATATTTTAATTTTTTCCCGAATGAGAGAAGAATTAAGAGGAGGAAAAAGTTTTGCCCAGAGTGTAGAAGATGGATTTAATCGGGCCTGGCCTGCGATTAGAGATGGAAATCTCACTACCTTAATTGTGGCTGTGATTTTATTTAGTTTTGGAACTAGTTTTATTAAAGGGTTTGCTTTAACCTTGAGTTTAGGAATTTTAATTAGTATGTTGTCAGCAATTTTCATTACTAAAAATTTTTTAAGATGTTTTGTTAAAACGAGACTTGAAAATTGGAAATGGTTATGGTAATACGATGAACCTTAATTTTCTAAAATACAAAAAAATTTATTTTATATTTTCTGGAACCTTAATTTTGGCCAGTTTAGTTTGTTTAATTATTTTTGGTTTAAAACCAGGAATCGATTTTACTGGCGGAAGCATTTTGGAAATAGAATATATTGAAGAGAGGCCTTCAAATCAGGAAATTAAAGAAACCCTTTCTGATTTAGATTTAGGTGGAGTTTTAATCCAGCCAACCGGAGAGAGGGGAATAATTATTAAAATGAAAGATATTTCTGAAGATACCCATCAAGAAGTTATTCAAAAACTAAAGGAAAATAAAGAGTTAGAAGAAAGACGTTTTGAATCAATCGGGCCGGTCATTGGCCAAGAATTAAAGCAAAAAACCAAAATCGTCATAATTTTATCTCTATTGGCCATAGTTTTATATATTGCCTGGGCTTTCAGGAAAATTTCTCGGCCAATTCCTTCCTGGCAATATGGGGTAGCTTCGCTAGTTGCTCTTTTTCACGATGTTTTAATACCGATTGGAATTTTGTCTGTTTTAGGAAAATTTTATGGAGTTCAAATTACCATCCCGGTTATTACGGCCTTACTTGCGGTTTTAGGTTATTCAATTAATAATACGGTAGTAATTTTTGATAGAATAAGAGAAAATCTTTTAAAACAGACAGGCACTTACCAGGAAATAGTAAATAAAAGCCTGAATCAAACCTTAACTAGATCTCTTAATACCTCTTTAACTACTCTTTTTGTTTTGGTAGCTATTTTCTTTTTGGGTGGAGTAACCTTAAAATATTTTGCCTTAGCTTTAATCTTGGGAATCATAGCCGGCACTTATTCTTCGTTATTTTTAGCTAGCCCAATTTTAGTAGCCTGGTTGAGGTGGCGAAAGGGGGTGATTTGACAGTAGTCCTTAAAAATGTTTCAATAAGATAATATGTTATTTAATTATGCTAAAATTTGTCAAAACTTGATTAAAGATTTGTCTTCCCGGACTAAAGAGATTATTTCCCGCCGTTTTGGTTTAAAAACAGGTCAAAAAGAAACCTTGGAAGCAATTGGAAAAGATTATGGTATTACCAGAGAGAGAGTTCGTCAAATTGAGGAAGACGGATTTTTAAGGGTAGAGCCAAAAATCGGGCAATTTCAAAAAACTTTTCAATATTTTACTGATCAGCTTAAAAACTTCGGAGATTTAAAAAAAGAAGATATTTTACTTCAGGAATTGGGTGGGAGCAGATTTCAGCCTCAGATTTACTTTTTATTGACCTTAGGACCGAATTTTGAAAAAGTTGGAGAATCTGATGAGTTTTATTCTTTATGGACCCTTAATCGGAATTCTTTAGTTTTAGCTAAAAAAGTTATTGATTCTTTTTATAATCAGCTTAAAAAAAATAATCGACCTCTAAGTTTAAAAGACTACAACCCACCAACTACCCTCACCCCTCCCAATAGACAAGTTTTACTCACTTACTTAGAAATTTCTAAAAAAGTCCCAAAGGGACCCGAGGGCCTCTTTGGCTTGAAAGATTGGCCAGAAATAAATCCTAGAGGAGTAAAAGACAAAGCCTATTTAGTATTTAAAAAAGAAAAAAGACCTCTTCATTTTGGCCAAGTAGCTGAGCTAATTGATACAGCCCTACCTCAAACTGTTCATAATGAACTAATTAGGGACGAGAGATTTGTTTTAGTTGGCCGGGGTGTTTATGCCTTGAGGGAATGGGGATATGAACCTGGTCAGGTAAAAGATATTATTTTTAAAATTTTGAAAAAAGCCGGAAAACCTTTAACCAAAGAAGAGGTTTTAAAGAAAGTGCTAGAACAAAGATTAGTTAAAGAAAATACTGTTTTATTAAACTTGAGTAATAAAAAATATTTCTTAAAGGCTTCTCAAGGTTACACGGTCAGAAAAGCTTAAAATGCCTCCAGAATTATCTTTAATTTTTAGTTATATTTGGCAAATAATTCGAGCCTGGTGGTGGCTTTTTTTACCTTTTTTATTATGGAAACCCCTTATCTACCTTTGGCTTTGGTGGAGAACAGAGCTTTTTTTAGAAAAGCAAAGAATGATTTTACTGGAGATTAAACTTCCGAAAGAATCATTAAAGCCAATTCGAGCCATGGAGCCAGTTTTAGCTGGCCTTTGGCAGGGTTTTTACGATCCTCCTAACTTCTGGGAAAAATGGTGGGATGGGAAAATATCTTTAGGTTTTCAATTCGAGCTCATTTCAATTGGGGGAGAAATCCACTTTTTCATTAGATGTCCTGATTACAGACGAGATATCCTTGAATCCCATATCTATTCTCAATATCCCGAAGCCGAAATTTCTTTAGCCGAAGATTATACAAAAAATGTTCCCCGGAGTATTCCAAACAAAGACTGGGAAATGTGGGCTTCAGATTATAAATTGCTAAAACCCGATCCCTATCCAATTAAAACTTATCCGGAATTTGAAACGGAAGCCGAAAGAGAAGAAGAAAAAAGAGTGGATCCAATTGCCTCTCTTTTAGAAAGTTTTGCTAAAATGAAACCAGGAGAACAACTTTGGGTTCAGATTCAGGCTAGCCCAATCGCCGAAAAATATGCTGAGCCTTTTTTTAAAGAAGGGGAGGCTATTAGGGACAAACTGGCTAAAAGACCGGGGGAACCAAAACTAAAACCAATGGTGCAGGAGGCCGCAGAAATTTTAATTACTGGAAAAACACCAGAAGCAGAGAAACCTCCAGAAAAATTGGAATTAATTGCTCCCGAATTGAGATTAACTCCAGGGGAAAGGGAAATAATCGCCGGAGTGGAAAATAAGATTTCCAAGCCTCCTTTTAAGTGTTCAATAAGATTTATCTTTTTGGGGAAAAGAGAGGTTTGGTTTAAACCCAATTTAAGATTGGGCTTGGCCTTCTTCGGAAACTACGTTACTGAACACATGAATGCCCTTTTTCCTTTAGGAAAAACCATTACTAAGGTTTACAGTCGTCCTCCCCTTTCCCTCCTTGATGCTCGAAGACTTTATCTTAGGAAAAGAAAAATATTTAAACTTTATATAGACAGATTTGCCCCCATGTTTCCTCGGGAAGGTAATTATAAAACCGGAACTTTTATTTTGAACACTGAGGAACTGGCTTCTCTTTTTCATTTTCCCAGCAGAAGAGTGGCTCCCGCTCCCGGTGTTCTTCGGGTGGAAGCCAAAAGAGGTGAGGCACCTCCCGAAATTCCAATAGAATAAATATGAATAATCAAATTACTTTTTTTGGCGAGACTACTTTCAGGAATCAGAGAAGAAAATTTGGAATTAAAACTGACGATCGACGTCGGCATATTTATCTGGTTGGAAAAACTGGGATGGGAAAAACAGTGACGATGGAAAATATGGCTATCCAAGACATCCAACAGGGCAAGGGAGTAGGTTTTATTGACCCCCATGGGGAGGCAGCCGAAAAATTATTAGATTTTGTTCCTCAAAGCAGAATTAATGAGGTAGTTTATTTTAATCCGGCTGATTTAGATTTTCCAATTGCCTTTAACGTTATGGAAAAAGTTGATATAGCCCATCGGCATTTAGTGGCTTCGGGTTTAATGGGAGTTTTCAAGAAAATCTGGCCAGATGTCTGGTCGGCCAGAATGGAATATATTTTAAATAATTGCATCTTGGCTCTGCTGGAATATCCAGATTCAACTTTATTAGGTGTCAACCGAATGTTAGCTGACTCTGAATATCGAAAAAAAATAATAGATAAGGTGACCGACCCGGTAATTAAATCTTTTTGGGTTCAAGAATTTGCCAGATATACTCAGAGATACGAAGTGGAAGCAACCGCTGCCATTCAAAACAAAGTTGGCCAGTTTATTTCCGCTCCTTTGATTAGAAATATCATTGGTCAAGTTCGCTCAACTATCAATATGCGGAAAATTATGGATGAAGGGAAAATTTTAATTGCTAATATATCTAAAGGAAGAATAGGAGAGGACAATTCCAGGCTTTTGGGAGCTCTTTTAATTACTAAGTTACAATTGGCAGCCATGTCCAGAGTAGATGTTCCCGAAGAAGATAGAAAAGATTTTTATTTATATGTTGACGAATTCCAAAATTTTGCCACTAAATCTTTTGTTAATATACTCTCTGAAGCCAGAAAGTATCGATTGTCTTTAACTTTGGCTAATCAATACATTGCCCAGTTGGAAGAAATGACTCCCACCGGAAAGAGCTCTGAGGTTAAAGATGCTATTTTTGGTAATATTGGCACTATAACTTCTTTTCGGGTGGGAGCAGAAGATGCTGAATTTTTAGAAAGAGAATTTATTCCAGAGTTTAATGCCGAGGACTTGGTTAATTTGGCTAAATACAATATTTATTTGAAATTAATGATTGATGGTGTGGCTGGTCGACCATTTTCAGCTGAAACTCTTCCTCCTTTTTCAAAACTTGAACAATCAAATAAAGAAAAAATTATTAAGGTCTCTCGGGAAAAATATAGCACCCCTAGGAAAATTATTGAAGAAAAAATCAGCCGCTGGACCGGGGTTTTAAAATTGCCAGAAGAAGGCACACCTGCCCCCCCAGTTTTGTATGATGCTCAATGCGCTTCATGTGGAAAATGGACTAAAGTAATTTTTCCTCCCGATGGTACTCGTCCAGTTTATTGTAAATCTTGTTTAAAGAAAATTGAAAGAGAAAGGGGGGAAGCCAAAAAGGCAGCCCCAACTATTTCCCTAGAAGAGGTTGCCCGAACAGAACCTGTTTCTTTTTCCCCATCAAAAAAGGTAAAGGAAGTAAAGGAGAAGGCAAGAAGAAGCCGTGCCGAGGTAAATATCGAAGAATTAAAAAAAGTTTTAGAAAAATCTTTGAAAAAAACAAAAGAGTAATGCGAACTTTAAAGGACTTCGAAGTTAAAGGTAAGCGAGTTTTGGTTAGATGCGATTTCAATGTTCCCCTTGCCCAAAAGCGAGGAATTATTTTGGATGATTTCAGAATTAAACAAACCCTTCCGACTATTAAGTATTTAATTGAAAAAGGAGCTAAGCTCCTTTTAATGAGTCATCTGGGGAGACCGGGAGGAAAAGTGGTAGAAAGTTTAAGACTAACTCCAATTCAAAACAGGTTAATGGAATATCTGGATGTTCAGGTCTCTAAAGCGCCAGATTGCGTTGGGGAAGAAATTGAAAAATGGTCAAGAGAAATGCAGCCAGGAGAAATTTTACTTTTGGAAAATCTAAGATTTCATAAAGAAGAAGAGGAAAACAATGAAGGTTTTGCCAAAGAACTTGCTAAATTAGGTGACATTTTTATTAATGATGCCTTCGCTGTCTGCCATAGGAATCACGCCTCTATTGTTAGGATACCAAAATATCTGCCCTCGGGGGCAGGATTTTTGTTGGAAAAAGAAGTTAAGGTTTTATCTCAAATTATTAAAAAACCAAAAAAACCATTAATAGTAATTATTGGTGGGAGTAAGGTTGAAGATAAGGCAAAAATGGCAGAAAGGCTTTCCGAAATTGCTGATTTTTCACTATTAGGGAATTTAATTGCTAAAGAAATTAAAGAAAAAAAATCTGAAAAAATTCTCCATCCCATCGATAACAAAAAAAATCGTGATATCGGAGAAAAAACAATCAAAATTTTTAAAGAAAAAATTTTTAAAGCAAAAACAATCTTTTGGGCAGGTCCTTTAGGGAAAATCGAAGAAAAAAAATATCAAAAAGGGACAAAGGAAATTGCTAAGGCCATTATAGATAGCGGGGCTTTTTCAGTAGTTGGAGGAGGGGAGACAGTAGAATTCATTAATAAAATTGGTTTAATTGAAAAATTTAATCACGTTTCTGTCGGTGGGGGAGCAATGTTAGCTTTTTTAGCTGGAGAGAAATTACCAGGATTGGAAGCCTTAAAAAATGGCAACAGAAATTAAGAATCTAAAAAAAGTAGCTCAAAGAATCCTAAAAGCAGCGAAGCGCAAAGAAAAAATTATCCTTTATGGAGATGCTGATTTGGATGGGGTGGCAGCAGTGATTATTTTAGCCGATACCATTAAAAGTTTAGGTCACAAAATAACTGCCATTTATTTTCCCGATAGAGAATTGGAAGGTTATGGGATAACAGAAAAAGGTTTAAATTGTCTGAAAAAATTGGGGGGGAAAGCTTTACTTATTGCTTTAGATTGTGGAATAGGAAATTTCAAAGAAGTAGTAATGGCAAAAAAATTGGGCTTTGAAGTAATAATTATTGACCATCACCAAATTTTAGATAAACTGCCTGAAGCCAGCATTATTGTTGACCCAAAACAAAAGGGAGATAAATATCCCTTCAAAGGTCTGGCTGCCGTTGGAATTGTCTTTAAACTTTCTGAACTCCTTTTGAAAAATATAATGACCGATTTAATGAGAAAAAATTTTTTGGAGCTGACAGCCTTAGCTACTATTGCTGATATGATGCCCCGGGAGGAAGAAAATAAAATTTTTATTGAAGAAGGTCTTGAATCTTTAGAAAGCACTTTTAGGCCAGGAATCAAAGCTTTTTTTGAAATGAAAGCTTTTGAAAGTTTTGAGGACTTCAATCGAAGAGTTTCTAAAATTATTTCTATTTTAAATGTAAGGGATGTAGAAAATAATTTGCCGGCCAGTTTTCGATTATTAACTTCATCTTCTTTAGAAGAATCTAAAGTACTGGTTGAAAAACTTTTAGAAAAAAGTGAATTAAGAAAAGAAAAAATAAAGGAGATAACGGAAAGAATTGAGGGAAAAATTTTGAGGGAAGCCGAACAGATTATTTTTATAGGAAGCCCTGATTGGGAATTCACTTTGATTAGTACGGTAGCTTCAATCATTTGTCAAAGATATCAAAAACCTACTTTTATATTTAAAAAACTAGAAACAGAATCTATAGGAACGGTTAGAACTCCTGCTGGAGTAGATAGTGTTTCCTTAATGAAAAAATGCAAAAAATACCCCTTAACTTATGGTGGGCATCCTTTAGCTTCGGGATTCAGAATTAAAAATGAAAATTTAGAAAAATTTAAAAAATGTTTAATTGCGCAAGCGTCAGCGCAGCGTGGAGATGAGCAAAGCTCATCGACTAAAAATCTATTATGCGGAAAATAATTATTTATACTGATGGGGGCTCTAGGGGAAATCCTGGGCCGGGAGCTACCGGGGTAGTTTTTTGTAACGAGAAGGGCGAGATTTTTAAAAAGTATTCTCAATATTTGGGAGAGAATTTTACTAATAATGAAGCTGAATACCAGGCAGTGATTTTCGCCTTTAAAAAATTCAAAAGCCTATTTGGGAAAAAATTAGCTAAAAATTCTGAAATTGAATTAAGGTCAGATTCCGAACTTTTAATAAAACAATTAAGAGGTGAATACAAAATTTTAGAGCCGAAAATTCAACCTTTATTCATTGCCGTCTGGAATTTAAAGCTTGATTTTAAAAAAGTTAAATTTACTCGTATTTCTCGAGAAAAAAATAAAGAAGCTGATAGGTTAGTTAATGAAGCCTTGGACAATCAGGCTAGACAAAAATCTATTGACTTCGTAAGTCGATAGATTAAAAAGGTTGACAGAAATTTTCAATTTGTTAAAATAAAATAGCTCAAGTAGGCAAGGCAATCGCCCCCTACCAATATATTGGTGGGGGGAGGAAAGTCCGAACTTCCACTCCTCATTTTATGAGGGTTAAAAAGGTAGCGGGTAACGCCCGTCGGCCGTGAGGCTAGAGGTGCGAGCAGAGACGTTCCGAGCCAAAAGGCAAGGAATACCCCTCAATGGGGTGAGTCTAGGGAGTAATCCTTAGGGTGAAACGGCTAAATCCTTACTGGAAGCAAGAACAAACCAAAAGTTTTGCTTTATATGTAGAGCTTTTGTGAAAAGTAGTTCGCTTGAGCCTGAGAGTAATTTCAGGCCCAGATAGATGATTGCCCAAGACAGAATTCGGCTTATTGCCTGCTTGAGCTTTTTAATTGAGATAAAAAAAGCCAAAGGTTTTGTCCTTTGGCTTCTTGATTTTTTATTTTGAGATCCTACTTAAGCGAGGATCATTTTTAATAAAGCCATCCGGATATAAAGCCCATTCTCTGCCTGTCTAAAATAAGCTGCCCGAGGATCTTTATCAACTTCTCGAGCGATTTCGTCAACTCGTGGCAAGGGATGCATCACAATTGCCTCTTTCTTCATTAAATCAAGCACTTCCTGATTGACAAGACAGAAACTTCCTATTTTCTCATCGGGCGGTAGATGGGTCTCGTCTAAAAGGGTATCCCGTTCCTTCTGAGTCCTAGTTTGATAAATTACTTCCACTTTAGGAGCGACCTCCCTTAAGTCATTCCCTTCTTCAAACCAAACCTGGTGTTTCTTCAGATAGTTCTTAATGTCACCTCTCATTTTAGCTGCTTCAGGTGAAATGAAATAAATCTTAACCCCGGGAAACTTAGCGTAAAGATAAGAAAGAGACCGAACCGTTCTTCCTCTGGCCAAATCTCCGACCATAGCAATTGATGTTCCGGCAATTTTTCCAATTTCTTTTTGGACCGTATAGAGATCTAATAAGGCCTGAGTGGGATGTTGGCCGGTACCATCCCCAGCGTTAATAATTGGCGCTTGGGAAACGTCGGTTGCTCTTTTTGCCCCGCCTTCTTCATCATATCTCAAAACAATAACATCGGGCCGAAAACCATTAAGAATTCTAATTGTGTCTTCTAAGGTTTCACCTTTAGCGGCAGAAGAAAACTGTCTAGCGTTTTCGGTTGAGAAAACTACCTTTCCACCCAACATGTCCATTGCCATCTCGAAAGAGATACGGGTTCGAGTACTGGGTTCGTAAAAAAGAGTAATCATTCTCTTTCCGGAAAGAATATTAGAGCCCCCTTCTTTGACAACCTTTTCCATTTCTTTAGCTAAAGGAAAAAACTCCTTTTCTAAAAAATCGCGATCAAACTGCTGAGCTTCAATGATGTGATGTAATTTTTTCATTCCTGGAACAAAATTAACAAAAAATTTAAGGATAGTCAATGAGCTTTACTCATTTCCACTTCGTCTTAATAAATTAAGACTCGTTTGTAAAGGAAGGAAGAAAATATTAAAATGAAGCAATGAAGCTTCATTTGCTAAAAAAATTATTACTTTTAATTTTGGTGATAGAAATAGGCCTGTTTGGGGTTCTTTTTTTTCAAGAGATAAAAAAAACAAACATTTTATTTGAGCAGGAGACAACCTCCCACCAGATATGGTGGGAGGTAAAAAAAGAAAAAACTCCACCATTTGAACCAGAATATTTAACTTGGGAAGAAGCTACGGCTAATGCTCCATGGTCAAAACGGGATGCCCAGACGGCGGTAGTTTTCAATGATAAAATTTGGTTAATGGGAGGAATCGAAAATGGGCAGGTAAAACTTCCTTACGAACTCCATATTCATAAAAGCGACGTTTGGGTTTCGGAAAATGGGAAAGGTTGGAGGTTGGTAACCGATAAGGCTGACTGGGGAGAAAGAAGAGCTCAGGCCTCGGTTGTTTTTAAAGATAAAATTTGGCTAATGGGAGGTTGGGAGAAGAAAAGCTGGAAACATAAAAACGATGTTTGGTATTCAGAGAATGGTTTAAATTGGCTTTTGGCCACCTCTTCAGCTGGCTGGAGCCCAAGGAGAGGTCATTCAGCGGTAGTTTTCAATGATAAAATTTGGCTAATGGGAGGAGTTGATAATAAAGGAGCAAAAAACGATGTCTGGTGTTCTAAAGATGGAGTGAATTGGGAATTAGTGATTGATGAAGCCCCTTGGCCAAAAAGATATGATCAAACCGTGTTAGTTTTTAAAAATAAATTATGGTTAATAGGCGGAGTTCAACCTGGATTAGCCGGAGAAAAAGATATTTGGGTCACCCAAGATGGAAAGAATTGGCAATTACTAACTAATAATCCTCCTTGGCCAGGGAGACATGGCCATTGCACTCTTTTATTTAAAGAGAGGATTTGGATTTTAGGAGGCTGGGATGGAATGGGAAAAGGATTTAACGATATCTGGTATTCAGAGGATGGCTTAAATTGGAAAAGAACCTTAGAGAATGCTCCCTGGGTAGGAAGGGAAGACCATAGTTGTGGTGTTCTCAAAGAAAAAATCTGGGTGATGGGAGGAATGAGCACTGGTGGAGGCAGAGAAAATGATGTTTGGTATTCAGTTGAAGTCGAAAGTTAAAAAATATGGCAATATCTCCAAACCCTGGGAAAAAATTAATTGTTGAAGTAGAAGGAATAAGATGGGCCAGATATCCGATAAAAACTCATTTCATTGGGGTTGCTGATAGGTTGGAAGATATAATTGAAAAATATGTTTTACCTTTTGCTAAGGAGTCTGATATCGTTGTCTTGGGCCAAAAAATTGTTTCTATTTTACAGGGAAGAGTAATTTACAAAAAGGATGTTAAAGTTGGATTTTGGGCTAAGTTTCTTTCCAAATTTGCTAAAAAAACTCCCTCTGGATTTTCAGTAGGCAATCCTTTAAAAATGCAGCTAGCCATTAATTTAGCTGGTTTGCCAAGGATTTTATTAGCTGGCTTTTTGGGTAGTATTTTAAAAATTTTTAGAATTTATGGAATTTTTTATCGAGTGTCTGGTCATCAAATTTCTCAAATAGATGGTTTTTATGGAGAGGCTTTTCCCCAGTATGCCCAAATGGGGATTTTGAGTCCCCAAAATTGTGATAACCTTTGCCAACAACTAAGAGATAAATACGGCCTTTCTTTTGTGGTTGCCGATGTAAATGATTTGGGAGGAAATATTTTGGGTAAAAGTAAAGATTTGGACGCCACCCACCCACCACCCGGGAAAGAAAGATTGATATTAAAAATATTAAAGGATAACCCGGCCGGTCAATCCAAAGAGCTGACCCCAATCCTTATTTTACATAAAATCAATGAATCTTCGATTCATTTCAATCTTCAATAAATTTTTAATTTATTTCGATAATCAATGAAGGTTAATTTCTTGAAAAATATTTTAAACATCCAAACAAAAAATATCACTTCAGCCGCTTTTGTCTTAGCGGGAGCTTTCTTTATCAGTATTCTGTTAGGGTTGATCCGCGACCGGCTTTTAGCTAGAAATTTTGGATTAGGTGCGGATCTCGATATTTATTATGCTGCTTTTAGGATTCCGGATTTCATTTCCATGGTCTTGATAATGGGAGCAATTGGAGCAGCAATTATTCCAATTTTTAGTGAATGTTTGGTCAAAAACCGGGAAGAAGCTTTTAAATATCTCTCTAATCTTTTAAATTTATTTTTAATTTTTTTAATTTTGATTTGTGGAATTTTATTTATTTTTGCTCCTAATCTTGTTTCTCTGATAGCCCCCGGTTTTTCTTCAGAAAGTAAAGAATTGACTATTTTGCTGACTCGGATTATGTTTTTGAGCCCGATTTTTCTGGGAATTAGCAATATAATTTCGGGAATTTTGAGGGTATTCCAAAGGTTTTTAATAACTTCCTTGGCTCCAATAATGTATAATTTAGGAATTATTTCCGGAATCCTCTTTTTTGTTCCTCGAATTGGACTTCAAGGATTAGCCTGGGGAGTAGTCTTGGGGGGATTTTTACATCTTTTAATTCAGCTTCCGATTTTAATTAAGGTTGGATTTAAACCTAAAAAGATTTTAAATTTTTCCGAACCTGGTTTTCTAAAAACTCTAAAACTAACTATTCCCAGATCAATTGGATTAGCTGCTACTCAAATTAATTTAATCGTGGTTATTGCCATTGCTTCCACTTTGGCTACGGGAAGTATTGGAGCTTTCAATCTGGCAGAAAGTCTCAGTCGGCCCCTTTTAACTTTGGTCGGTATTTCCTTCTCGACTGCTGCCTTTCCAGCTTTGAGTTTAGCTTTTTCTAAAAAAAATAAAGAAAAATTTACTAAAATATTTTTCTCTACTTTTTATAAAATTCTTTTTTTTATTTTGCCCTTGAGCCTTATCTTATTTCTTTTCAGAGAGTTATTGGTTAAAGTTATTCTTCAGGTAGGAAAATTTGGTTTAGCTGATGTTCGTTTAACTGCTGCTTGTTTAGGGATGTTTTGTTTAGGAATTTTTGCCCAAGGATTAGTTCTTTTAGTCGCCAAAGCCTTTTATGCTCTTCAAGATACTAAAACTCCGGCGGTAGTTAGCGTAATTGGAATGATAATCAATATTATTCTTTGTTTCTCTTTTATCATGCTTTTGTCCTTTCCCAATTCCTTCCAGCAATTTTTAGTAAATCTTTTAAATCTGTCGGCTTTAAAAAATATTGAGATAATTGGTTTACCCTTAGCCCTCTCGCTTTCTGCCATCTTCCAATTTTTTGTTCTATTCCTCCTCTTTTGGCGAAAAATCCATAGTTACCGCCAATCCACCACCAATGCAAACTAACCTCCGAAATTTCGTAATTTTATCTCACGTAAACCATGGGAAATCTACTTTGGCTGATAGATTTTTAGAATTGACCGGAACCGTCCCCAAAGAAAAAATGAGACCCCAATTTTTAGATTTGATGGACTTAGAAAGGGAGAGGGGGATAACCATCAAAATGCAACCGGTTAGAATGAAATTTGGGAAATATATTCTAAATCTAATTGATACACCAGGCCATGTGGATTTTTCTTACGAAGTTTCTCGTTCTCTGGCAGCGGTTGAGGGAGCAATTTTATTAGTTGATGGGGCCAAAGGAATTCAAGCTCAAACTATATCCAATTTAGAATTAGCCAGAAAACAGAACTTAGTAATTATCCCGGTGGTAAATAAAATTGATTTAGCTAATGCTAGAGTCGAAGAGGTAGCTTTAGAATTGGCTAACCTTTTGGGAATAGATAAAAAAGAAGTAATCCAAATTTCGGCTAAATATGGCATAAATGTGGAACAGCTTTTAGAATCTATAATTGAAAAAATCCCTCCCCCAAAAGGCAATCCCCAAAATCCCTTACGGGCTTTAATTTTTGACTCTAAATATGACCCTTACCTAGGAGTAATAGCTCACTTTAGAATAATTGATGGCGAGTTACAAACTGACGAGAAAATTTATTTAATGGCTACCAAAACCGAAGCTGAAGCAAAAGAAATAGGTTATTTTACTCCGGAGCGCTCAATTCAAAAAAACTTAAAAACTGGAGAAATTGGCTACCTTGCTACCGGAATTAAAAAACTAGGGAAAGTGGGGGTAGGGGACACAATTACAAATTTTCAATTACCGAGCGAGACAGCGAAGGTGGAGAAGAAGAAATCTTCTTCGACTTCAATTTTCAATTTTCAATTGAAACCGTTACCGGGATATAAGGAGCCAAAACCAATGGTTTTTGCCAGTATTTATCCTGAGAACCCTGATGATTATGAATTATTAAAAGAGGCTTTAGCCAAATTAAAATTAAATGACGCCTCTTTGACCTTTGAACCCGTGTTGAAAGAATCATTGGGTCGGGGGTATCAGTGCGGATTTTTAGGCTCTTTACATACTGAGATTGTTTCTGAAAGACTTCGTCGAGAATTTGGTTTAAATTTAGTAATTTCTATCCCCTCAGTAGTTTTTAAAATTATTAACCAAAAAAACCAGGAGATTTTTATTTATTCTCCCTCAGACTGGCTGCCAACTTCAGAAATTAAAGAAATTTTAGAACCTTGGGTAAAATTAGAAATAATAACTCCTACGGCTTTTCTTGGTTCGGTCTTCGAAATTTTAAAAAATAAAGGGGGAAAACACATTGAAAATAAGCCTATTTCCCAGGATAGAATTTTATTAATTGAGGAAATTCCTTTAAAAGAAATTATTATCGGATTTTATGATAAACTCAAAAGCCAAAGCCAGGGTTTTGCGTCAATGAATTATGAAATTTTGGGATATCGCCCTGGGGATTTAGTTAAACTGGAAATTTTAATTGCCGGGGAGAAAGAAGAAGCTTTTTCAAAAATTGTTCCCAAAGCCAGAGTTTTCGAAGAAGGGAAAAAGATAATTTCAAAACTAAAAGAAATTTTGCCCCCTCAGCTTTTCTCAGTTCCCCTGCAAGGAGCTTTAGAGGGAAAAATCATTGCCAGGGAAACAATTAAAGCCAAAAGAAAAGATGTTCTCCAACCCCTCTATGGCGGGGATTATACTAGAAAAAGAAAATTATTGGAAAAACAAAAAAGAGGTAAGAAAAAATTAAAAGAAAAAGGAAGAATCCGTCTTTCTCCCAAGGTATTTTTAGAAATGTTTAAAAGTTGAAAATAGGTAAAAAATCTGCTACTATCTAATTAAAGGAGCTAATAAAAAACCAAACATACCTAGAATTACCAGAGAGATTAAAATAATCCAGATTATTCTAAAGATAGTTTTCGGTTTCAATTTTGGCATTAATATATGATATCAAAATCTAGGCGATTTAAAAAGAGCTCTCACCAGACTATATTTTTTTCAATCTTAATTGGTTCCTTACTGGTATTGGTAATTGGTTTTCTAATTTTTTCTAATTTAAAAATAAGCCAAAGAAGAGCCGACCTAACCGCTAGAATTGGGGATTTGAAAAAAGAAATTCAAATTTTGGAGAAAAAAAATCAGGAATTGCGAGCGGGAATTACTCAAACCGAAAGCGAAAGCTACTGGGAAGAAAGAATTAGAGAGCAGGGGTATAAAAAACCAGGCGAAGAGCAGGTTGTAGTTTTG
>Ga0209986_10002737_pt1 | contig 15869 bp, 16 predicted proteins | sample BlataG_FD_183168 | JGI IMG/M metagenome (GOLD analysis project Ga0209986, IMG submission 183168) | Deep subsurface microbial communities from Black Sea to uncover new lineages of life (NeLLi) - Black_00105 metaG (SPAdes) (version 2) | ecosystem: Environmental > Aquatic > Marine > Oceanic >...
TTAGAATAAAATATATCTCCTTTATTGATATTAATTTTTTTACCTGATTGCATTAATGTCACTCTGTTCAGTCATCTGCTAAATCCCATAATTCCATTTCCCTCTTAACATCCTCAGTAAGAAAATCTGGACTAACAAATAGGTTCTCCACAGTTATCTTCTCGGTAGTCTTTTATTGTGAGTCCGTTTTGTCCAGGTACGCTACCACAATGGACGCAAATTATTTACCCCATCCCTAACTGAAAAAGGGGAAGACAAAAGATGAAGAAAGGATAAAATTTAAGTGCCAAGTCTCACCGTGGAACGCGCCACCCAACCCCTAAGCCTATTGCCTGAGCGATGCGCGCTTACATCCATCAACCCACGAACACGAGCCCAGTAGCCAACCGGCACGAGCTTACCAAGACCAAAACCCGAATTTGGCATATACGAACCAAGCAACCACAAAGCATTGCTGTCATACCGGTCATGGCTTACTTGATTGGTTGTTTCAAGCTGAGTTACAAAGTGGGTGAGAAAATCTTCTGGTGTCCATCCCGTTTCTCCCTGATAGGTCGGTGTACTTAAAGTTCGTAAATAATCATGAGGAGTAGAGTAAGCCTCTAGCTGTCTTCTTCCTCCTATAATTTTACCTTGTCCTTGTTGTGGCATGATAGGTATAGGCTCAATGAGTCCTACACTCCAGCCAGGCACGGCACATAAGCGTGTTTTTTGCATTATTTCTTCTTTAGTTAATCCTTGATGGTTACGATCAGTATAGGCTTGAGGAAAATAAACAAGATTAGGAGTATCCACTGCTTGACGTACCGTGTCCCATATCCAGAGCAGTTTACCAGTATTGACACGAACCGGTATATCAGCATCAGTAGAATTTTGTTTTGTCTGGATAATTTTTCCCGCTGCGGCATGTTTAAGAATGGCAGTTTTTACCCGATCAATAAGTTGTGAAGTAGGCATTGCGATCGGCGTTAACTGAAGATGAGTAAATCCTTGTAGCATTTTCCTATCAACCAATTCCTTATTGCGTGTAAATACTTCTTGCAGATGTTCTTGAGTTGGTACAGGATACTCTTTTCCGTCAATTCCAATCACCCCTAAATTTTCCGATCGTGGAAGAAGGGTTAAAATTCCTGTTCGGTTCAATGCGGTAGTGGTGCGAGCATACTCCTTCTCAAGAGGGAATAATCCTTTGTTCTTAAAAAATTTGAACACCTTAAAATAGGGAGTTATTCTATCTTTAAGTTCCTTTCTATAAACTCAACTATTTTTTTTGAGTGTAATCTTCATCCAAGTATCTATTAACCCCATTTGATAACTATCCTTGAATTTTGTTTGATCTAAAATTTTTTTAATTTGGGTATTATATTCTTCCCATGCAAAACCATGTAGCTTAGGGATACGGCTTGATATCAAATACCGTAAAAATCCATATTTTCTTATTAATTTATTTACTTCCTCATTAGGAAGGTCAGAACATCCATCATATATCCATCCTTCTCCATCACTTTTCAAAACGCGGTAACATTCATTGAAAACTTTAACTGGATTCTGCCAGTGATGAAAAGAACCTGTACTTACAATAAAATCTATTGAATCATTTTCAAATGGTAGCATAGTAGCATTACAAAATTTAAATTGTACATTTTTAATACCTCTTGCATGACCTGTTGCAATCTCTACCATTTTCTTACTCAAATCAATCCCGTAAATCTTGAGCTCTGGTGCCCTTTTTGCTATTTCTATTGATAAAAACCCCGTTCCTGAACCTATGTCTATAAGAATTCCCTTTTCTATTCTTTGAATAATAGTTAGGGCAATTTTAGTTTCTGATTTGCTTAGAAGCTTTTTTATAAAAGCATTATAAAAAATAGCACCCAGAGTAGGAATTGCTTCAAATTTTACTTGTATGTCCCTAATAAATTTAACTAAATACATTTGATAATCCTTTTTTTAATGAGGAAAGTCTAACAGATTCTACTACTTTTAAGTATTTTATGTTTTTAAAAGTTCCTTGTCAATTGAATTTGTATAATAAAAGATTCTAAAATCTATTTTTTTTGGTTTATTAAATCTTGAATTGTAATCTCAGGATGATGATATCTCTGTGTTTTTAAAGTTTCTATACCGAATTGAATAGATTTTTCAGGGCAAAAATTAATACATGCTAAGCATTGCTGACATTTATGCTGCCATTGTGGTATCCCCTCTATTAGTATAATATTATTTACAGGACAAACCTTTTCACATATACCACACTTGTTGCAATTATCATCGGCGTAGAATGATTTATCACTTTCATACACTTCCTCTCGAAATTTATTATTAAATCTTTCACTCCTGTTTACATCTTTTTCAAAAATATCTTGATTGAGATTTTCTCTTTTATCCTTTAAAATTTCAGAGATTAATTCAACTTCTTTAATTGCCTTTTCGAAAAACTCTTTTTGACGCTCTTCTGAGTGAATATCATACGCAATAATATAATTATTGGGCATAGTGATATAAAATCCAGCACTAAGCGTTTTCGCTTTCGTTTTTAAAATCTTCTCTAACTGTTGTAAAGGCTGTTCGTTAATATCTCCAGCATACGTTATAACCGCAAAAAAATAATTGGATTTACTAAGATCTATTTTGTTTATAAAATCATACACTATTTTAGGCAATCCAGAATAATATAGGGGAAAAACAAAACCTACTTTTTCACTCGTCGATGCAAGGTTTTCCATTTCCCAAACCTTTGCAATGGGTATAAGTTCACAGTCTTCTAACTTTTCAGCAAGGATTCTCGCAATTTTTAAAGAATTGCCCGTTCCAGTAAAAAAATAGATTGTCGTTTCCATATATATTTAAAATGTTCTCTTCTTTTAGAGTTTATTAAACTTTAATCTAATTTTTGGTAAGAATTCACTTCTTGTATAATATATGTGCATCAACTTACGATTAGGCATTTTATAATCTTTTGGATTTATTATCGCTTTATTTATCATATTTTTCCCTCAAATATTCTTCCGAGTTTAAGAAAATTTCACAATCACAAAATCCGCCAGATTTTCTGCAATTTTCTAAAAACTCTTCTCGGTTCTCTTTGGGAATATTCATTTCTTCTAATATTATCTCTGCATTGGTTAAATCACGTCCATTACATCCATTGATTTCTAATAATTCTTCTAATCGATTAAAAAATCTCTCTAAATCTTTTTTATTCATTTGTAATTCTCCAATTAATTAAGAATTTTAGAATAAATAAGTTATTCAACATTCTATTTATAAATTTTGTCGAAATTTAATTTCACACTCGTTCATAATTTCACGATTAGGATTTAAGTTAACTTTAATAATGTAATCAAGTAACTTGGACATAACCCCTCAAATTTTAATCTTGAAGAAAAACCATAAGGATTTCTTAAAGTTTTCCCTTTAAAGGTAGTTTTGTTAATTTTCAATATTAGTTAGCTTTCTTTGGTTTTCTTCTGATTAATCTTACACCCAAACTTATTTTACCAGCCTTTTCCTCGGGACCCTTCCAGAATGGATATGTATTTTTTAATATTTTTATTTTTTTTATTTTAAATATTAAAAGAGCAGTAAGATTAATTGCAAGGATATTTGACATTAAAAGAATAAAACTTCCAAAAGACAAAAGAGCATTTCCAAAGATTAGAGTTACTCCAATATTAACGGCGGGAGGCATCAAAGATACCGCAATAGCAATACCAACTAAAGAAGATTGTATTCTACCCGTTATGGCGAATCCTACAGCTAACCCGGCGCCGATTGAAACGATTAAATCAAAAACCGTTGGAAAATTTCTATTCATCATTTCATGGGTTACAGAGGGCGAATCATAAATAAGGAAAGCTAAGCTTGCTAGTACAATTCCAATCCCTATTGCAATAAGAATTCCTAGAAGTTGCCCAAGGATTCCTTTTTTAACTAAGATATAATTTTTGCTTATCATTCCATATGAAACGCCCAGTATAGGACCCATTAATGGAGATATGATCATTGCCCCTATAATAATCGCCGTAGAATTTAAAATAAGCCCTGCTCCTGCGATCAAAGCAGATATGATGATAAAAATATAATAATCTAAATTTAATTCCATACCTTCTTTTAAAGTGGATTCGATTTCTTCTACAGATATCCGGCTTGTAATTTCATCAGAAACATCTCTTTCTTCTTCTTTCAACTCTGGAATTGTAACATCTAATTTTAATATATCTATAATACCAAATTCAGTTCCCACTCCAATTTCATTAAGAACTTCTAAAACTCTAGCAACTTTAATTTTAGTGCAACGTATAATGACTAAAGAATTTCTTTTACCTTCCAATAATATCATATTTTTAATGTTAAGTTTCTCATTTAAAGCTTTTATTAATGATTCAGTATGGCTTTTTGGTTCATTAGGAAGACTTATCTGAATTTGACTCATTTTAAACTATCCTTGGATGTATTAGTACAATTAGATTTTTAACTAATAATAAAAATTCTATAATATTTATAATAATTTTCTTTTTAACTAAAATGTGAATAAAACTTACGTTAATTTATTTAACCTACATTCCTTAAATATATTCTTTTTATTTTCATTCTCTAATTATTATTGAATCTTTTTTAATCTATTCTGTAGCAATTTCATAGAAAAACAGAAACTTTAAAGGTTTTCGAAAGAGATTAATAATCCTAAACGATGAATTCTCCTACTTTTTTAAAGTCAAAGACGTTATCTTTATTGTAATCAACTTCTAAAATATCTCCTTCAATAAAATCACCTTCTAATAACTTCAAAGATAACGGATTTTGAATGTATGTTTGTATTGCTCTTTTCAGCGGTCTTGCCCCGTAATCTGGATCGAATCCTTTTTCACTAAGAAATTCTTTTGCCTTATCCGTGAGCTTTAATTTAATTTTATTGTCAGATAATATTTTGTTTAAGTTTCTAAGTTGTATATCTACGATTTGTTTTATCTGATCTTTTTTTAAGAAGTTAAAAACTATTATATCATCAACGCGATTTAGAAATTCAGGCCTGAAATAACTACTCAGTGTCTTCAAAATTAATTCTTTAGTTTCTTCTTTGCCCTTACCGCGGGATTCTAATATATATTGACTACCGATATTACTAGTCATGATTATAATTGTATTCCTAAAATCTACAGTCCTTCCATGACCATCTGTTAAACGCCCATCATCCATAATCTGCAATAATATGTTAAACACTTCTGGATGTGCTTTTTCGATTTCATCAAAGAGTATTACTGCATAAGGTCTTCGCCTTATAGCTTCTGTTAAATATCCACCTTCTTCATAACCAACATATCCTGGAGGTGCACCAATCAATCTCGCTATGCTGTGTTTCTCCATAAATTCTGACATATCAATTCTTACCATAGCATTTTCATCGTCAAAAAGAAATTCCGCTAAAGCTTTAGCAGTCTCGGTTTTTCCGACTCCTGTTGGACCCATAAAAATGAAAGTGCCTATTGGTCTATTCGGATCTTGAATTCCTGCCCTTGCTCTCCTAATAGCATTTGAGATTTTTACTAATGCCTCATCTTGTCCAATTACCCTTTGTTTTAATCGATTTTCCATTTTTAACAATTTTTCTCGTTCTCCCTCCAACATTCTTGAAACGGGAATACCAGTCCATTGAGAAACTACTTTTGCTATGTCTTCTTCGTCAACTTCTTGCTTTAACATTTTATTATTTTTTTGAATTTCATTCAATTCTGTGTTATATTTTTCTAAATCTTTCTTCAATTGATTAAGTATACCATAAGTTAATTCGGCGGTTTTCCCAAGATCTCCACGCTTTTCGGCTTTATCAGCTTCTATCTTTGTTTCTTCCATCTTTCTCTTAATTTCGCTAATTTTTACTATTTTTTCTTTTTCGTTTCTCCATTGAATCTGCATTTTATCGCTTTCTTCATGTAGATTATGAAGCTCTTCGTCGATCTTTTTAAGTTTGTCCTTGGCAGATTTATCCTTTTCTTTTTTCAAAGCTTCTTTTTGGATTTCTAATTGGATAATTTTCCTCTCAATTGCATCAATTTCGGTTGGCATGCTATCTATTTCTATCCTTAATCTAGAAGCAGCTTCATCTATAAGATCTATAGCTTTATCAGGTAAAAAGCGATCTGTAATATATCTATGAGATAAAATAACGGCTGCAATTATTGCAGAATCTGTTATTCGAACTCCATGATGTATTTCATACTTTTCTTTTAAACCTCTTAGAATTGCTATAGAATCTTCTACAGATGGCTCAGCGATATAAATGGTTTGAAATCTGCGAGTTAATGCAGCATCTTTCTCAATGTATTTACGATATTCATCTAATGTTGTAGCGCCAATACATCGCAATTCTCCTCTGGCTAACGCAGGTTTTAACATATTTGAAGCATCAATCGCTCCTTCAGCCGCACCGGCTCCTACTAAAGTGTGTAATTCATCAATAAATAAAATAAATTTTCCAGCACCTTCTTCAACTTCTTTTAAGAATGCCTTTAAACGATCTTCAAATTCACCACGATATTTCGCTCCGGCAATGAGGGCTCCTAAATCTAAAGATATAAGATCCTTTTCTTTTAAAGAATCTGGAACATCATTACTAGAAATCCGTTGAGCTAGACCTTCCACAATAGCGGTTTTTCCAACACCAGCTTCTCCAATTAATACGGGATTGTTTTTTGTGCGTCTTGAAAGGATATGCATAACCCTTCTTATCTCGTCGTCTCTTCCAATCACGGGATCTAGTTTTCCTCTTCTTGCTAAATCCGTAAAATTGCGACTATATTTCAGAATTGCTTGATATTTTCCCTCAGGATCTTGGTCTGTTATAGTTCGATTACCTCTAATATTACTTAAGGCTTGAAGAATCCTGTCTTTATTTATTCCATAATTTCTTAATATAGGATAAATTGACAGAGACTCGTCTGCTGCTATTGCAATTAGTAAGTGCTCAGTACTTAGATATTGATCTCTTAAAAATTCTGCTTCCTTCCATGCAACATCGAATATTTTTTTAGTTCTTGGTGAGATCATGACATCTGTAACTCCAGGTCCTGTAACTTTTGGTAACTTATCCAATTCCGCTTTCAAATCGTTTAATAATGTGTAAAGATTTACTCCGAGTTTTTGAAAAAGTGGTGTAGCTATTCCATCTTGTTGCTCGATCAACGAAACTAACAAATGAAGGGGTTCTATTTGCTGATTTTCGCTATTTTGGGCTAGTGATTGAGCAGCCATTAGACCCTCTTGAACTTTAATCGTGAATTTATCAAATGTCATCATATTATAATTTTACCTACAAACCTGTTTTCTGTAATTTTTCTAATAAATCTTTTTGGTTCATTTTTAATCTTTTAGGAACTTTAATTTTTATTCTAACCATTAGATTACCCTTTTGCTCTGAATTAATTTTATAAAAACCTTGATTTTTTAATCGGAGGACTGTAGAATCTTCGGTTCCGGGAGGAATTGTAACGTATAAAGCTTTTTCTGTACCAGGCACTTGAACATTACCTCCTAATACCGCTGTTGTAAATGGGATTTCTTGTTCTATATATACATCATCGTCTTTTCTTTCAAATTTACTATGCTTTTTAATTTTTACAATAATATATAAATCTCCAGGTTTACCTCCATTTTCTCCGGGCAAACCTTTCCCTTTAAGGCGTAACTTTTGATTGTCTTTAATTCCTCTAGGAATCTTTATAGTTAAAGTCTTATTTTGCCCCATTAGAGGATCTTTATATTGAATTTTTCGTTGAATGCCATTAAATGCATCCATAAAATCAATTTCGATGTTATATTTTAAATCTTCTCCTTCTCTTGGAATATTATAATCTGCCGATGTTGATCTAGATCTTGAACTACCCCCTCTATGGGAAAATACGTCAAATATATCTCCTAAATCGTTAAAAAAGTCAAATCCCCCAGTTTTACGACTTTTACTTGATTTTCCAAAAATATCGTTAAAATTATAACCTTCAGATGAACCGGTGGTTGAGTAGTAAAAAGGTGTACCATCTGGTGATTGATAAACTTGCCCATCTCTTCCAGAAACACCGCCCCATTGCTGATAGGTAGAGGGATCTCCTTCTACCACACCAAATTTGTCAAACATTTCTCTTTTTTTATCATCACTTAGAACACTATATGCCTCGTTAATTTCTTTAAATTTCTCTCCTGATTTAGGCTCGTCTGGATTTACATCAGGATGATATTTTCTTGCTAACTTGCGAAATACCCTCTTAATTTCTTCTTTTGAAGCACCTTTATCGATTCCTAATATTTTATAATAATCTTTTGCCATGTTTTACACTTCCGTTTTTACTACAGTAAATTAAAAAAAAAAAAGAAAATAGCTAGTTTTAAACTTATTCAAACTCAGCATCTATAAAATCATCGTCTTGACCAGTAGCTTTTCGGTATTTTTCTTCTTCTATTTCGTCTTGTGTTTTACCTTGTTGTTGTTTATACATTCGAGCTGAAACTTCGTGTAAGGATTGTTGTAATTCTTCAATAGCACTTTTAATTCTATTTTCATCATCTGATTCCATAGCACCTCTAAGATCTGATATCTTTTGTAAAATTTTATCCTTTAAATCACCAATTATTTCTTCATTTTCTTTAAGTAATTTTTCAGTTTGATAGATCAGTGCTTCTCCTTGATTTTTAACTTCTACTAATTCTTTGAATCTTTTATCTTCTTCAGCATGACCCTCAGCTTCTCGAATTTTTTGCTCGATATCGTTATCAGACATCTTGGTAGACGCGGTAATTGTGATTGATTGACTTTTTCCAGTACCTTTGTCTTTAGCCGAAACATTTAAAATACCGTTTTGATCAATATCAAACTTCACCTCAATTTGAGGCACGCCTCTTGGTGCTGGTGGAATTCCAGTTAAATTAAATTTCCCTAAAGTAATGTTATTCTTTGCTATAGGGCGTTCGCCTTGTAGGACATGAATTTCTACTGCCGGTTGATTATCTGCAGCTGTTGAGAATATTTCTTTTTTTTCCACCGGGATAGTGGTGTTTCTTTCAATTAATCTAGTGAAAACACCTCCTAAAGTTTCAACACCTAAAGACAATGGAGTTACATCTAATAAGAGTAAATCTTTGACTTCTCCTGTTAAAACGCCCCCTTGTATCGCAGCACCCATCGCAACGCACTCCATAGGATCAATGGCTCTCTCAGGTGGTTTACCTAGTAAATCTTCGAATTTATGTTGGACGCTAGGCATTCTTGTAGGTCCACCAACTAAAATTACTTTATCAATTTCTCCTTTCTTTAATCCCGCATCTTTGAATGCTTTCAAAATGGGAGCATCTAATCGTTTTAACACGGGATCGATTAATTGTTCTAATTTAGCCCTTGTAAATGTCATGGTTAGATGCTTTGGACCTTCATTTGTTGCAGTAATATATGGCAAATTAATATCAGTAGTTATTGAAGTAGATAATTCAATTTTTGCCTTTTCAGCAGCTTCTCGAACCCTTTGCATTGCCATCGAATCTTTTCTTAAATCAATACCTTGTTCTTTTTGAAATTCTGAAACTATGTAATCAACAAGAACTTTATCCATATCTGTCCCTCCTAATTGAGTGTCTCCTGATGTCGAAATAACTTCAAATACATTGTTATCCATCTCCATTATTGTGACATCAAATGTACCACCGCCAAAATCTAACACTGCAATTTTTAAGCTAGCACCTTCTTTATCTAAACCATATGCCATAGCTGCTGCAGTAGGTTCGTTGATTAATCGCCTTACGTTCAATCCAGATATCCTACCAGCATCTTTAGTCGCTTGTCTTTGATTATCGTTAAAATATGCAGGAACAGTTATAATAGCATCAGTGACCTTTTCGCCCAAATAAGCACTAGCATCATCTTTAATTTTTCTCAGTATCAAAGCAGAGATCTCTTGAGGGGTGTAATCTTTTCCATCAATTTTAACTTTATAAGAAGTTCCCATTTTCCTCTTTATTCCTGTAATCGTTCGATCTGGATTCGAAATTGCTTGTCTTCGAGCAGGTTCTCCAATTATTCTTTGTCCATCCTTCGTAAAAGCTACATAAGAAGGAAATGCTTTTCCTCCTAAACTAACTCCTTCGGCACTAGGTATAATCGTTGGTTTTCCCCCAATTAATACAGCAGCTGCTGAGTTGGAAGTTCCTAAATCGATTCCTATTATTTTTCCCATTTTAATTCACTTCTTTTTATTTATTTTATTCTTATTTTAATTTTTATTGAATTTCGTTATTTGATTTTTTTGATATTTTGACCCGAGCGGGTCTTAAAACTTGTTTTTTATTGTTAAAATAATAACCTTTATTCAATTCTTTTGTTATTATATCTTCAGGGATATCTTCATTATATTCGACCATTACAGCATCATGTTTATAAGGATCAAATTTTTCTCCTTCGCAATTCATTGGCTCAACACCCTCGTCAACAAGGAGTTTTTCAAAATTTTTAACTACCATTTCAAATCCCTTCATTAAAGATTCATCTGTTTCATAAGACTTTGATAGTACTAATGTCCTTATTAAATCGTCGTAATGTTCGATTAATTTCTTCAAAATGTTCTCCTTTACATAAAACTTATACCTTTCTTTTTCGCGTTCTGAGATTTTCTTGAAATTTTCAAAATCCGCTTTTACTCTTATCATAGAGTTAAGATATTCTTCAGACTGTTCTTTTAATTCTCTAATTTTTATTTCGTATTTTCTCAATCCGTCGATTTCTCGATGTAATATTTCATTCTCTGATTTTAATTTTTCGTATTGTTCTGCTAGTAAACCAAATTTTTCTGCTTTTTCCTTAAGGGTTTCGTATTGTTCCTCCGATATTAAAGTATTATCAGAAGGATCTTCAAGAAATCTTCGATCATTTGGAAGTTTATTAAAATCATCTCCAACCATCCTAAATATCAGATCTCCCTTCTTTATTTATTAATTTCAATTTTATCTTCTTAATTTTCATTCTAAATTTTAAAGAATTTAAAAGTACTTTTTAGCTTTGCTATAGATAAAATTGATTTATTTATTAATAAAATTAATTGTACAAATAGGATTAGAATAAAAATTAGATGATTAATACTCATGAAAATAATATTGAGATTAATACTTAGATTGTAGATTCCAAAACTGCAATGAAAAAGCTAATTAATATAGATACTGATAGAGTAATAATTGATAACTATTCACGAATTAAAGAATTATTAAATCGGTATAATTATTACAAATTTTCACTTAGGAGTATTTAAGAATCTAAAAAGGAATGCTTTATTATTCCAAAAAATACTATCTAATTTACATGTAAAAAAAGATTTGCATTTATCAATTATAATTTATCTTTATAACTAGTAATATTTTATAATAAGATATTTCAAAATATAGACATAATTTATTGGGTATTAAAAATAAATCAATTATCTTTTAATGAAGTTCAAATTTTTTAATTTTAATAATGACTAGGCGATACGTCCATTTTTGTAAAAATATTTAAGAAGTATACTTTTTTGTAGCTTCTAAATACTTTGTATCCTTGCTATAGTCAAAAGATGCAATGTGAATAGGTTTTACAATAACTTTTACCCACTCACTTAATTCAGATAAACCTTTCCAATATCCCCTCGCTTCACTTTCAGACATATACCTACTGAATATAGAATGTGCCGCTTGATCCATATCTTTATCATCCATACTGGCTTTGCCATAAATTATAACACCTCTAGTTGGTGGACCTACTTCATCAATTAAAACAGTAACATTATTATTTCGTTTGATATTTCTACCTCTACGACTATTTTTAGGAGTTCCAATAACTATTGTATCATTATCATAATTGAACCATACAGGTACTGCATGAATTGTTCCATCTTTATTAATACTACAGATCCGTGCAATTTTTGCTTTTTCAAGAAAAGCATTAATCTCTTTTTTCGTTAATGCTGGTGATTGAGTATATGACATTTTAATCACTTTAATTTATATATAATTAATTCTAAACCCTAATAAATCTACATTTTTAAGATAGATATAACTAATAAAATTTAAAAACTAAGATCATTTTACATCTTTATTTTACTCAAGATTCCATCGAGATAATTGATATTCTCCTGTTCCAGTTCTTCCTTTAACGCATTCGCTAACGAATATCTAAACGCCCATACTTCCACATTTTTATCCAATTCTTTTACTTTCTTCACCACAGGCACAAAATCGCCATCTCCAGATATCAACACCGCCGTATCATATGCATTCTCATACGCAAGAGAGATTATATCAATCGCGATTTTTATATCAACTTTCTTTTCAATGGCATCATTAAACGCGATTTTATCAAAACTCGCTTTAATCACATATCCACTCCTATGCCTTAAATCCTCATACCACTTCTTTTTCTCTGGACTCATGGGATACACCACGCCTTCATATAAAAATATGCCCTGTAATTTTCGACGCTTGGTTATGATGTTTTTCAGTTTTTCATAGTCCGCCTTGATGTTATACTTCCTAAAGCCCTTGAAAATGTTGCTATTATCTATAAAGATTATGATTCGTTCTATTTCAAAAACCATTTTTTATAATTAATAATTTAAAAGAGTTTCAGTTTAATATGCCTAAATTTTTACGATATATTTTATCAAATTAAATTTGAGAGATTTTTAAAATTCTAGATGGAGAATATTCCTACCTAAGAATCATTAAATTTTAATATTATTGAATATATAGGTTTTAATGCTTTTTGTGGGCTTTATTTTTTTTTATTTAGTAGTCATTTTAAAAAGGTATGAGAATTTTTTCTTTAAGAAAAATCTGAAAAAATAAATTAAAATACATGTAAAGACTTAAGAGAATATTGAATTTAAAAAGTGGATATTATTTGTCACATACTAAAATTATAACTAAAAAGAAAAAGAATATAGCTCTGATCGCCCATGAAGAAAGAAAACAAGATCTCATAGAATGGGCAAAATTCAATAAAGGTACCCTTAGTCAACATAATCTTTTTGGGACTGGGAAAACTGGATTACTAATCACACGTGAAGTAGGACTTAAAGTAAAAACATTTTTGAGCGGTCCCCTAGGGGGTGACCAACAGATTGGAGCAAAAATCGCAGAAGGAGAAATCGATTTTCTCATCTTCTTTTGGGACCCTCTTGAATCCAATCCTCATGATCCAGATGTAAAAGCACTTTTACGAATAACGGTCGTTTGGAACATTCCTGTAGCTTGTAATAGAGCGACAGCGGATTTTATGATCTCTTCCTCCCTACTATCTGAAGAATATGAACGTTTAGTGATTGATTATACAAAGAGATATGAAAAGGAGTAACTCAAATAATCTAAATTATTATATTATTCTCATTAAATATAAAATAGATTAGACATAATTATTGCGAGAAATTTTTTTATTAAAATTTATTTTATTATATTAACAAAATTATAGAGTAAAAATTCATTTAGCTAGAGATCTATATGAAAAGATCATATATAGCGATAATACTGATATCCATATTAATATTTTCACTAAGCATGTTATATGTAAGTTTAAATTATTCTGAGCAAAGAGATTATCGCCAATATATGCGTAATTTTATCCAAGATCTCAGTTTATATGCTAAAGGAACCAAGCCTAATTTTATTATTATTCCCCAAAATGGACATGAACTTCTGACATTAAGAAGCGAAAAAAACGGAACTCCTTCAGCGGAATATCTAAACGCAATTGATGGGGTTGGAAGAGAAGATTTATTCTATGGATATAATAATGACAATATGGCCACTCCAGAAACCGTGCGAAATGATATAATATCGTATTTGAATATCGCCGAAAATAATGATATTGAGGTGTTAGTAACTGATTATTGCTCCACACAATCTTTAATAGACAATTCCTATATTCAGAATAACGCAAGAGATTATATTTCATTTGCTGCTGACCATAGGGATTTAGATAATATTCCAGAGTATCCACCAAACCCCTACAATTTAAATAATTTTAATATTACTGTGCTAAAAAATGCAAAAAATTTTTTGTATCTAATTAATCCAAACTCCTTTTCCGATAAAGATATTTTTCTAAATGCTTTAAAACAAACGAACTATGATACTTTTATCATTGATTTGTTTTATAATGATATTGAACTAACTACTACCGAAATTGAATCTTTAAAAATTAAAGCAAATGGAGGCTCTCGCTTAGTTATTTCATACTTGAGTATCGGAGAAGCAGAGGATTACCGTTATTATTGGCAACAAAATTGGAAAATTACTCCCCCTTCTTGGTTAGGAGATGAAAATCCTAATTAGTCTGGCAATTACAAGGTTCATTATTGGGATGAAAATTGGCAAAGCATTATCTTTGGAAATGATGAGTCCTATTTGAAAAAAATTATGAATGCAGGATTTGATGGTGCTTATCTTGATATTATTGATGAATATGAATATTTTGAAAACTAATAAAACCATTTTTACTCCAATAGTATCAACTTTATCCAAAGTTATCATAATACATAAAAATTGGAAGAACTTATATTAAAAGTAAAAATAAAATGCCAAGCAATAAAATTAATACATGTATTAACTATATAGTATAAATATAATTCAAAGAAAATCTCAATAATATTTTAGAGATTCAAAAAAAATGCCCATTATTCATGTAAATGTGTGGAAAGGTTTTGGTCAAGAAAAAATTAAAACTGTAATTCATAAAATTACTCAAATCTTTGTCGATTTAGGTGTGCCCCAACAAGCCGTTGAAATAATTGTGCATGAAATTCCAAAAATAAGTTGGGGAATTGGAGGAGAACCAGCCTCAGAAAGGTTTAAAGATACTGATCCAAAATAACTTAAAAATCCCTCCAGGAAAAGATTTTTCTGGAAATCCAATCTTAGACCTAAGAAAGACAACTACAACTAGAGTTTCATATTGTGAAGCATAGCAAAAGAAAATGAAGCTTGTAGGTATTAGATTGTTTTTTTGAACAAAATGGCCAAAAAAAAATTTATAAATACAATTATTTTACATTTTTATTTTACTTAATATTTCATCAAGATAATTGATATCTTTCTGCTTAAATTCTTCCTTTAACGCATTTGCTAACGAATATCTAAACGCCCAAACTTCCAAATTTTTATCCAATTCTTTTATTTTCTTAACAACAGGTACAAAATCCCCGTCTTCAGATACCAATACCGCCGTATCATATTCATTTTCATACACAAGAGAGATTATATCAATCCCAATTTTTATATCAATTTTCTTTTCAATAGCTTCATTAATCCCTATTTTATCAAAACTGGCTTTAATCCTATATCCATTTCTATTATTTAAATAACAACGGATTACAAGAAATCAAACAGATATTTATCATATTATTGCTTATTAATATTAGAGGTTGATATTATGAAAAAAGAAAAAGAAAATTTTGATATCAATAAGGATTATTACATAATAAATAAAAGAAAAATTATTAAAGAATTTAATTCATTAGTTAAAGCTGCAAAAAAGGTTATCTTACCAATTTACGATACGCCAACTATTGAAAATATTGCAAATCAGGCTCAAACTGAGCTTGAGAACATCCTTTCAAGACTTCCTTATGTTGGAGGTGATAAGACACCTTTCACCTCCTTGATGATCCAATCAGCAGAGACTATTGCGTTTTATAAGGCTTGTAAATCCCTCGATTTATCTGAGCGTGAAATGGGAAAAATAATCTACGAAATCGCTGAGAGCTATGCCCAATCTGTTTCATCAATTAAAAAATGGCTATATCGAAAAGCAATTTTCTCTAAAAGGATGAAGAATTATTGGAGAAAGTGGTTGAAAGAGAGCCAAAAGC
>Ga0209986_10002738_pt1 | contig 15868 bp, 15 predicted proteins | sample BlataG_FD_183168 | JGI IMG/M metagenome (GOLD analysis project Ga0209986, IMG submission 183168) | Deep subsurface microbial communities from Black Sea to uncover new lineages of life (NeLLi) - Black_00105 metaG (SPAdes) (version 2) | ecosystem: Environmental > Aquatic > Marine > Oceanic >...
AATAATTTTATTTTTTTTGGATTTTTTTTTTTTGGATTTTTTAGATAAATTTTTTAGATTCATGAATTTATTTACTATAAGATTAGATTAAAAAAAATAAAAATGAAAATTATTTAATTTTAATATCTTTTTTTGGTAGACATTGATATCTTTTTGGAATATTATTAATTTTATTAAATTTATTTAAATTTATACAGTTTTCATATAATTCTAGTAATTTATCTTTATTCATTCTAATTTTATAATTATCTTTATTCATTCTAATTTTATAATTATCTTTATTCATTTTAATTTTATAATTATCTTTAATCTTGGTTATGTATAAATAAAATATATAAAACGATTTCAAATTTATTTAAACATAACTTATTTAATTATCTCATATGACAACACTAATCACAAAAATTGATACATTATTAAGAAATCATGATCATCGTGTTGATTGGACTGAATATTTCATGATATTAGCATTAATGATTTCAAAGAGATCTCCATGTAATCGACTTCATGTAGGTTGTGTAATTGTTAATGATCAAAATAATATCATATCTGTAGGATATAATGGATTTTTAGCTGGAGCGCCTCATAAAAGTGTAATTATTGATGGTCATGAGGTAGCTACAGTTCATGCTGAACAAAACGCAATTTCATCTGCAGCAAAATATGGAATTTCTGTTAAAGATTGTTTTATTTATATTACACATTTTCCATGTATTCATTGTAGTAAAATATTAGCTGCTTCTGGCATAAAAAAAATTTACTATTATAATGATTACAAAAATAATAATTTAGTTTATGATCTTTTAAATCAAGTAGATGTTAAAATTATAAAAGTTACCATATTTAATACATGATTTTAAGGTCATAAAATTATAATCTTTTACAAAAATTAAAAAAAAATCATATTTTTTTTTGTATAATATATAATTAATGACAGAATTAATTACAAATTCTGATATTCCGAAAGATGTGCATATTATTATACGATTTTTATTAGAATCGCAAATAAAACATTCGTTTGTATTTAATTCTGAGATCCAGAAAAAAATTAATATTTGTTTAAATTATCTAATAAATAAAATAGTGAAAAAAAGAAAAAAATCTTCACTTTCAAAAAAAAAAATACAAAGCGAATTATATAGTGCGGTTACAAATAGCATTAATATTGAAAAAATAATAAATGAAAATTCAGAATTGGATCATAATCTAGTCAAATGTTTAGAAAATACTATTAAATTTATTAAAAAATAAAATAACAAAATAATTAGTTTAAAACATATCTATTTATATTGTAAATATGAATTTAATTTCAAATACAAAAAATAAAAAAATCAAAAATAAAGAAAAAATTATAAACGATAAAGCAAAAAAAGTATTAATTGAATATCCTAAGAAACATTTCTTACAATTAATTTTACCCTTTACAAATGAAATTATGTTATTATTCACAGAAACAGGTTTATTGCCGAGATGGATCTATAATCCAACATCAACTATTTACTGGCAAATTATTATACGATATTTAATCAATTGTATTGCACTTATTGGTATGACTTGGAATATATCATATATCGCTACTAAAAGTGATTCTCAATTAACTGGTGTTATAATAAGTATAGGTTTTATATCTATTACATATTTTATACCTCAACTACTATTCAAAAAAATAATCAATACAACAAATAATAATAAAGTTATTTTTATATTAGGATCAATTACTTTGATTATTTTAATCATATTAGAATCAATATGGTCTTATTGTGGTCTTAAATTTGCAAGAAAATATAAAAATCCTTATATTAGAAAACAAGTTACAATCAACATAATCATTCTACTTTGTTTTATAATTTTTATATTTATTTTTTTATTATTTATATTTCATTCATTTTTTGAGTTTAAAAATTATATATAGATATATAAATGAATATTTTTATAAAATTAATAGTTTTATTTATTATTATTATAATATTAAGATCTATCTTCTTATATTTTTTTAAAAAGAATGAATATTTTCAAGCATCTTATAATAATGAACAGGATAATTGTTGGACTCTAAACAATTATAATAAATATATTTCTGGTGAAATTAATTACAATGAAGCATCCAAAAATAGTAAAAATAACAATTCTAATTCAAATGAAATTAATGATGATTATTATCTAGATTCTGAATCATGCACAATTAAACATGATAGTGAAGAACAATTGCAAAATCATTCAAATCAAAATATCAAACAAGAGGAAGAAATGCTTGGTGAATACCAAGAAAATGAAGAATCCGAAATAAAAGATTATAGATATTTTAATAAAGATAAAAAATTTCATGATGATTATAAATATTTTTATGATAATCTAATAGAAGATGAAAATTTGGACAAACCCAATAATATAATACAAAATGATCAATTTCCTATAGAAAATACTTATAAAAATAATTCATTAAATTATCAAGAGCAAGAACAACAAGAAGAGTTTATTCAAAATGGAATTGAAAATGATATTATTTCTTCAGAATTTAACTATTTACCAACTAATCAAAGCAATCAATACAATTTATTAAATAATCAAAACTTAATTGAAGAAATATCTAGTGAATCACAAAATAACAATAGAAATAGAGAAGGTTACTATAATGAAAATAAAATGTACAAAAATTTAAATAAACCGATTGACTGTATACCAAAAATATCATGGAGATCAGGAAATAAAAATGATTTTTATATAGATGAACAAATTTCTGAAGAATCACCATCAAAAACGACGTTTAGATTTAATAGAGATAATCAATATAATTCCACAATCCAAGAATATAATCATTTACAGAAAAATCTAAATCAACAAAATAATAATTCTATTGTCGAAGAAGAACAACAAGAAAATTTTAATGCAAATAATTACATCCAATTTAAAAAAATAAAAATTCAGAACGATCAAGATATATTAAATGATTTATATTCTGAACAAGAAGATATTAATTTTGAATTGGAATTGGATACCTATGATTTAATTAATGAAGATAAATCTAATTATAGCTATATTTATCCTGAACAAGAACAATTTCTTTATCCTACTAGCAATGATCCTATGATATTTTCTGAATCTTATCCAAATAATCAAGATTGCAAACCATCTTGCAAATGGAAATGTAAAATGCCTCCAAATGAACTTTGTCAACAACGATGTAAACCAATATGCAAAAAAAATAATTGTAGAGTCAAATGCGAAAAGTTAAAACCACCAACATGTAAAGTGGAATGTCAAGATCCTATTTGCAGAACTGTTTGTCCAACTGATAGAGATATTTGTTATAATAACCAATGTCCGCCATGTAAAACAATTTGTGATGAACCTATTTGTAATGTAAAATGTACAAAATCCAAACCAGTATGTAAAACAATTTGTGATAAACCAACATGCAAATGGAAATGTTTTAAACCAACAAATTGTCCTCCTCCAACTTGTGAATTAGTTTGTGATGAATCAATTATAGATAATGAATTCTGTATTCCATCGGAAAATAGTATTGATACTGATTTATATAGTAATCAATTGCCAAAATGTTCACCTAAATAAATGGTTAAAAAGTTTTTAAAAGAATTATGGATAATTATTTATTTTTAATTTTTTTGTTTAAGGACATTTATCATTATTTTTAAAAATCATAATAAATGTTTAAAATATGAATTAATTTTATATTCTCTAAAAAAAATTTATCAATATATAATATATAATATAACATCATGCAAACTGGAGGTAAACTAAATCACTTGATTATTAAAACTTCAAAAGGAACAAAAAAATTAAGATCATTCAGCGTTTATTCTATCAATGGTAAAAAACAAGATAAACCTGGAAGATATTTGAATAAAGGACCAAAAGGTGCAGCTTCAAAAATATTTACTCGTTATTGCAAAGAAATAGGTGCATCAGGTACTTGCGGAGCCAATATTGTTATTTATGAAACTACACGCGGAAACCCATCGAAACACTTTTCTTATGACTTCGCACAAAGAACACATAAAAAGAAAGTTGATGTTGATGGTAATCCAATTAAATATAAATATGTCAACAAAGGATATACAACTAAGAATGTTAAGACATTAAGCCCTGGGTCACCTTCCAGAGGAGGCGCAAAAAAAACTCAAAAAAATCAAAAGAATTCAGATCAAGTAAGTAATTCTGAAAAATCCAATTCTGATAATGGTGTATTCAATTTACAGACAGTTAAAGATTTTATTGCCAGTGGCGGAAAAAAAAAAAAAAAAAAAAAAAAAAAAAAAAAAAAAAAAAAAAAAAAAAAAAAAAAAAAAAAAAAAAAAAAAAAAAAAAAAAAAAAAAACAAAAAAAAAAAAAAAAAAAAAAAAAAAAAAAAAAACAAAAAATCTAAAAAAAGTATGAAATATCAAAAAGGAGGTATGGACTACTTTAATAGAGTCACTAATAGAGTCACTAATGCAGCCGCTGAAACCGCTAAAAGAGTACAAAATGGGACAAAAAAATTTGCCAATACAATAACAGGTTCTAATGATGGTGACCCCAATAAGGGTATTTTTAATACATTTACTGAACCATTATTCGGAACAGATGAAACACCAAATCCAGATGAAACTGAAAAAATAAATCAAAAACAGACTGAACAAGTTAGAAAACCAAATGAACAAGAACAAAAACAAGAACAAGAAGAGCAAGCTGAGCAAAATAAAACTGGAAATGAACAATCTGAACAACCAAAACAGCAACAAAATTCCGGTATGTTTGATTCCATAACTAGTGCGGTTGGTGATGCAACTGGTACAGTTGGTGATGCAACTGGTGCAGTTGGTAATGCAGCTAGAGCCGGAACAGATACATTAGGTTTTACTGAAAAAGAAGAAGAAAAAAAAAAAAAAGACCAGGTTCCTAGTGAAGATGGAAATGGCTTAGGATTTACCGAAGCAATTACTGGAACTGCTGAAGAAATTTCTGGAACTGCTAAAGATGGAAAAAATGTTGTTACTGGAAATGATTAAAAAATAAATAATGAATAGAAATTTTATATAAAGATAATTAAAATATAGAATTTATTTCTCATTAGACAATATGATATACTCAAAAGTATCTGATACTACTAATGAAATTTATGAATATTTAAAACAAAATGAATTTATGTTAAATAATATTAATTTTAACGAAAAATCATTTATTGAAAAATTAATAAAATTAATTAATTCGAAATATTTAATATATAAAGATATATCTTTTAATCATGATAAATCTTTACAAAAAAATCATTATATAAATCTTACAAAAAATATTTATAAATCTAATAATAAGTCTAATTTAGAAGAGCAACCACAAAAAATTATAATCATATTAAAATTTTTGAAAGAAAATCATAAACGTTATTATGAATATTTATTACAATCTTTAGAGACTAATAATGATAAAATTAAATTAGATTCTTTTCTTAGTGAAAATTTGAGCAATATGGAAGAATTTCATGATTGGATGAATCAAAATGGAATCGATTTAGTGAAAAATTTAAATGTTATAATTCAGAGAGATCAATTCGATTTTAAATTTGATACATTAATACCTAAAGATATATTTAACCAATTCACTTCATTTGATATCTTAAATGATATTGAGATAAATTTCAATCATGGTTCAGAATATACACTAATATATGACTCATATAAAATAAAGGGAATATTTTTAATAGATAATATATCTATTAATCCAAAATTTATAAAATCGATTATGTTAAGATGTCTCATTTGGTTAGCTATAAATAACTATAATAATAATATTAATGAGATTACTTTTAAAATTTGGTTATCTAAAATAAATAAAAAATTGCCGGAATCGAACAGTGTAGAAATATTGAGTTTAGGTCCTAAAGAAGTAAATACCGGATGTACATATCGAGGTGATTGTAATAGTATATTATTGTGGCGATGTGAAGAAATAAAAAAAGTATTAATTCATGAAATGGGACATTGTTTAGAACTTGAATTTGGTGAAATTTATCATGATAATATAATATTAGAACAATTTAATTCTATGAATAAAACAATAAATAATATGTTCAAAACTAGACATGAAGTTTCTATAAGATTATATGAAGCATATAATGAAGTTTGGGCATTAATTATAAATATTATTTTTTGTATGATAGAATCAAAAATAGATGAAAGTGAAAATTATTTTAAAATTTTTTGTGAATGGTTGTGTTTAGAAGTTAGTTTTTCATTATATCAATGTGCGAAGATTCTTTATTATTTTAAAATAAATACTTTTAGAAGTTTTTGTAATAATGAATCATGGAATCTAGACATTTTGACTGATTTCAATCAAAATTCGTCAATTATTTCTTACTATATAATTAAAGCATCTCTTCTTTTTAATTTTGGAAAATTTATTGAATTTTGTCAAAAAAATAATTCAGAAACATATCACTACATTAAATTTAATACTGAAAAATTCAAAAATTATGAAGATTTAATTATTGGATGTCTTACTGATAGGTCATTCAATAATATTATAGATAATTATATCGAAGAAATAAGTTTATTGGAACCAAATAAAATTTATAAGTCAATGAGAATGACAGCTATTGAAAATTGATTGAATTTAGATTACATTTGTTTTTTTAGTTTTTGGAAAATGAATTTTCATATATTTTTGTAAATTAAAATATGTAATTTCATCATTTTTTTTAATATTTAATAATTTTGTTAATTTTTTATCAGGAATAATTCTTCTTTTATTTTCTTTATGCTGTAAATTATGTTCTTTTATATAAGTTGTGAGACATTTAGTAACTTCAGTTCTTGCCATTTCGGAACCTGCTGGTTTTCCTAAAAATGAACATAATTCATCCGAAATAACTGTGGGTTTAGCGAATCCACTTGGAGCTCTTTTTTTCTTTTTGAGATTTTTCTTTCTTTTATTTTCGTTTTTTTTAAGTTCTTTTTCAACTTCCTTTTTTAATGTTCTAACATGTTGTATACTTGTTTGAAGATTAGCTTTTAATTCTTCAATTTGCGAAAGTATTTTTGTAAATTGTGGAAAGCTTTCTAATACGTTTTCCAATTCTAATGATGTTTCTTTTTTTTCTGATTCTACCATTTATTTATATCATAGACTTAATCTTTTTTTTTTTTTATTTTTACGCACTAATTATCTATATATTTGGCTGATATAACCATGGTAATGAATTCGCAGCTTCAATAGAAACTTCTGTAAAAGCTGTTAACATATATAATGATCCAGTATATTGATCATTCTTAGATTTTCCTAAACTTATAAATCTATCTATTTCTTCCAAAATAATATTTTGTAATTTTCTTTTATCATTTTGAGAATAAATAAAATCTATAGAATAATGAAATGCCTGACCATCTGGTATAATATCTAATTTTTTATTTTCAGTTAAATTTGCTCTATAATTAAATATATCTTCAGCTTCTTTATACCATTTTTTTAATTGACCTATTGATAAATTTGTAAACCAATCCATCATTGCGTAATGACCTAATCTATTCAATTTCTGAAATATTTCTAATACTCTTAAATTAAATTTTTGTTTATCTGTTAATTCTATACATTCAGAATTAAAATCCAATCTTATATTATAATTTTTTAATTGTTTTTTACGTTTATTTAGTTGTGATAATGTTTCATTACTAAAATCTTTTCGATTAAATGGATTTTGTAAATAACCATCTATAATTAAATTTTCAATTGATCGTATATCAAATGAATATACGAAACCATCTATATCTCTAAATGAAAAAAAATAATTATCTGGAATATCATCTATTTTATCTAACGAAAAAAAATCATTTTTGTTGGTAGATATTGATCTATTCAAATAAGCAGGTCCTTTATATTCAATATCCTTTTTTACTATAAATCTACGTATATTTGATTGGATCAGTATTATTTCTTTTAAATTATTTATAAATTTCTTATCTATCTTAAATTTTTCAACGACTAAATTGATATAATCCTTTTTTTTTTTTAAATTTTTTTTTTTTTTTTTTTTTTTTTTTTTTTTTTAAATGTTTTTTTTTTTTTTTTATTTTTTTATATTTTTCAAATGTATTTAATGTATTTTTAATAGTTTCTAATGTATATTTACCAATCTCTTTTTTTGAAATATTATTATAATTATCTAAAACATTTATGATATCAATGATATATTCATTTTTTTCTATTTTATTATTAGATTTAAAATAATTTTCAAATATCTTTAATTTTTTTCTAGCAAAATTTCTTAAATCTTTTGATGACATCCCTGATTGCTTCAAAATATCTTTTCCCTCAACAGTTCTATAATCCATTCTTAATATTTCATCATAATTTTTTCCAAAAATTTTTTCTTCATTTTCAATTTTATTCAAATGATCATTCATCATTTCTTAAATATAATAATAAATATATGTTTCTATTTAAATGATTTTTAAAAATAATATCTTTTATTTATTCATTATTACAAAAAAAAAAAAAAATATTAGATTACCTATTTAAAAAAATAATTTGATTTTAAATAATTAAATGAATTTATAGAATTATTTAAAATATTTATGCTTTCCATTCCAAAGATTTAAAGTATTTAATCCTGTATTTTTTTGTTTTTGGGTTATAATAGTATTTTTAAATATCAAGTGCGTTCCTCTCCAAAGATCAAGAGAGTTTAATCCAGTTCTTTTTTGATATTCTGAGATTTCATTTTCCGAGAAAGATAATTTTTTTTTATTGAGTGATCTTGTCATTATATAAAGAAGGATTCTATTCTATTTAGACATAATAAATGGATTCAAATTTTTATCTTAATGGAGAGTCCGTGATTGTTGTCCCACAATATTCTTCAGGATTTTTTTGAAAATTATGTTTTTTATAAATATTAATAGCTATTGATTTTTTTAAGAGCCATTTAAAATTAGTCCAAAATTCCTCTGTATGACCAACAGATTTTGTACAAATATGAGCCATTTCGTGTAAAGCCACAAACATTAACAAATTTTCATCTACCAATTCTTCTTTGGAATTACGAGATCTTAAACATAAAACTACTTTTTCGCCTTTGTTAACTGAATAAGAGGTATATTTACTATTCGGGGAACTTTCCATAATTTTATCGGGTTTAAAATTTATTTCCATTTGTTTTACTCTTTTATCATCGCCATAATTTTTAGCTAAATAATTTTTTAATTTGATAAGTTTGTATCTAGTTTTTGCTATTAGATCAGCTGCTTGTTCTTTATCAGGAAGATTTCTTACTAGATATGTTTTTCCATCATAGGATGATTTTACCTGTACTAATTCAGTATGATAAGACTCAAAATAAATGTAACCTAGTAAAATGATAATAGCAATAAGATAGATTAGCACGAATTTCTCCATTATTATAGAATATAGAAAAAAAAAATATTCAAATCATTTAAATAAATTAAAACAAAAAATTTGATTATTATTTATTTAAAAATAAATCAAGAATACATTGTAATGAACACATTGCAACAAAATAAAATTATGTTAAGAGGTGATCTAAAAATTGATCATTTTGATAATTCAAATGACCTTAATATAAATATCTTTGATTGGAAAAGTTTTGATAATGAAGAAGATTCAGATTCATTATCATCATTTGATTCTGATTCATTGGAAATAGATGATGACACTACTAAAATAGAATATATCATCAAAGTATTTGGTATTACTCGTGATAATTTATCTATAGTATTGGATATTAAGGGATTTAAACCATATTTTTATGTTAAGATTCCACAAAAATGGGATAGTAATTCTATTGAAAAATTTATGAATGTAATTAAATCTAAATTTACTGTGAACAATAAAAAATTTATGGATTCGATTGAAGGATTCAAAGTCGTAAAACGAATGATTTTTAGAGGTTTTTCAAATTATCAAAAATATAAATTCTTGAAAATCATCTTCAAGAATAAAAAAACAATGAGGATCGTAAACTATATTTTAAAGAATAATAATGATTCATTAGATCTAATCAAAAATACTAGAAATAAAAGAGATTTATATAAATTAAATAAAAAAATCATTAAAATTCCTATACTATTAAAATATGGTCAAAAGTTCGATATATTCGAGTCAAATATAGATCCTATGCTTAGATTCATTCATGAAAAAAATTTAAATCCAGCAGGATGGTTAACAATAGCAAAAAATGAATATACAATTTTTGAAGAAAATAAAAGCAATTGTCAAATTTCAGGAGAAGTATTTTATAAAAATGTAAGATCATGTGATTGTAGTGATGTAAGTAAATTGATTATTGCATCATTTGATATTGAATGTGATAGTAGTCATGGTGACTTTCCATTGGCAAAGAAAGATTATAAAATATTGAGTGCAGCTCTTTATGATAAATATCATAATAAATTAAAAAAAATGGAAATAAATAAAGATTTAATAAATAATGATAATTATAAGAATATAAATAATCCAGAATTATATTTTACAAATCAAATCAAAAGTGCATTTTGTAATGAAAAGAATCCATATGATATTGATTATGTATATACAAAAAAAAATAAAAAACCAAATGAACAAACAATCAAACGTATCTATGGAGATTATTATTGTAGCAAATGCAAAAAATTAATATTAATTCCTAATAATAGGGAAAAATTAACTAATGAAATCAAGTGTAAAATGAAAAAGAACAAACTAAATTTTAGTGGTGATACATGTATTCTAAATGATACAATTGTCATGAAAAAAAATACAAAAGAATTTGATTGGAATAATATAAAACTATATTGCAATAATAATATAGATGATAAAAGTTTATTTCCTAAAAGATGTGATCAATATTTAGGTGTTGTAAAAGATGAAGATGATGAAGAAGTTAAATTAAGGTTTAATAGAAAAAATATTGATGACTTCATGAAAATAATACAAACACCACATGGAAAAGATCATACCAGAGATGAAAATGTAGAAAAATTAGGTTTTATGATGGATAATTATCTCCCAACTATTGAAGGAGATAAAATTATCCAGATTGGAACAGTAGTTCAGAATTATGGCGAGAAAGATCCTTTTTTAAAACATATTGTTACTCTTGGAAGTTGTTCAAATATACCTGGTGTAATAGTAGAATCTTTTGAAAAGGAAAGCGATCTTTTGATTGCTTGGTCAAATTTTATCATACAATTGGATCCAGGATTTTTGACTGGATACAATATTTTTGGTTTTGATTATCAATTTATATATGAAAGAGCACAAGAACTTGGATGTTTGGAAAAATTCGCATATTTAGGTAGAATAAAAGATGAAAAGGCACCACTCATAGATAAAACATTAAGTAGTGCTGGATTGGGAGATAATGTTCTTAAATATATACAAATGGATGGTAGAATTAATATGGATTTATTAAAAATTATTCAAAGAGATCACAATTTGAATTCCTATAAATTAGATTCGGTATCATCACATTTTATAAATGGTAGTATTTTAAATATTGAATATACAAATGAAAATCACACAATCATTGAAACAGATAATATAATTGGACTTATTAAATTTAATTACATTACATTGTATTTTAATACAGTAAATGGAATTGAAAAATATAATGATGGTGAAAAATTAAAAATTATAGATCTAATCGATGATCATAAGATTTTATTAGATAAAAAAATAATGGTTGATTTAAAAAAAAAATACAAATGGGGTCTTTCAAAGGATGATGTTGGTCCTAAAGAAATTTTTGAACTCCAAAAACAAGGTCCTAATGAAAGAGCTATAGTTGCAAAATATTGTCTTCAAGATTGTGAATTATGTATCAATTTATGTAAAAAATTGGATATTATCACTAATAATATTGGTATGGCAAATGTATGTAGTGTTCCTTTATCATTTATCTTTTTAAGAGGACAAGGAATCAAAATTTTTAGCCTCGTTGCTAAACAATGTAGGGAAGAAAAATATTTAATACCATTATTAGAAATAAAATCACAAGAAGATCGAGAAGGATATGAAGGTGCGATTGTTCTTCCTCCAAAACCAGGAATCTATCTTGATGAACCAATATCAGTTCTTGATTATGCATCATTATATCCTTCATCTATGATCAGTGAAAATTTATCTCATGAAACAATTTGCACTGATAAACAATGGTTAGGAAAAGATGGTGAATTAAGATTAAGACAATTGGGATATACATTTAAGGATATAACATATGATAATTACAAATATATTCCAAAAGGAAAATCATTCGTAAAAATAATTAATACGACTAAGCCAACTGTTACTTGTAGATTTGTACAACCAAAAAAAAATAAAGAATCATCAATAATTGAAGAAACTAGAGGTGTTTTACCTCGAATTCTTAGGAAACTCTTGAAAGCAAGGAAAGAAACAAGAAAAAAAATACCAATGACAAATGATCCTTTTAAAAAATCTGTCTTAAATGGACAGCAATTAGCATATAAAATTACAGCTAATTCGCTATATGGTGCCATTGGATCTAATACAAGTCAAGTTTCTTATAAAGAAATTGCTGCATCAACTACTGCTACTGGAAGAAGGTTAATTTATTTAGCGAAAAACTTTGTTGAAGAAAACTATCCCGGATGTGAAGTTATATATGGAGATACCGATAGTATATTTATTAATTTTAAACCAAAAGACGAAAATGGAAATAGATTGTATGGCTATGAAGCTTTGAAAGAATCAATTAAATTAGGTACCGATGCAGGTATTCAAATTTCAAAAAATTTGGAAGAACCACATGATTTGGAATATGAAAAAACATTTTGTCCGTTTATCTTATTTTCTAAAAAAAGATATGTTGGAAATAAATATGAAATAGATCCAGATAAATATAAACAAACAAGTATGGGTATAGTATTAAAAAGAAGAGATAATGCTCAAATCGTGAAACATATATATGGTGGAATTATTGATATCATAATGAATCAAAAAAATATAATAAAATCAATTGAGTTTTTGAGAAATTCATTGAATGATCTATTGAAAGGGAAATTCACCATGGATAATTTAATTATCTCGAAAAGTTTAAAAGCTTATTATAAAGATCCAGATAAAATAGCACATAAAGTTTTGGCTGATAGAATAGGAAGAAGAGATCCTGGTAATAAACCACAACCAAATGATAGAATTCAATATGTTTATATTGAACATAAATCTAAAAATAATGAAACAGTCTTGCAAGGAGATAAAATTGAAACACCAGCTTTTATTAAAGAAAATAAAATACCGATTGATTACTATTTCTATATAACAAATCAAATACTAAAACCAGTTTGTCAAATATATGCACTTATTCTTGAAGATCTCGAAGGTTTCAAATATAAAAGAGATTATTATTCATTGATGGAGAAAAGAATGAACAGTTTAACTTCTGATATAGAAAAACAAAAAAAGAATAAAGAAAAGATACAAAAATTAAGAATGAAAGATGTTGAAGAAATATTATTTTCGGATTCATTAAGAAAAGCTATTAACAAAAAACAAGGTAAATTAGAAATCACAAATTGGTTTAGACCTCAAATAAAAAATAATCAAATATATTTAGAAAAACCAATCGACAAAAAAAAAATTATAAAAATCAAAATTAAAAAAAAAAGTAAATCTAAAAATATATAACCTTATTTACATTGTGTAATTATTACATTCAATACCTTCATAAAAATCATTAGGTATTATCATTCTATTTTTTTGATTATTTATTCTTCTTCCAAATGGAGCTCTTATTGGATTACGGTTTCGATTAGCATTTCTATTATTTAAAAATCTATTAAATCTATTTTTAGGTACATTAAAACATGTTTTTTTATATGAAAATTCATTTTCATAATCTGAATAATCATTATCAAAATCTGGAGGAATAATATTATTATTAAAATTATTGGATGGTATATTATCAGTAGGCATCTGATTTATTCCTCCCGAACAATTTATAGTTTCTCCTGTTATACCTGGAGATCCCATAGCACCAGGCATACCTGGAGGACCTGGGGGACCTGGTGGTCCAGGAGGAGCTTTTTGTACAGGAGCTGGAGAGAACAATTCGAGTGATGGTGGTGGTGATGATTCCATCATTGGTGGTGAAGGAGGTGGTACTGGTCTTTCAGGATTAGAGGGTGGGGGTGGTGGTTCAATAGGTGGGGGAATAATACAATCATATTCACCATCATCTACATTTCTATTTTCAACCACAGATACGCCTGATTCTTTTGATGCCCAACCATCTCCCCAATTTCCCTGAGTCTTAATTTCTTCAATTAGATTTGGATGATATCCTGGACATAAATATGCTATTTTGCCAGGTGCCCATTTATCCTTATATGTATGTTCCTGTAATTTTGCTCTACATCCTTCAGGTACATATGCAGAATTGATTACATCATTTAATGTATTTTTATGATTCGCCCATAAATCTATATCTTCACCAGGCTTAACACTAATATCACAATCTTTGGTTGGTTTTTCAGGATTTTCTCCTATCCAAAAACATATATCTTCCTTACATTCAAAATTCTCAAATTTTTTTTTCTGAAATCGTGGAATAATTAAAATAATAAATATTATTATTAAAAATATAATGATGAAATTATAATATGATGAAGTTTTCATTTCAATAAAACTATTTAGTATAAATAATAAAGAGAAAAAAATAAAAATAATGTTTTTATTAAATTTAGATAAATAATTTTATCCGTATAATATATAATTAATTTCCAATTATGGTTAATATTAAAAAAAATAAAAAACAAAAAAATTTAATTCTTATTTTTGTAGTTATGCTAATTTTAATTATTTTATTTTATTTTATGTATTCTTTCTTTTTTAACACAAAAAAAATAAATAATCAAGATATTGAAAATTTTGAAGTAGAATATGGTGTCACTCCCGACAATCAATCTTGTAACGAATTCAATTGGCGTCCTGTTAAAACAGTTGCCGAATGCCAAAAAGGAATTGATTTCTTAAAGAATAATTGGAAACAAATTGCTAATACAATTCCTGGTGGTTATAATAATCTTGGCTATGTTACAGTCGAAAATTCAACCTCAATACCTGATCCCAATAATATAAAAGAAAGCAATCGAGGATGTTATATTCGTACATCCACCATTGGGAATAGATATTATTATTTACCAAAAACAGATAAAATGAATCATTCTCCACATAAACGTCATCAACAAATTTGTATTATTCACGATGATAACGATAGTGATAGTGATGATGACGAAGATAATCAATGTCCAGAAAATAAAACCATTATTAGATCTAAAAAAATTAGAAAAAAAAAAATTATTGGACCACCTGGACCACCTGGACCACCTGGTCCAAATGTATATGAAGGAAAACCAAATAATTATAAATTAAATGAAATGAATAAAGTACCCCAATTAAAATGTAAAATAAAGAATATTAATAATAACAAGTATCTAGATCAGAATAGGAGGTCAAAAAGATTAGTTATAATCTAAAAAACATTATAAAAATAATCTCTTTTTTTATTCATTTTGTCATCATTAATTCTATTTTTAATGATCTGTTTAAAAGTTTTTCCTTCTAAAAATTCGGTAATGAAATGCATACTATAAACACCACATTCTGAATTTTTATATTGATGTCTAATATCATTATAATATAATTTAAATGGTTTTCCCTTTAATTTTTTCCCTTGAAGAGCCATTCTTTCCATTAATATTTTTACTTCGTCAGGTGGAAATATTCCATAAGAATCATAGTAGTAGACTTCGCCTAGATTAAAATCACTATAAAGTGCAACCCAATGTGATCCAGGTTCATTATGTGCATCAAGATTAAAAATTATTCCTAATTTATTTTTTTTTTTTTTTTTTTT
>Ga0209986_10002739_pt1 | contig 15865 bp, 10 predicted proteins | sample BlataG_FD_183168 | JGI IMG/M metagenome (GOLD analysis project Ga0209986, IMG submission 183168) | Deep subsurface microbial communities from Black Sea to uncover new lineages of life (NeLLi) - Black_00105 metaG (SPAdes) (version 2) | ecosystem: Environmental > Aquatic > Marine > Oceanic >...
GCAGATGGCCTTGAACAGGATGTCCCTGGAGATCTCGGCCTGCTCTGCGGCCATGACCGCCATGTGGGCCTCCTCCAGAGTCCTGGTCTTGCACTTGACCAACTGGATCGTGTCGGGGTAGCAGAAGGTGAAGACCACCCCCTCGTCCACCAACCTATCGGGCCGGTTCCTCTCGTCCAACTCCAGGCGAAATCTGAGCCACTCGGCCCGCACATCGGGTTTGTCGGTCTCGAAGATGACCTCGGGCATGTGCAGCTCGTACCTCTCGGCGATGGCCACCAGCTCCCTCCAGGGCCGAAGCCGCCCTTGGTTATCTATGGCTACGATCAGGGAGACTTGAAGGGGGAAGTCGTAGACTAGAGTATGCGGGTTTCGATAGCCATAGCACTCGAAGGAGAGGTTGAGCTTGGTGTCGTGGACGGCTTTCAGGATCCCCGGGTACATCTCATAGATGTCGAGCAGGAGGTCGTAGACGGAATGCATCTCCGAGGGCTTGTTGAGGACGGCCTGGCGGGTCTTGGGGATGATCTCGACCATCTCGCCCTTGCCGTCAAGCAACCCAAACCAGGTGACGTTCGTGCCGTCAACCTTCTGGCGCAGGAGCACCCTCTCGTAGCCGGTGGGCAGGACGATGTCATCGGGGGTGACGTTCTCCAGGTCAATCTCCTTGTCCCGCCGATAGGGATAGTGGATCTTGGGGATGCCGTAGACGAATTGCCCTGTGCTCTCCCCGTTCACGGCCTCAATGAGAAGTGCCCCCAGCCGGTGGTCCCGTTCGACGCTCATCCAGGCGGTCACCTGGCGCCCTGCGGGGCTTATGAAGTTGTAGGGGCGGACGTCGCCTAAAATCGGGTGTTTCCTCATAGTCAGCCTCTTCACCGCGTAGCGGTCAGTGACATTTTCCTCTCCCATTATACTACATCTCTGCAAGGTTGACAAAGAGACACCACCTCAGCCAGCATTCTTCAGAACTAAAAGCCTTGACGCAAAGCAATTAAGTTGCTTTTTCTCCGAGAATGTGGTAATATTGAAAGCAGTAATCTGCCAACAAGAGAACCAAAATGAGGTAATGTCATGACTCAAATGATTACCGCTATTTTCGAGGATGGAATCCTCAAACCTCTGGAGGAGCTTAACTTGACCACACATCAGGTAGTCAGGCTGGTGATCTTGACTCCTCGACGACACGAGCGCGAAGCCCGGCTTCCCGCCGAGGCCAAGAGAGAGAAGCTTTCCGCAATGAGTTGGAAGGATTTCTTTGCCACAATGCTTGAGTGGCAGAAAAAGGGTCCTCTTGACCTTTCTGAGGTGAGCATTGATGCCCTGTGGTTATGAAGAAGCGACAATGCTGGACAGCAATTTGCTGATCTATAGCATCCTGGCCGATCATCCAGCTTCCCCTGTGTGCCAGGAGCTCATTGAAGCCAGTCAGAGCCTGGTGGCATCTTCGATTACCCTCATTGAACTTTTCTTCGTAACTGCCCGGATCTACGGCATCGAACCCGCCCTGGTCTTGATCAAAATCAATGAACTTCTCGCCTCGCCATTGACAATCATTGCCGTAGACGCAGACACCGTTGCGGCTGCTTTGGCTCTTTGCGCTGAATACAAGATTGACACCAACGATGCTGTCCAAGTTCAGATGTGCCTGGATTTGGGCATTCCAGCATTAGCCACCGATGACGGAAGGCTCACTGACCTTTGCAAGAAGCTGGAGATTGAGACCAAGAACCCGATTACAGTTGAGCTAAAACAGGCTATGCGCATCTGGGAAGAAGCCAACTTGCCTCAGAAAGGTCTGCCCCGCATACTTCACCAAATCCATGGGTGGATAGCAGGCCACAACCATGCCCTTGCAGATGATTTTCGCAACGTCACCCGAAATCTGACAAGAATGCCCCAGCAGTGATTGAGGTTCCTGCCCTGTCCCAGATGGCCCAAGTGCTTTCCCGCTTGGTATGATTAGGCACCGACGGAGGTCATCGAAATCATGGAACCTTTTATATTCACCCTGACGTCCGTCGTCAATTTCATCTGCCTGGCCCTCTCGCTGTGGCTGGGTTTCTACATCGTCACCCGCAGCCCGCGCAGCAGGATCTCCTGGCTGGCCAGCGCCACCCTCTGGTCCCTCTCCGGCTCCTTCCTGAACACCCTGACCTACATCAACATCTCACCAGAGCAGGCCGCTCTACCCTGGTGGTGGGGTTGGAGCGCTGCGCTCGCCGCTCCCTTCTGGTTTCACTTGAGCGCTTCCTTCCTACCGAGCAGGCTGGCCAGAAAACAGCGTCCGCTGGTCATTCTCGTTTATTTGCTGACCCTGAACTTCGTAGCCATGGAAGCCTATACCCCTTGGGTGTTCGCCGGTGCGACGATCAAACCGCTCATCTACCACAGCGCCCTGCGTCCCGGCCCCCTTTTCCCTCTCTTCGGCCTCTCCCTGATCGCGGCCCCCGCCCTCTCCCTCCGCAACCTCTACCTGAGCTGGAAACAGGCCAGAAGCCCCACCATCAGGCAACAGCTCACCATGCTCCTTTGGGCCACCTCGTTGGCGCTCCTGGTTGCGGCCTATGCTAACCTATCCATCTGGCTAGGCCTGGACACACCTACATTAGTAGGCACCCTCAGCCTGGGTGTGGGAATGGCCCTCCTCGGCTACGGCGTAGCTCGCTACAACGCTTTGATCGAGGGGCGGGCCATCGGGCTGGACTTCCTGTACACCTTCCTGGCCATCAGCCTGGTAACCAGCTTCTACCTGCTGGTCACCTTCATCTCCTACATCGTTTACGGCGTCCCCTTCATCGCTTTCATTTTCATCATTATGCTGGCCACCGTCTCCCACTCTCTTTACGATTGGGCTCGGACCTACCTGGACCGGCTCTTCTATCGGAGGCAATACCGCGAGCTAAGGGCCAACCTGCGAGATTTCGCTCGCGAGGCCGCCCCGGGCCACGATCTGCCAGGCCAACTGCAGGCCATTATCCAGGCCCTTTGCCGATCCCTGGGGGCCAGCAAGGGCTTCATCGCCCTACAGGAGGCGGAGGGCTTTGCCATCGTCGCCGCCCACCCAACCGACCTTCGGGGCGATGGCATCTCCGCCGAAGGATTGGCCGCAGACGAGATAACTGTCCTGTCCCTTCCCGTGAGGTCCCCGAAGCTCGAAGGCATGGCTCTGCTGGTTCCCATGCACTATGGGGGCGAACAAATAGGGGCCGTCGTTCTAGGCCCGAAGGCAATGGGAATCGGCTACACCGAGGACGACTTCGACTTGCTGGAGGACCTGGCAGAGAGGGTGGCCGGCGTGGTGCACAGCGTCCGCCTGCAGGAGAAAAGCGTGCGCCAGATAGATGCCCTGGTAACGGAGTTTCGCGAGCGGGAGAGGGAGCTGAGGCTCAGGATTCAAGAGATGCTGGAGTCAAAGCCGCCGATTCTGGAGGGGGTGGGCGAGAGGGAGGCAATCTCCCTGGTTGAGGATGCCCTGCGGCACCTGTATGATTACGCCTATCTGGGAGAGCACAGGTTGGCTCAGCTCCGAATCGTCGAGTCACACCTCGATATCCAGGAAGGCGCCTTCGTCACCCACCTTGACCGGGGCAAGGCTTTACTGGAGGTGCTGATAGCCGCCCTGGGGAAATTAGAGCCGCCCAGCCCACAGCCCTCGCTCCCTACTCGGGAGTGGCACCAATATGTCATATTGCACGACTCCTATGTTCTGGGAGAGCGGAACCGCGACATCATGGGCAAGCTCTACGTCGGCGAGGGCACTTTCAACCGGGCCCGCCGCCGGGCTATTCGAGGGGTGGCCAGGGCGCTGGAAGAGATGGAGAGGGAAGCCCAGCGAAGGACTCAGGTTTAGCGCCTCGTCAGCCACCCTTGCGAAGGTTGCGAGTAGCCTTGGCAATGGCCTGATTTCCGATAGGCACAGGCGCCTTTGGCCTGAAAGCTACTGCCAAACCTTCGCAAGGGTTCCCCACCTGAACGGATAGTCAATTGGCAGTTTTTGGCAGCTTTTGCTCTTGTAATGGCAGCCCCTTTGTGGTTTAATATAAATGCAAAGGGGCCGATTTTTCTGGTACAGCAAGTTCATCACCCAGGAGGACGTGAAACAATGAAATGTCCGAAATGTGGCGCCCTGGAGGAGCGTCATGAGACGGTCTGCTCCCAATGCGGCGCGACTTACACCAGCGAGGATCTGCTGGCGTTCCGCCAACTGGAGTTTCTGCTTGCGGAAACAGATGGTTGGGTTGAGCGGTTGCCAGGCGACCTGGTTGAGGAACTTCGCCAGCCCTACGCCAAGCGGTTGACCGACTTGCGGGCACGGCTCATCCCTAAGCCTGCGCCGGCGCCTCCGCCTCCAACCGTTGAGGAGGTGGCCGCACCTGCCGAGGTAGTGCTGGCCGCTCCCCCGCCCCCCAGGGCTGAGCGGGTGCCCTTCGACGAGTGGTTGCTGAGCGAGCGCAACATCAAGATCGCCCTGTACAGCGGTGCCGTGCTGCTGGTGCTGGCCGGCATTATCTTCATCGGCAGCAGGTGGGGCCAGCTCGGGGGACCGGCGAAGTTTGGCGTCATGCTGCTGGCCACCGGCCTGCTCTACCTGGGCGGTTACTTGCTCTACCAGCGGCAGGGACTGCGCCTGGGGGGCGTAGCCGTCCTGGGCGTGGCCTCAGGCTTCTTGCCTCTGAATTTTGCCGTGCTGCAAATTTACGTCCTGGGGCCCAGTGGGTTCCGTAACGACGTGATGTGGCTGATCGCCTCGCCCATGTGCCTATTGCTGTATATCCTCACGGCCTACTGGACGCAAGCCGACCTGTTCACCTACATCAGCATCGGCGCCCTGGCCAGCACGCTAACGGCAGGGCTGACGGTCGCCGGGGTACCGGATCTGACCTACCCTATGGCCTACCTGTTGCTGGCACTGCTCCTGCTCTTGCTGACGCGCCGACTTCAAGACACCCGATTGGCCGGGTTCACCCGCAGGCCGCTGCTGGTAACGACCCACCTGGCTGCCCCCCTGCTCATCCTGGCCGCGCTGCTCGGCTTCGTGCAGGAATTCGGCGCCTGGGGCAGCCCCTGGCTGGCGCTGGCCGGGATCTTCGCCGGGGTGTTGTTCTACACCGCCACCGACGTCCTTTTCGGCTGGCTGGCAGCGCGCTGGGCAGCGGCGGCGTTGTTCCCCGTGGCCTTCGGCTTGACTCTGCTCCACCTGGACTTCAGCAAAACGGCTCTGGGGGTAGCGCTTATGCTGTTGGCCATAGCCTAGCTGGGAGTTGGCTACGGCCTGGAGCGGCTACAAAGGCGACGGATGGCTAGCCTGCCTCTGACCACCGTTGCTTACATCTTGGCTGGTCTCGTGACATTGCAGGCCATCGGCGACACGCAGGACCTGATCCTGGTGCTGCTGGGCGACGTGGCCCTTTTGGCGCTGTCGGGCGCCATGTTCAGACACTACGCCTGGGTCTACGGCGCGGTCTGGCTGTTCATGCTGCCGGTCTATCTGTTCTTGACCCAAACTGTGCCTGCTCTGGCCAACCGTGGGCTGCTGATGGGCGTGCTGGGGCTGAACTACCTGGCAGCCGGCTACGCCCTGAGCCGCCGTGAGGTGAGTGCGGGCGACCTGCCCCGCCGGGGTAGCCCGTTCCTTACCGCAGCCGTCTTTCTGAGCGCAGCCGTGCTGGCGCTGAGCTGGAGTAGTCCGGTCATCGTCACCTTACTGCTGACGGTCGTCGCTGCTCTATACCTGGGCGCGGCCCTGTGGCTTGGCTGGTCACCACTTCTCCTCCCGGCGCTGGTCGCTGTTAACCTGGGCGTGTTCACCACTCAAGAAATCTTCCTGGGCTACGGCGTGGTCAACCTGCGGGCACTGGATATCGCTTACGCTGGGCTGACCCTTGCCCTGTTGATGGGCGGGCTGGGGCTGCGCCGTCTGGGCCAGGGACGCTGGGCGTGGCCGCTGTACGTGGTCGGCGCCTTCGACCTGGCCGGATCGTACGTTCTAGCACTTCTCGATCGGCCGCTGGCTATCGCCCTTTCGGCCATCTACGCCACGCTGTTCCTGGCGTATGCCTGGCTGGAACGGGACACGGCGAAGCTGTCGGATCTGCACCTGGGAGACCTGCCTGGACAAGCACTCACCTGCCTGGGCCTGGGTACCATCGTAGTCGGGCACTTCTACGTCCTGGACGCGGTTGGCATCCTGCGCGACTGGCCGCCCTATACCGCCGGACTGTGCGCCCTGTTTGTGCTGGTCGCCTGGTTGATGCGGCGTGAGGATCTGGCAGTGGTCTATGAGACACCGCTGCGTTGGGCCGGCCTGGGATTGATGCTATTGCCCGTGGTCGGAGCACCAGTCAGCCTCAATCCACTGGTCATTGCCATTACCTTCGGCATCGTCGGGCTGACCTACGCTGCCGACGCCGCCGCGCGACGGGTGCTCTACCTGGCCTACCTGGCTGGGGCTGCCTTCCTGGTCGTTTACTGGGCGCTGCTGGTCCACTTTGGCGTGGACGAGCCTCAGGCCTACGTCATCCCTCCCGGGCTGGCGCTGCTGGGGCTGGGCTGGAACGAACATCGCCGAGGTGGTGACCTGACTTATCGTCTGCCCACCCTGCTGGGGCTGGTGATCCTGCTGGGCTCGTCCTTCGTCCAGTCGCTGCCCCGAGGTGCCTTCGTTTATGCAGCCTGGCTAGCGATGGAGAGCCTGACGGCGATAGGCTGGGGCGTGCGGACCCGCTCGCGTGGCTACGTCAGCCTGGGGGCAGTGGCCCTGCTTGCCAACGCTGTGGCCCAATTCGGCCCCGCCTTCGTCGACCTGCCCCGTTGGATCCAACTGGGGATCACCGGCAGCGTCCTGCTTGGCGGTGGAATAGCATTTCTGGTCAGGCGTGAGGAACTCCTGAGGGCCCGCCGGGCCTTGACCGAAGAATGGAGGAGGTGGCAACCATGAACATCTTTACAGCGCTGTTTGGCATCTTCCGCCGGCGAGGGCTGGTGGACACGGTCAGGGAAGGTCGCCCGCTGGCCAGCTTCATCGTGATGGCCACGGTCTTCTCAATGGTTGGGGCCCTGCTCTACGGCTTCGCCATGGGCATCGGCCTGGGCACGGAAACCGCCATCAAAGACGCGATCAAGGTCGGGCTGATCGTCGTGTTCAGCCTGGCTCTCGCCGCGCCGATCTTCCTGCTGGCTTACCGGCTGCTGGGGCGTGAGGAGCGCCCCGGGCAGGTGATAGCCGTGCCACTGACGCTGGTGGTCACCGTCGCCATCGTCCTGGCCGTCACCGCGCCGGTGGTCTTCTTGCTCAGCGTGCTGGCCGGCTTCAGCCCGCAGGCGGTCTACATCCACATCGTGATTGTGGATGTGGCCCTGCTAGTGGGCATCTACGTGGCCGGGACGCTGGTTTTCCACGCCTTCCTTGCCGAGCGCGGCCGGCTCATGGTCCCCAACGTGGTCGGGTTCTCGATGATGGCTGTCATCCTGGTCGTGCTGATCGCGTTCTTCGGGCCGTTCCTGGCACCCTGGCCGTCGTTCAGCGTGGGCACGGACCGGCTCAAGGACGGGCTGGGAATCGGCGTGGCCGAGAAGGTCGAGCGGGCGCTGGAGGCGGCGGCCGCTGCCGACCGGGTGACTTACCGCTTCCAGACGACCAACGCCAATGGTGACCTGGAACGCGATTACACGGTCACCCGGGTGGGCGATGACTACCTCATCCAGGTGCACCTGCAGGCCGTGCCCGGCGGGCCGGTGCGGAAGGACCGACACATCTGGCTGCTGGACGGCGCGGCCTACACCGATACTTCGACCCGGCTCAGTACAGGCTTCGCCGACGGCCACGTGCTAGAAGCATCGCGGGCCGACCTGGCCTCCTACCTCGACCCGGCCCTGCCGCCGGCCCCCTTCCGCCTGCCGGACGAATTCTCTCGGGCGAACTGGCGGGCGCGGGAAACCGGCAGGGTCTACGTCGCCACTGGCACCACCCCCGACCAGCGCCAGGCAACAGTGGTGCTGGACGTTGGCACCCGTCGGCTGAAGGAACTGACCCTGGCTAGCGCCGTGCCGGGAGTCCATGCCCAGACGCGCACCACCGAGGTCGCGCAGGCGACGCTCGACCGCCAGGGGCTGGAGGCCAACCTGAACCAGGCCACCGTTGTCGGCAGCGTGGACCGGTCAGACGCCTCGATGGAAACCTACGTACAGGGCGAGGCTTTCTTCGCCGTGCGCTACCCGCGCACCTGGCACGCTGGGGCCTGGAACCCCGGCCAGCGCCGGGTGGAGTTTACCGCCGATTGCCCCGCAGACCAGCCCTGTCCGACGTTGCAGGTAAGTGTCTACGATCTGGCTGAGGAGAAGGGACCGCGGCAGTACGCCGAGGATCTGGCGCGAAGCCTGGAGCTCCAGCCGGCCTACCGCCAGGTCCGTGCCAGCACGACGACTGTCGGTGGCGTGACCGCCGGTCTGGTCGAGTACCTGTTCGATCGGACAATCAAGGGGGAGATCGAGACGACCCGCCACGTGGAGTACATCTTCGTCGGCCGGATCAGCCGCTGTCACCTGGACTTCTCCGCTCCGGCCAACAGATTCGACGCTCACCAGGGCTTATTTGCAGCGATGGCTGAGCTGTTCACGTACTTACGGTAAGGGAGCCATATTCAGAAGAGAGGAGGAGCACAATGGCTAAGCAAGAATCTCTATTGAGCAAGATCGAGGAGTGGGTGGAGGAAGGGCTGATCTCTCCTGAGCAAGGCGATGCGCTCAGGCAGAGAGAGGCAAAGGCTGTGGCTATATCGCCAGCCCTCCGGGTGAAGGCCGATGAGATATTCGTTTACCTCGGCAGCCTGGTCGTCTTTCTGGCGATGGCCTTCCTGGTGGAGCAGAACTGGAGGGCATTGTGGAGCGCGGGCAGGATACTGTCGGTGCTCGTTCCCACGGTTGCCATGCTGGCGTTGGGCTGGCGGCTGCGCGGCTCGGAGAGCGCCGAGGAAGCGAAGCGGCTGCGGCTCAGGCGGGGGGCGCAGGCGTTGTGGCTGGGGGCCTGCCTGCTGAGTGCACTCTGCTTTGGGGTGATCTTCTATGAGCTGGACCTCATTGATTGGTCCAGGCGGGGACCTACCGACCCCTGGGTGCTGGTGAGCTGCCTGTTGGCGACGGGTATAGCCGGGGTTGCCTTCGTCCTGCTCCCCACCATCACCCAGAGCATCGCTTTCCATCTTTGCGGCAGCGCCGCGCTATTGACGTTCCTTGGCTGGTTGGACCAGACTCTCCCGCCCTTCAATCATTTCTACGAGAATCTGTTGATCCTGGTGATCGGCCTGGTGGCCGGTGGCTTATGCCTGGCGCTCTCGGAGTGGCTGCGGGCGAGGGAGAGGAAGGATCTGGTAGGGGTATCCCGCATCTTCGGAGCGCTGGCCGTCTTAGGTTTCACCTTCATCTCGGCTACGGACACATACGCTGCAACCTGGCAGAAAACAACGATGGAAGCCATAGCTTTTCTGGCCAGCATCGCCTTCATCGCTGCCAGTGTGAAACGGCAGTCGCAAACCTTCCTCTATGGCGGAGCCGCCTTCCTCTTCTTCCTGATCATCTATGTGAACTTCGAGCATTTCGCCGACAGGATCGGGATGCCCATCGCGCTCCTCATCAGCGGGGCGCTGCTCATCGGGTTGGGCCTGGGAACGGGGCGCCTAAGCAGGCGCATACGGGCTCCCAAATGAAGAGAAGGGGGATCGCATGATCACAAAAAAGCCTCTCGTTGCTTCCATCGTAGGCATGGACGGATGCGGTAAGAGTTCCACCTTTCGTGGTGCGCTCAACACACTGGCCGAGCGCATCCGGGTGGTGGGCATCAGCGATCAGGTGTTGAGCGGCGGACCGGACGAGCCGCTCAGGGAGCGCCTGGACATCCCCGTCTCCCGCTCCGCCCAGATCATCGGGCGCTTCGCCAAGGGTCTCCGCTGGCAGCGCCTCTACAAGAATCTGAAGTTCATCGAGCTCACCCAGCGGACACGCATTCGCGACTACGTGACCATACATGATCCGCCGGATGTCATCCTGACTGACGGTCAACCACTTGTTAACTGCGCCGCCTGGTCCGTGGCCCACTTCTACAAAGAAGACTTGCTCGGCGATGATGAAGAGCTCTTCCAGGCGCTCCGTTATCTGGCAGGTGAGGAGACGATTCCGCTCCGCGAGCTGCCGCGCTACCTGCGTCGAGCGTGGCCGTTGGCGCTGCTCAACCTGCTGCGGCTGGGTCGCTTCAGGCTCCCGGATCTGATCTTCCTCCTCGATCTAGACCCCGCCGTAGCCGTGGCCCGCATCCATGCGCGCGGCAAGCCCCTTCAGGCGCACGAGACCGAGGTCCTACTCGGCGAGTTGGGCCGTGGCTACGTGCGAGTCTGCGACCTCTTCCAGGAGCGGTCCGGCATTCCGGTGAACAGGATTCGCGTTGATCAGGTGTCTCTGGAGGAGGCGGTACAGATCGTCGCCGACGGCGTGCTGGAGCACGTCCTGGCCAGGCCCAACATCGAAACCACCGACCGACCACAGCCCGGCACCATCGAAGTGATTGCCACCACTATGTCCGGTTCGATTCAGGACCAGCGCAAGGTGCAGCAGATCGGGCCGGAGTTCCAGTCAGGGACGTCGCGACTGGTACGCGTCCACGCGGCCGACAGCCATGCCGAGGCGCGGGCGATCGCGCATGCCATCGTGGCCAGGGGTGGTCGCACCATCGTATCGGCGGGCGGCGCCGGCACGTTCAACGCCGTGCTGGAGGGGAGCCACCTGGGTGGCACTGTGCCCTCCGACCTGCACCTGGCCTTTCTACGGAAGGGCTCCGCCGACCTGATCGGCAAGGTGCTGGGTATCCCAGACCAGCTCCCCGCTGCGGTAGAGGCCATCGTCGAGGGCATTGAGGCCGACCGCTGTGTCCAGGCTGACATCCTGGCCGTGGAGACGACCGAACCCGATGGCCGGGTACAGCGCCGTCACCTGGTGGGCTTCGGCGGCATGGGTGCCTTCGGCGAGGTGCCGCGTTTCACCGAGAGCCGCCTGATCAAAGTTTACAAGGGCGTCCTGGGGACGTTCCTGGGCGACCTGGGTCCGTTCTTCGTCGGCCTGGCCCTGGCAGTGGGATGGTGGCAACTGCAGCGCCTCTTCGGCCGCGTGCCCCCGATGTCCCTGACGCTGGACGACCACCACATCCCGCCGGAAACCTGGGGCGCTGTACTGGTGCTGAACGGCGACCTGGGACCCGAATTCCCTCTGGGCCGGGGGCTACGACTGGGAAGCGGATCATTCCGCGTCGTCGCACTGCGCTACAGGGGGCTCCGCCAGGCGCTGCGACAGATCAAGGCAGCGCGACGTGGCACGATCCTTGACGAGCCCGAGAGCTACGGTGCCGTGGTGAGGACCGTTCGCCGCCTCATCGTGCAGCCCACCGAGGCACGTCCGTACATGGTCAACGTGGACGGCGGCCGCATGCTCACACGGGGGGAGGTGTGCATATCGGTGTCAGGCCAGGTGTGGCTGATTAGCGGCAAGCGCTTCTCTAATCTGTAAACCACCGCCGAGCCTCTAGGGCATGCCGGCGGAAGTCCTCGCACAGTTGCGTCGAACCCACATTGCGTGTCATTCTGAGCGGAACACAGTGGAGCGAAGAATCTGATGCTTAAATTGGCCAGAGACTCTTCGCTCCCCAAGCCTTCGGTCTGAGGCCCTCAAGGCCGAAGGCTCCGCTCAGAGTGACAAAAACTGTCGGTAGACTAGTGCCGCACTGTACTGGGACTCTTCGCCCTGACAATGGAAAGAGAGTAAAGAAAGGATAGAGCGCATATGGAGACCATAAGCCAACTGTTGGAGAACTCCGAGCGGGAGCACGGCCCCCGCTTAGCCCTCAAGATGCGCAGCGGGCTGCGCCTGGAGAAGTACACCTATCATCAGTTGTGGAAGCAGGCGCAATGCATGGCCGGCCTCCTCCAGGCACAGGGGATGGAGAAGGGGGATCGGGTGCTCCTCTGGGCACTCAACTCCCCGTCCTGGGTCATCGCCTACCTGGGCATCCTCCTTGGCGGCGGAGTAGCTGTGCCCCTGGACGTGGGAAGCACCCCGGACTTCGCAGCCAAAGTAGCCACACAAACAGAGCCGGTGCTGGCCCTGCTCTCCAAATCCACCCTGGAATCAGCGCAGGGTCTATCCGTTCCGACTCTGCAGGTGGAGGACTTGCCCCGCCTCCTCTATCACGCTCAGGGGGCTTTCCGCGAACCCCAGATCAGGGGTCAGGACCTGGCGGAGATCATGTACACCTCCGGCACTACCGGGGAGCCCAAGGGGGTGATGCTCACCCACCGCAACCTGATCTCCAACGTGGAAACGGCGCTCCAGATGATGCCCATAAACCCGGAGACCAGGGCCCTCTCCCTCCTCCCTCTGAGCCACATGTATGAGCAAATCGCGGGCCTGTTGATCCCCCTGCGGAGCGGGGCCAGCATTGTCTACCTCCCCAGCCGCCAGCCTCACATAGTAATGCGTGCCCTTCGCAGGGAGGGGATCACCGCCATGGGTTTGGTTCCCCAGGTCCTCCAACTGTTCATGAGCCGCATCGAGCGCGAGGTGGAAAGACAAGGCCGCGTCGCTCTCTGGCGTCTCCTACACCGCCTGGCCCCCCATCTTCCCATGAGGGCCCGCAGGTTCCTCTTCCGGTCAGTTCGCCGTGAACTAGGCGGCCAGCTCCAGTTCTTTACCTCTGGCGGAGCCTATCTGGATCCCAGCCTGGCCCAGAAGTGGGAGAACCTGGGCGTGCCTGTACTCCAGGGCTATGGGACTACCGAGGCCACAGCCCTGGTGACCTGTGGCTCTCTCCGTCACCGCCGGCTCGGTACGGTGGGGCGGGTCCCCCCGGGCCAAGAGGTGGCCATCGCCCCTGACGGGGAGATCCTCGTCCGGGGGGAGAACGTCAGCAGCGGCTATTGGCGCAATCCCGAAGCCACCAAACAGGCCTACCGAGATGGTTGGTACTGCACCGGGGACCTGGGTTACCTGGACCCAGACGGATACCTCCACTTCAAAGGCCGCAAGAAGAACCTGATCGTCCTGGCCGACGGCATGAACGTCTACCCGGAGGACATAGAGAACCGCCTGAACCTGCGGCCGGAGGTCCAGGAGGCGGTGGTAGTTGGGCTGCCCCAGAAGGACGGGCGAGTGGAGGTCCACGCGGTGGTCTTGGCCGCCGATCCCGAGGGCGTGGAGAAGGCTGTCCGGGAGACGAACCGCCTCCTGGCCCCACATCAGCAAATGCGAGGTTTTACCGTATGGCCCGGGGAGGACTTCCCCCGCACGCACACCTTTAAGGTGAAGCGCCACGAAGTCCTGGAGATGTTGGACAGGGAAGAGAAGGTGGGCAAGGAACGACCAGAGGTCACCAAAAAGCAAGTCGAGGTAGACCTACGCGATCTGGTGGCCCAGACCGCTGGGGTTCCCCGGGACGAGATCGGCCCCCAGAGCACCCTGGGGTTGGACCTGGGCCTGGATTCCCTCTCCATCGTGGAACTCCTCTGCCTCATCGAGGAGGAGATGGGGGTCTATGTGGAGGAGGCACGCATCTCTCCCCAGGCTACGGTGGGAGACCTGGAGGCAATCCTGGCCGATGTCCAGAGGGCTGAAGCATTAACGCCCTTCCCAGAGTGGCCCTTGGGCTTCCCGGCCAGGGCGGCGCGAACCCTCCTCCAACGGACGCTGATGGATCCTCTCCTGGCCCTCCTCTGCCCCATCCGGGCGAGAGGGCTGGAGAACCTGGAGGACCTGTCCGGTCCGCTCGTCTTCTCCGCCAACCACACCAGCCATCTGGACGCCCTGGTGGTGCTGAAGGCACTTCCCAAAAGGTACCGTTGGCGGCTGTCGGTGGCTGCGGCGGCCGACTATTGGTTCGTCAATCCCCTGCTAGGGAGCCTCACTGCCCTTCTCATCAACAGCTTCCCCATGGCCCGCTATGGAAACGTGCGACCTGGCATGGAGCATACCGTGGACCTGATTGACCGCGGTTGGTCGGTCCTGATCTACCCCGAGGGGACCCGTTCCTTAAGCGGGGAGATGCAGGCCTTCAAGCCGGGGGTGGGCCTGCTGGCCGTGGAGTTGGGAGTGCCGGTGGTTCCCATTCACCTGCGCGGCGCGTATGCCATCCTCCCCAAGGGGTCACGGGTTCCCCGCCGCGGGCCGGTGGAGGTGACCATCGGAGCGCCCCTGCGCTTCCCGCCGGGGATGGACCACGCTCAGGCAGCCCACCAGCTTGAGCACGAGATCCGCAGACTTTCGGCATTGTCCGGTGATTAGGGGGCTGGGGGCAGTCAGAAGAGAGGCGAACATGACGAGGGTTCGATACGCATGGCAGCGCTCAACGGCGCGGGGTTTGATGATAATCGCCATAGTCTTCTGGCTCTGGTTCGGGATCGGCTCAGCTTACGTTGAGAGAGCCAGACCACTCAACTGGCTGATGCACAGCCCGGTGCCAGGAGGCACACTCATCCTGAGCCTGAGCACGCTTGTAGCCTGGCGCTGGGAGGGGATCGGAGGGGCGTTATTGGCTTTGGAAGGCATCGCAGCCTTGGGCTTCATCGTGCGCGCCTTTCTCTGGGGAAGCTTCACCGCCTCGACCCTGGTGCTCATGTGCCTGACCCTGGGCTTCCCCCCACTGGCAGCAGGAATCCTGTTCTTGATCTGTTGGCGGCAATCCGCAGCAGCCTGTACCCCTTATACGCCGAGTTGAGCGGGTGACCATCTCGCTCCCTGGCCTGCGCTGCGGCAAGCAACTCTCTGAGCCCAAGATATGGTTCCACAAAGTACAAAAAACGGAGATCATAAGATGAGCTACATCCGTTGGTTTCAAGAGGTTGGCGTCGCTGATGCGGGCCTGGTCGGTGGCAAGGGTGCCAATTTGGGAGAGATGGTCGTGGCCGGCCTGCCAGTGCCGCCGGGATTCTGCCTCACTGCCGCAGCCTATCGCACCTTCATCCAGGCGACGGGCCTGGATGAGACCATCCGCAGCATCCTCGCCGAGACCCGCCTGGACGACCCGGCCGACGTGGAGGCCAAGACAGCGCGTATCCGCGGTCTCATCGCCGAGCAGCAGGTGCCCGCGATGATGGCCCAGCAGATCCTGGATAGCTATCATCGTCTGGGCCAGGAGCTAGTGGTGCCGGACGCGGCCCAGCTACCGGTGGCCGTGCGCTCCTCGGCCACGGCCGAAGACCTACCGACAGCCTCCTTCGCCGGCCAGCAGGATACCTACCTCAACGTCCGCGGGGCCGATGAGCTACTCGAGCATATCAGGTATTGCTGGGCCTCCCTCTGGACGGCTCGGGCGGTGACCTACCGTACCAGGCAGGGCTTCGACCATCACCAGGTGTATATGGCCGTGGTGGTGCAGGCCATGATCGGATCCGAGGTCTCGGGAATCATGTTCACGGCCAACCCGATCACCGGCAACCGCGGCGAGGCCGTCATCAACGCCAGTTGGGGCCTGGGGGAGGCCATTGTCTCCGGCCTGGTCACGCCGGACACGTTCACCGTGCGGAAAAGTGACGGTCACACCGTGTCCCGGCAGATTGCGACCAAAGAGCACATGATAGAGTACGCGCAAGAAGGGGGTACGGTGGAGCTGGTTACGCCCGCAGAGCGGCAGGACGCGCCAGCGCTCTCCGACGATCAGGTGGCCGAGCTGGTGGCCCTCGGCCATCAGATCGAAACCCACTATGGCGCGCCGCAGGACATCGAGTGGGCCTGCGCCCAGGGACGCTTCTACATCCTGCAAACGCGGGCCATCACCACCCTGACACCGCCGTCGGCCCAGGCAGCCGGGGAGATGGAGTACAACCGTACCATG
>Ga0209986_10002740_pt1 | contig 15865 bp, 4 predicted proteins | sample BlataG_FD_183168 | JGI IMG/M metagenome (GOLD analysis project Ga0209986, IMG submission 183168) | Deep subsurface microbial communities from Black Sea to uncover new lineages of life (NeLLi) - Black_00105 metaG (SPAdes) (version 2) | ecosystem: Environmental > Aquatic > Marine > Oceanic >...
CTAGACTCTCTACTGGAGTGAGCAAAATAATAGATGCGATTCAGAAAGTGGCAAGGGGCGATTACTCTGTCCAGGTTGAGCTTTCACCACAAAATGATGATCTTGATTCTCTTGCCATGGGCTTAAATATGATGATTGATGACATCAAAGACGAAATCACCGAGCGCAAGCGGGCGCAGGAGGAACTACAGAAAAGTGAACAACGATATCGCAGTCTATTTGATGGCGTTCCCATAGGACTCTACCGGTCTACCCCGGAAGGCAAGAGAATTGACGGAAATCCAGCCGTTGCAGATATATTGGGTTACCCGAATCTAAAGGCCTTTCTGGACGATCCCATTATTAATAGTTATGAGAATTCCGAGGATCGTAAAAAGTGGCAGGTCAAGATGGAGCGCGAAGGGGAGGTGCGGGGGTTCGATGTACAAATGCGCCGGCAAGATGGCCAGGCTATCTGGGTGCAGGAGAGTGCCAGAGCAATTCGGGATAGCAAGGGGCGGATTCTGTATTATGAAGGAGCTGTAGAAGACATCACCGAAACGAAAAAGGCAGAGAATGAGAGAGAGAGAATTTTTGAAAGTCTTCAAGAGCGCTACAAGGAGCTGAATTGTTTTTATGGAATAGATGAGATTAGCAGAAGAGAGGGGATAACAATTGAGGAAATCCTTGGAGAAGTTGTTCGGCTCATGCCGCTAAGCTGGCAGTATCCTAAAATCACAGGAGGTTGCATTACCTTTGAGGACACAGAATATAAAACCAGGAATTTCAAAAAAACAAAATGGATGCAGAAAGCAGATATTATCGTCAACAACAAAAAAGCTGGACTGATAGAGGTGTGTTATTTGGAGAAGAGACCAGGAAGCAATGAGGGCCCGTTCCTGAAAGAAGAGAGGAATTTGATAAACGCTATCGCTGAAAGAATAGGGCAAATTATCGAGCGTAAGCGTGCTGAGGAAAGATTAAAAGAGTCTGAAGAACGCTATAAGGAGTTAGTTGAGAAAGCAGGTATTTCTATTTTGATTGATGATGAAGAGGGAAATATTACGTACGCTAACAAAAGTGCTGCAGAGATGTATGGGTATTCTGTGAAAGAAATGGAAGAACAATCAATCCCATCAATCGTTCACCCTGATGATCTTAAAATTGTTACAAAACACCATAAAGGTCGCCTTCAGGGGAAAAAGATTCCTACCAATTATGAATTCAGAGGAGTAACGAAAGACGGCTCTATTAAACACCTTGAAATAGATGTGCATCCGAATAAAAAAGGAGAAAACATTATTGGAACTAGAATATACATAAGAGACATCACCGAGCGCAAGAAGGCAGAAGATGAATTAAGAAATTCTGAAGAAAGGTTAAGAATATTATTCGAAGAAGCCCCGGATGGTTATTATTTAAACGACTTGAAAGGTAACTTCCTTGACGGAAACAAGGCCGCAGAAGAGATAATAGGGTATAAAAAAGAAGAATTAACCGGAATGAGTTTCTTAAAATTAAAGCTTTTATCTCCAGCACAAATGCCGAAAGCAGTAGCAGGGTTGGCCAGAAATGTTCTGGGAAAGGCAAGCGGACCGGAAGAGTATGTTTTAAATCGAAAAGATGGCAGTCAGGTTCCGGTGGAAATAAGGACATTTCCTGTAAAGATTAAAAATAAAGCTGTAGTGCTTGGTATTGCCCGAGATATCACCGAGCGCAAAAAGACAGAGGAGGTACTGCGTGAAAGCGAGGAGAAATTCAGGGGTATTGCTGAATACTCTCCAAATATAATTTTTATCAACAGAAGAGGGAAAATAGTATATGCCAATAAGAAATGCGAAGATATTATGGGATACAAACGGGAAGAATTTTACTCGCCTGAATTTGATTTCATCCGGTTGATTGCACCAGAATCAAGAGAGAAAGTAAAGGAGTCTTTTAGGGGGCATACGCGAAGAAAGGAATGCCCTCCTTATGAATTTACAATTATCACAAAAGCTGGCAATAGAATCGAGGCAATAAATACGACAAAATTGATTAAATATGAGGGAGAGAATGCAATCATAGGCATAATAACTGATATCACCGAGCACAAGAAGGCAGAAGAGGCCATCCATATAGAATCAGCTAAACTTAAGGCAATGATATCTGGTATGGAAGAGGGTGTTGTTTTTGCTGATAGTCAGGACAAAATCGTTGAAGTGAACGAGTATTTCCTCAATTTGATTAATAAAGATAAACCAGAAGTTTTAGGCAAGACGATCTTTGACTTTTATCTGGGTGAAACAGTTAAATCAGTGCGAAGCCTAATCAAAAATTTCAGGGAGAATATAGACTCTCCGCCAGTTGTTGTCCAAAGACCTTTAGCTAAGCTGGAAACAGTTTTACGTTTCCAACCCATCTACCGAAATAAGCAATATGATGGAATCGTTCTCAATCTTATAGATGTGACTAAGTTGGTTTCAGCCCATAAAGAAGCTCAGGCTGCTAATCGTGCAAAGAGCGAATTTCTGGCCAACATGAGCCATGAAATTCGCACGCCTTTGAACGGGATTTTCGGTATGACAGAGCTTGCTCTTGGCACAAAACTTACACCTGAACAGCGTGAGTACCTCGAGGCAACAATGATATCAGCCGAATCTTTGGTGAAAATAATCGATGATATCCTTGATTTCTCTAAAATTGAAGCAAGAAAGATAGAACTCGAGCCCATTAACTTTAATTTGCGCGACTCTATTGGAGGGATGCTTTCTTCCCTTGCCTTACAAGCCCACAATAAGGGACTGGAACTTGCTTATCACGTTCCACACTATATCCCCGAAAGACTAATCGGAGATCCGGGCCGTCTGCGCCAGATCCTTATCAACCTGGTCAACAATGCCATCAAGTTCACAGAAAAAGGTGAAGTTGTGGTGAGCATCAAAAAAGTGCCGCAGACAAAAGATGATATTACTCTGCATTTTGCTGTAACCGATACAGGAACCGGTATTCCTAAAGCGAAACAGCAACTGATTTTTGATGCCTTTATCCAGGCAGACGGGTCCATGGCTAGAAAACACGGCGGAACTGGACTAGGTCTTGCTATATCAAAGCAGTTGGTAGAACTTATGGGGGGCCGGATTTGGGTGGAGAGTACAGTCGGAAAAGGCAGCACTTTTAACTTCACAGTGCGTTTTGGCCTCCAAAAAGGCAAGGCAGAAGAACTGATTCCTGCCATACTCGAAGACTTGAAAAATCTTCGTGTCTTGCTAGTAGACGACAACGCCACAAATAGGCGTATCCTTAAAGAAATATTCTCCAGTTGGTATGTGGAGCTCGAAACTGTAGAAAGCGGGCGAAAAGCTTTGGCCGCTATAGAACAAGCCAGGAAGACAGGCAAAACTTTCTCTCTTTTCCTCATCGACGCCTGTATGCCTAAAATTGATGGATTCACTCTGGCTGAAAAGATTAAAAATAATCCAGATCTTGCCGGAGCTTCTATCGTGATGCTTACATCTGCCGGCGTCCGGGGTGATGCAGCTCGCTGTAAAAAGCTGGGTATCTCAGCTTACCTGACGAAGCCAATCAGACAATCCGAATTATTGGACGCTATTATGTTCGTGCTCGGCACTTATCCCAAAAGAAGAAAGCAAGTTCCTTTGATTACCAGGCATATAGTGAAGGAATCTCGCCAACGGTTCCGAATACTCCTGGCCGAAGACAACGTCATCAATCAAAAAGTAGCTGTTCATATCCTTGAGAAGAAGGGCCACAAAGTTTCTGTGGCAAACAACGGCCAAGAAGTCCTTCAAGTTCTAAAAAAGGATCGCTTCGACCTCATCTTGATGGACGTACAGATGCCTGAGATTGATGGGTTCGAGGCAACTGTTTCCATCCGAAAAAAAGAGAAAGAGACCGGATTTCATATCCCGATTATTGCCATGACTGCCCACGCTTTGAAAGGTGATCGTGAGCGCTGTTTGGATGCGGGCATGGATGATTACATAGCAAAACCCCTCAAGGCAGAGGAACTCATAAAAAAGATTGACGATGTGATCTCTAAAGCAAAAAAATAAAGAAATGAAAGTCATAAGAAATAATAAGAGTGGCGAATGAAGCACCTTCTTTTTTACATTAACAAAGAAAAAAATGAGAGAGGAGGAGGTGTAAAAAAACTGATTCTTCTTGCTAAATTTAATATGTTCGATTCAAAAGTTAATAAAGGCGGAAGGGATGAAAGCATTTAACAAAATTATCTTTTGGATAAAAAAAGTATTCTGCGAGAATCTATTATTTAAGGCCATTATCCTGATACTGGTGATAATGCTGAACTTTTTTGTCAACCTGCACGCCCAGGATCACAATATAAAATTTCAGCGCATTGGAATTGAAGATGGACTTTCTCAAAGCGCGATGAATTGTATTCTTCAAGACAGAAAAGGATTTATGTGGTTCGGCACAGAAGACGGGCTTAATAAGTATGATGGATACAACTTCATAATATTCAAGCCCTCACTTAAGGATTCGAATAGCTTGAGTAACAATAATATCCGGTCCGTTTATGAAGATAGCTCAGGAATTCTTTGGGTTGGAACGTACGAAGGGCTCAATAAATATGATCGTGAAAAGGAACAATTCACTCGTTATCTTACTGACCCAGATGATCCTAATAGCTTAAGCCACAATTGGATCAGAGCCATTTTTGAAGATCGATTGGGTAACCTTTGGATTGGAACTAGTGGAGGGGGACTCAATAAGTTTGATCGAGAGAAAGAGAAATTTTTTCATTATCAGACGGATCCAAATAATCCTAACACTTTGAGCCATAATGTTGTCAATTCAATTTATGAAGACCAGTCAGGTGTACTCTGGATTGGGACAGGAGACAGACTGAGCAGATTTGATCCAGAAAAGGGGCAATTTACCCATTATAAAAGTGATGCTCATGATCCCAATAGCCTGAGCCACAACGATGTCAGGTCGATTTATGAAGATCGGTCGGGTGTACTCTGGATTGGGACAGGAGACGGACTGAACAGATTTGATCGAGAAAAAGAGCAATTTATCTGTTATAAAAATGAACCTCATGATCCCAATAGCCTGAGCCATAATGTTGTCAATTCAATTTATGAAGACCGGTCCGGTGTACTCTGGGTTGGGACAGGAGACGGACTGAATAGATTTGATCGAGAAAAAGAGCAATTTATCTGTTATAAAAATGAACCTTATGATCCCAATAGCCTGAGTGACAATGAAATCAGATCAATTTTTGAAGATCAATCGGGCATACTATGGTTTGGAACTTATTATAATGGGCTCAATAAATATGATCGAAATATAGAAAAATTTACTCACTTCCTCAATGATTCAAGTGATAAGAATAGTTTGAGTAACAACAATCCCAGAACCTTCTATGAAGATCGCTCAGGAATTCTTTGGATTGGAACGGATGGTGGAGGGCTTAATAAATTTGATCGAAAAAAGAAAAAATTCATCCACTACCGAAGCGATCCCGACAATCCTTATGGTTTATCTAGTGATAAAATCTATTCGCTTTGTGAGGATCATGCAGGAGTCCTCTGGATTGGAACCTACGGTGGAGGACTCAACGCATTTGATCGTAAAAAGGAAAAGTTTACTTGTTATCAATTTGACTCTTATGATTCAGACAGCTTAAGTCATAATAACATCAGAAAAGTCTATGAAGATCATTCGGGTTTCTTATGGATTGGAACAGATGGTGGAGGACTTAACAAATTTAGTAGAGAGACCGGCAAGTTCACTCGTTACCAAAACGATCCAAACGATCCCAACAGCTTAAGTCACAATAGAATCTTTTCAATTCATGAAGACCGATTGGGAAACTTCTGGATTGTAACCTACGGCGGAGGGCTCAACCGATTTAATCGAGAAAATGAAAAGTTTATGCATTACCAAAAAAACCCCCATGATCTAAATAGCCTTAATAGTAATTATCTCATATCGATTTGTGAAGATCATTCGGGTTTCTTATGGATTGGAACAGAAGGTGGAGGACTCAATAAATTCGATGCAGAAAAAAACATCTTTTCCCATTACAATGAAGAAGATGGGCTTCCGAGTAACGTGATTTATGGGATATTAGAAGATGAGCATGGTAATCTCTGGCTCAGTCACAATAAAGGATTATCAAAATTCAATCCACGAGCAGAAACATTCAGAAACTATAATGTGGATGATGGGCTTCAAAGCAATGAGTTTAACGGAGGGGCTTATAATAAAAGTAGAAGTGGTGAGATGTTTTTCGGCGGCATCAATGGCTTTAACGCCTTTTATCCTGACAGAATTCGGGATAATCCGAATATTCCACCAGTTGTGATTACAGATTTCAAGATATTCAATCGATCAGTTCCTATAGGTGAGAATGCTGACGGACGTACGATATTGGAAAAAACTATTTCGGATATGGAAGAAATTACACTTTCTTACAAGGACCGGATTTTTTCATTTGAGTTTGCGGCACTTAATTATACATCTCCAGAAAGTAACGAATATGCTTACATCATGGGAAATTTTGAAAAAGATTGGAATTATGCTGGGAACAGGCGTTTTGTGACATACACCAACCTCCCTCCAGGAGATTATATTTTCAGAGTCAAGGGATCGAATAACGATGGTGTCTGGAATGAAGAAGGGATATCAATAAAAATAGCCATTAAGCCTCCGTTTTGGCGAACTTGGTGGTTTGGTAGTTTCAGCATCATAGCAATATTATTTATGATTGGCACGGCTTATCAGATTAGGACACGTGCTATCAAAGAGAGAAGTAAAGAACTTGAAGAGACGGTAGAGGAGCGTACCCTCAAGTTAAGGACTGTCAACAAAGAACTTCAACAAGAAATCACCGAGCGCAAGCAGGCGGAGGAGGCTATCCAGAAAGAGACAGCTAAGCTTTCGGCAATGATTTCTGGCATGGAAGAAGGAGTTGTATTTGCTGATAGTCAGGACAAAATTGTTGAAGTGAACGAGTATTTCCTCAATCTCTTTAACAAAAATAAACAAGAAGTTTTAGGCAAGACTCTCTCGGACTTTCATCTGGGCGAAACAGGAAAGAAACTAAAAAGTTTAATCAAAGATTTCAAGCAAAACACAAACTCTCTGCCTGTTATTATTGAGAGATCAATAGCCAATTTAGAAACAGTTTTGCGCTTCCAACCCATCTACCGAAATAACCAATATGATGGAATCCTGCTCAACCTTATAGATGTGACTGAGTTGATTTCAGCCCGTAGGGAAGCTCAGGCTGCTAATCTTGCCAAAAGCGAATTCTTAGCCAAAATGAGCCATGAAATTCGCACTCCCTTGAACGGGATTTTCGGTATGACAGAACTTGCCCTTGATACTAAACTCAAACGGGAGCAACGTGAGTACCTCGAAACAATAAAGCAATCGGCTGAATCCCTGATGACTATAATCAACGACATCCTTGACTTCTCAAAAATTGAGGCAAGAAAGGTCGAGTTTGTTTTAATAAATTTTAGTCTGCATGAGTGCGTTCATGACACGGTTTCTTCACTAGCCTTACCTGCACATAAGAAAGGACTGGAACTTGCCTGTCATGTTCCGCCACCGCCACATGTGCCGGATGCCGTGGTTGGCGACCCGGGACGGCTGCGGCAGATACTAACTAACCTAGTCAGCAATGCCGTTAAGTTCACCGAGAAAGGTGAAGTGGTCGTTGATGTGAAAATAGAATCACAGACAGAAGACGAAATCTCCCTTCACTTTGCTGTAACCGATACAGGAATTGGTATTCCTGAGGCAAAACAGCGAAGGATCTTTAATGCCTTTGAACAGGCTGATAGCTCCATGACTCGCCAGCATGGTGGATCCGGGCTGGGCCTGGCAATATCATCACAATTGGTCGGGTTAATGGGAGGTCAGATTTGGATCGAGAGCAAGGTCGGAAGGGGAAGCACATTTCACTTTACTTTGAGTTTCGGCCTGCAGAAAAGACCAGAAAAAAAGCTGGTGCCAGCAAAAGTTGGGGACTTAAAGAATCTTCCGGTGCTGGTAGTGGACGATAATGCAACCAACCGAACCATCCTCAAGGAAATGCTCACCAACTGGCGTATGAAACCCATAGCAGTCAATGGCGGGCAATCTGCTCTGGCTGCTATGAAAAAGGCAAAAAAAGCTGGAAAGCCTTTTCCCCTTCTCCTCATTGACGCCAACATGCCGCATATGGACGGCTTTACTCTGGCAAAGAAGATTAAAGAGAGCCCAAATCTTGAAGGAGCTTCTATAATGATGTTAACCTCTTCCGGCATTAGGGGTGATGCTGCTCGCTGCCGAAAGTTGGGCATTGTCGCTTATCTCATAAAACCTATTAAACAGTCAGAGCTGCTGGATGCCATCATGCTTGTGCTTGGCACTGCTCCCAAAAGAAAAGAGGAAGTTCCTTTGATTACCAGGCATATAGTGAAGGAATCTCGCCAGCGGTTCCGAATACTCCTGGCCGAAGACAACGTCATCAATCAAAAAGTAGCTGTTCATATTCTTGAGAAGAACGGCCACAAAGTTACTGTGGCCAACAACGGCCAAGAGGCCCTTCTAGCTCTAAATAGGGATCGCTTCGACCTCGTCCTGATGGATGTACAGATGCCTAAGATGGATGGGTTAGAAGCAACTGCTTCTATCCGAGAAAAAGAGAAAAAGACAGGATTTCATATCCCGATTATTGCCATGACTGCCCATGCCTTGAAAGGTGATCGTGAGCGCTGTTTGGATGCTGGGATGGATGATTACATAACAAAACCCCTAAGGGCCGAGGGACTAATAAAGAAGATTGACAATGTGATCTCCGAAACGAAGACAATTTGTGAAAAAAAAGAAAGTCTTAAGAAATAATAAATGATCGGCAAAGGATGGACCTTCTATTTTACGTTACTTAAGAAGTGGAGGAAAGATGAGAATTAGGAAACCTGTTGTTCTTACAAGAGAGGTATATAAAATGCACGAAAGTTTGGGCAGGGTTAATGTTTCTAATCGATTGCGCAAATTATTTTTTTGTTCAATCTGTTTTTTAATACTCTTTTCCAATATTCTTCATTCCCAGGCACATCGGATTAAATTCGAGAATATCGGACTTGAAGAGGGACTCTCGCAGGCTAGCATCCATTGTATCTATCAGGGCAGCAAAGGATTTATATGGATAGGTACCGAGTCAGGAGTGAATCGATATGATGGCTACAATTTCATCGTGTATACTCCTGATGTAAGAAATCCTAAAAGTCTAAGTAATAACTGGGTTTATTCAGTCTATGAGGATTACCTGGGGAATCTCTGGATGGGGACAGATGACGGCTTAAACAGATTCGATAGAGAAAAAGAGACATTTACCCGTTATTTTCATGATCCTGAAAAGCCAAACAGCCTGAGCAATAATAAAATCTTTACAATTTATGAAGATAAATCCGGATCTCTCTGGATTGGGACGGATAATGGGTTGAATAAATTCGACTGGAAAGATGAATCCTTCAAACGGTATCAGTCTGGCCCAGAGAATCCTCAAAGTTTAAGTGATAATCATATAAATGCTATTTTAGAAGGTGACTCTGGTGTACTCTGGATCGGAACTGACAACGGGTTGAATAGATTTAATCCGAAAGAGGAGACCTGGTTCCGATTTCTGTCTGATCCAAAAGATCCCAACAGTTTAAGCCATAACAGCATCAATTCCATCTGTGAAGACTCATCGGGGATGCTCTGGATTGGAACGGATAGAGGCCTTAACCAGTTTGATCCCGGAAGCGGAAAGTTTACTCGGTACAGACATATTCCTGGGGACTCTAAATCTTTGAGTGACGATTGGATTCATGTCGTTTATCAAGACCACCTGGGCACGCTCTGGATTGGGACGAACGAGGGTGGACTGAATCGATTAGAAAGAGAAAAAAAGGAATTTGCTTGTTATAAAAAGTACTCCAATAATCCTCAAAGCTTGAGCAGCAACAGAATTTATTCCATATACGAAGATCGATCAGGAGTGATCTGGGTAGGGACTTACGGCGGCGCACTCTGCAAATTTACCAGGGAGCCGAAAGGATTTCGTCATGTCACTCATGATCCCGAAAACCCTTACAGCTTGAGCCATATATTTGTCAGGTCATTCTATGAAGACCAGTCAGACATTCTCTGGGTCGGCTCTGATGGAGGAGGGCTTAATAAATTTGACCGGGGGAATGACCAATTCACTCATTATCGATATAATCCCAGAGATTATGGAAGTTTGAGTAATGACAGAGTTTTTTCAATAGTTAAAGATTGTTCAGGTGACTTCTGGATTGGAACTTATGGTGGAGGACTGAACAAATTCAACCCGAAGAGCGGAAAATTCATTCGCTATCAACATTCTCCTACAGATCCAAACAGTTTGAGCGATGATAGAATCAGAGTAATTTATGAAGGCCAGCCGGGGGATCTCTGGATCGGGACTGATGGGGGAGGGCTCAATAAATTTGAAACAGAAAAAGGAATATTTACTCGCTACAGGCATGATCCCCATAATCTGAATAGCCTGAGTAATGATAGGATATGGTCCATCCTCAAGAGCCGTTCAGGGGCCATGTGGATTGCCACATTTGGAGGTGGCCTTAATAAATTTGATCCGCAAAAAGGCCAGTTTTTCCATTACCGCTTTAATCCTGATGATCCGCGCAGCCTGAGTAGTGATTACGTTATTACGCTTCACGAAGATCGAACCGGATTACTCTGGATAGGTTGCAACGGCTCAGACCTCATAAAATTCAATCCTCAAAAAGAGACGTTTTCCAATTATACAGAGGCTGAAGGATTGTTGGGGAGTGCGGTCTACGGAATTCTGGAAGATGATAAAGGAAATCTTTGGGTAAGCACCAACAACGGGCTCTCCAAATTCAATCCTCAAACGGAAACTTTTAGAAATTATGATGTCGGAGACGGGCTGCAAAGCAATGAGTTCAATGGTGGATCGCGCTATAAAAGCCCAAAAGGGGAGATGTTCTTCGGAGGGATCAATGGATTTAACAGCTTTTATCCTGAAATGATTAGGAATAATCCATATAGCCCTCAAGTGGTAATCACAAATTTCAGAATATTTAACAAAGTAGTGCCCATTCAGCAAGGCAAGAAGGGACAGTCCCCGTTGACCAAGTCAATCACAGAAACAGATAAAATTGAGCTTTCCCACAGAGACAATATGTTAACTTTTGAGTTTGCCGCCTTGCATTATGTTTTTCCAGATAAAAATGAGTATGCGTACAGGATGGAAGGATTAGATAAGGATTGGATTTACACTTCGGCAGCTCATAGGTACGCCTCCTACACCAATCTGGCACCGGGAACTTACACGTTCAGGATTAGAGCTTCCAACAACGATGACATATGGAACCAGGAAGAAGCCTCATTGGAAATTACCATTACACCTCCATTTTGGCAGACCTGGTGGTTTCAAAGTTTTGGTGCTCTAACAGTTTTAATATTGATTGTCACAGCTTATAAGACTAGAACACGGGCTATCATAGAGAGAGGTAAACAACTTGAAGAGAGGGTCGAAAAACGCACAATCGAGTTAGCAACTGTAAACAGAGAACTTCACCAAGAAATCACCAGGCGCAAGAAGCTAGAAAAGGAAGCTCAGGCTGCTAATCTTGCCAAAAGCGAATTCTTAGCCAAAATGAGCCATGAAATTCGCACTCCCTTGAACGGGATTTTCGGTATGACAGAACTTGCTCTCGATACAAAACTCAAAAGGGAACAACGTGAGTATCTCGAAACAATAAAGCAATCGGCTGAATCCCTGATGACTATAATCAACGATATCCTTGACTTCTCAAAAATTGAGGCAAGAAAGGTCGAGTTTGTTTTAATAAATTTTAGTCTGCATGAGTGTGTTTATGACACAGTTTCTTCACTAGCCTTACCTGCTCATAAGAAAGGACTGGAACTTGCTTGTCATGTTTCGCCACCTGTGCCGGATGCTGTGGTTGGCGACCCAGGACGGCTGCGGCAGATACTAACTAACCTAGTCAGCAATGCCATTAAGTTCACCAAGAAAGGTGAAGTGGTGGTTGATGTGAAAATAGAGTCACAGACAGAAGACGAAATCTCCCTTCATTTTGCTGTAACTGATACAGGAATCGGAATTCCTAAGGCAAAACAGCAAAGGATTTTTAATGCCTTTGAACAAGCTGATAGCTCTATGACCCGCCAGTATGGTGGATCAGGGTTGGGCCTGGCAATATCATCACAATTGGTCGGATTAATGGGGGGGGAGATTTGGATCGAGAGCAAAGTCGGAAAGGGAAGTACATTTCACTTTAGTATGAGTTTCGGCCTGCAGAAAAGACCAGAAAAAAAGCTGATGCCAGCAAAAGTTGGGGACTTAAATGATCTTCCGGTGCTGGCAGTGGACGATAATGCAACCAACCTAGCCATCCTCAAGGAAATGCTCACCAACTGGCATATGAAACCCATAACAGTCAATGGCGGGCAATCTGCCCTGGCTGCTATGCAAAAGGCAAAGAAAGCTGGAAAGCCTTTTCCCCTTCTCCTCATTGACGCCAACATGCCGCATATGGACGGCTTTACTCTGGCAAAGAAGATCAAAGAGAGCTCAAATCTTGAAGGAGCTTCTATAATGATGCTAACCTCTTCCGGCATTAGGGGTGATGCTGCTCGCTGCCGAAAGTTGGGCATTGTCGCTTATCTCATAAAACCTATTAAACAGTCAGAGCTGCTGGATGCCATCATGCTTGTGCTTGGCACTGCTCCCAAAAGAAAAGAGGAAGTTCCTTTGATTACCAGGCATACAGTGAAGGAGTCTCGCCGACGATTTAACATAGTTCTGGCCGAAGACAACATCATAAATCAAAAAGTAGCAGTTCAATTTCTTGAGAAGAACGGCCATAAAGTTACCGTGGCTAACAACGGTCAAGAGGTACTTAGAGCACTGAGGAAGGATCGCTTCGACCTCATCCTGATGGATGTACAGATGCCCAAGATGGATGGGTTCGAGGCAACTGCTTCCATCCGAGAAAAAGAGATAAAGACCGGATTTCATGTCCCGATTATTGCCCTGACTGCCCACGCCTTGAAAGGTGATCGTGAGCGCTGTTTGGATGCGGGCATGGATGATTACATAGCAAAACCCCTCAAGGCAGAGGGACTCATAAAAAAGATTGACGATGTGATCTCCAAAATGAAAAGACAGCGAAAATATTGTCAATTTAACAATAAATAAGGAAAAAAAATGGCTGAAGTAAAATACCCTGAAAAAGCTAATATTCCTATCGCTTATCAATTCGCCCTGGAAAGGGTGGGAGGAGATGAATCTTTCTTGGAAGAGTTACTAGGTTTGTATTTCGAAGATTTTCCCAAAAAAATCGAGCAGCTCCAGATGGCTATTGAACAAAAGAAATTTGAACTGATTCGCAAGCTCGGTCACAGCTTAAAAGGTTCTTCTGCAACTTTAAGCCTGACTTTTCTTCAAGAGGCTTCATTCCAGATGGAAATGGCTGGAGGGGATAAGGATATCGTGAAAGCAAACAAAGCTTTAGTTTTTTTAAAAAAGGAGTTTAAAAGATTAGAAGATTTTTTGTCTGAAAAGAAGGCGAAGTTCGCAAACAGAAGATGAAAACAGACTAATTTTTGTAAAGTACAATTTATAAGGAAAAAATGAAAGGTGATATTGAAGTAGCGTGTTTATTCTTGGTCTTCATCGGATCATTAATAATTAAGAATTGAGAGAGTCTATGAAGAGTGAGCCTGCAGATAAATCTGAAAGACCTCTAATTTTGATCACAGATGACAATCAGGTTACTCTGCGGTTAATAGAGAGGATACTGTCTTATGGCGGTTATAGTGTAGTTACTGCCGACAGCGGAGAAAATGCTCTTCTTAAAGTTAATAAAGCTAAACCGGACCTCATCTTGCTCGATGTGATGATGCCTGAAATGAACGGCTATGAAGTCTGTTCCAGGCTGCAGGAAAATAAAGAAACCGCATATATCCCAGTAGTCTTTGTCACTGCCCTCGGCGATGAACAGAATAAGGCCAAGGCGTTTTCTGTAGGTGGTGCTGATTACCTTGTAAAACCAATTAAAAGAGATACCCTTCTTAAGGCAGTTGCCAAACACTTGAAGACGAAGTCGCATTGGAACAAATTAAAAAAAGAAATAACCCCATGGGATATCGCCCAACCCTTGAGCTTTACCAAATTCAAGGATTTTGTAGCAAAAAAGATCGACCTTCTTCCTGCCAAAAGAGAAGAGTTATCCCAAATCAAGATTTCCGAACTTTATTCCAAGGCCAGCGATTTCAATCTCAACGCAACAGAGCTTACTCACTATATTGTTGAATTTTCGGGAATGAATTATTTTCCCACAATAAATCCAGAAAGCGTTCGATTAGGTAAACTGCCCAAACATTTTTGTAAAAAAAACAATGTTATGCCGATAAAAGATAAATCTGGGAAGGATGTCTTTGTGGTAAGTAATCCTTTTGACTGGGAGCTTCTCGATTTATTGAAATCTTCTTTTAAAAATCAGGCTTATGACCTTGCTCTTGCCAATCCGAACACGATTGCCTCTCTTTTCATCGATGAGAGCTTAGACAAAGAAGAAACGGCGTCCTTTAAAGACTGGGAGGAAATAGAAAAAACAATCATGGAGCCCTCCGAAGGCCTTTCTGAACAAGAAATTGCCGAGCGCCCAATCATAGCTATCGCTAATAGCATGCTTTACTCAGGCGTAAATGAAAGGGCCAGTGACATCCATGTGGAGCCCAAAGAAGAAAATACCGTTGTTCGGTTCCGGATTGACGGAGACATGAAGGAAATGTTTTCTCTTAAAAAGAGGTCAGGTGTTATGCTCATCTCACGACTCAAAGCGCTTGCAGATATGGACATAGCTGAGAAACGAAAGCCGCAGGACGGATCCCTGGCTGCAATAATAGATAAAAAGACTTATAATTTAAGGTTGGCTACAATTTCTACCATCTACGGGGAAAGCCTTATCATAAGGTTATTGGCTGCCTACGCCAAAGCTAAAGAGCTGCAAGAACTCGGCATGACAGATGAGCAATCCAAAACCATAATCAATTTAGCCAACCGGACCCAGGGACTTATTTTGATAGTAGGTCCTACTGGTTCAGGAAAAACCACAACCGTTTACAGCCTTCTCCATAGGATGGACTATAAGAAACGGAGTATTATATCCGTCGAAGACCCTGTTGAATACCGTATTCCTTTTATCAACCAGGAACAGGTAAGGGAAAAAGGGAAAGTTACTTTTGAAGCTCTTCTTAAATCAGTAGTGAGACAAGACCCGGACGTATTATTTCTAGGTGAGATCAGGGATAATTATTCTGCTAATATAGCTATGAATTTTGCCAGCACAGGTCACTTAACTCTTACTTCCTTGCACACCTCAAACGCGACAACTGCAATTTTCCGTCTTGAGAGGTTGGGTGTAGACAGGGGAACAATGGCAGATTCTTTTGTAGGAATTATAGCCCAGAGATTGTTGAAGAGGCTCTGTCCTTATTGTAAAGAAACTGTGCCAATATCCGAAAAAGAGAAGAAAATGCTCTTGTCATATACGGACGAAATTCCTCAAAAAGTTGCTCACCCTGTTGGCTGTCCTCGATGCAACAATACCGGTTATTACGGACGAGAAGGGATATATGAGATCTTAAATTTTGACCCTGAAATCGCTGAGATGGTACGCTCGAATCTTTCAATTTCGGAAATAAGATCCTTTGTCCAGAAAAGAGGAGATTACTTGATCAGTCATCATGCTCTTGAAAAAGCAAAAAACTTAATTTTTTCTCCAAGGGATATTTATGAACAGGTTCTGGTGGAGGAAGTAGATTTCCAGAAAGTTACACC
>Ga0209986_10002743_pt1 | contig 15860 bp, 14 predicted proteins | sample BlataG_FD_183168 | JGI IMG/M metagenome (GOLD analysis project Ga0209986, IMG submission 183168) | Deep subsurface microbial communities from Black Sea to uncover new lineages of life (NeLLi) - Black_00105 metaG (SPAdes) (version 2) | ecosystem: Environmental > Aquatic > Marine > Oceanic >...
CACAGAAAATTATCCAGCAGCGGGCTTTCGACAATCCCAAGATCGAGATGATCTGGGACAGCGTGGTGGAGTCAGTCAACGGCGACAGCAAGCAGGTGACCAGTCTGTCGCTGAAAAACGTCAAAAACGGTGCAAAATCGACCCTTGAAGTCGGCGCGGTGTTCGTCTTCATTGGCTTTCGCCCCAACTCCAACATTACCCGGGAGGCCCTGCGCAAAGATCAGGCAGGATACATTCTTACCAACGAAAGGATGGAAACTTCCATCAAGGGAATCTATGCCTGCGGCGACGTCCGCGCCCAATTGGTCCGGCAGATTACCAATGCCGTCGGTGATGGCACTACCGCGGCCGTAGCAGCGGAGAAATATATCGAGGAACTGGAGGACAAACACAAGCTAAGAGTCTAAATGGTTCCGGGTTGGCAGAGGTTGCAGGACTCCGGGACGTGAATGCAATGAGTTGCAAATTTCTTTTGAAAGGGAACAAACGGTCAGTTTCCATTGTTTACTTCTTGAATGAGAATCCGGCTGACTCTTTGTTTGCTAAGTCTTTACCGGGTGCAGTTTCCTTGACCGGTCCTTCTCGATTGTCGGCATATCACTTGCTTGACATTTGAGAAGGTCTTACATGCCCGAAATAATCCGGGAGTGGCGTTGTGCTGGACATCCAGCCGCCCGACGCCAGAGACGGGTATCCCCCCTCCGCCACTCTCGGTTTTTTTTTGGCCTGCTTTCTGGCTCTGTTGATTCAGGAGTGCTCGCCAACTGTCGATACAATTTCTGATATAGATGAAATCGAGAGTACGACATCACCTGGCGGGCCTACCCAGCCCCGGCTTTTTTGCCCGGCTGAGCAATATCATCATCATTCAGGTGCTCTTTGTTTTCGCGGCGGTGGCTCTGCTCATCTTTTTCCCCGGGCGCCAAAGCCCGGTCGATACCGACCCTGCTCTACAAAGACCCAAACTTCAGGTCATTGCTGAGAAAACCAGCTCTCTCTTGGACGGACAAATCTCTCCAACGGAAAACCTCCTTCATAATGACAAAGTTCAGTCGTCCTTGTTTCCCCTCTTCCTTGAGGAGGAAGCCATAACCCAGGCAGAAATCTTCGTGCCGGTGGGCGATCAGGGCTTTGTGCCCATCTTCACCTTCCAGAGGCCGGGGCAGTCTCGCAGCGAGGGATCTTCGGATCACCGATTATCCAATATTGTTGACGCCGCAATCATCCACCTAGGGCTAAAGAAACCTCAAGCACTTCCGATCTCTTCAATTTGCGGCGCAAAGCATCTAATCCACTACTATCCGTTCCAGCTAAACACCGACCATCCGGCGGTCCTTGTAGCCGTCACGGAGCACAATCTGGTCATCTCCGACCGTTCGAGGCTCAAGTATGCGCTGTTTGTATTGTTTTTGTGTTCCGCTTTAGTGTCGTTATTGACCGTTTATCTCATTTCCAACAGGTTCAAGGAGCCATTGGATCGGCTGATTCACGGCTTCGAAAAAACGGCCGAGGGTGAGCTGTTTCACCTCTTTGAGGCACACGGAGATGTGGAACTGAAAAAGCTGGCCGCAGCTTTCAACAGGATGTCGGAAGCTCTCTGGCAGAATCATAAGAAGTTGAAACAATCCAACTACCACTTAGCAAAGGCCAACCGGGCCTCTTTGGAATCCCAACTTTTTCTGGCAACTCTTATCGACAGCTCACCCAGTTGTGTGGTGACGGCGGACTCTCAGGGAAGAATAATGATCTTCAACCGCAAGGCGTCCGAAGACTTTGGCTTAGACAAAGAAAAAGCTATAGGCAGAAACGTGGACAAACTGTTCACGAACGCGGTCAGAGAGAGTCAGATCTATCAGCCGTCCGGCCCCGGTCAGTCGGGAGTGGAGGTGTTGTGCCGACGTCGTGACGGGTCGACCTTCCCGGCCTACCTGATTGTGTCACCGATCATGACCAAAGAGGGAAGCATCACCGCCTACCTGTATATCATTCGTGATATTTCTGAAAGCAGAAGCTTTCAGCAGATGATGGTCAGAATCGACCGCTACTATACGCGCGGGGAAATGGCTGGCGAGGTTGCCCATGAAATCAACAACTATCTGGCGGTTTTGTCGGGTAATATCGAGCTGCTGCCGTTGATGTGGGGGAAAGGGGACCAAGACAGATTCCATCACCGGCTTGAAGTCATGAAGCAGACAGTGGATAAAATTGCCCGCTTTTCCGACGGCTTAATGGATACTGATCCGGACAAGTCGGCCTTTGAACTGGCCGACATTAACCAGCTTGTTGAAAACACAGTCGCTTTTCTGAAACCCCAGAATAGATTTGACAACGTTGAGATAACCACCACCCTCTCCCCCCATCTCTCCCTGGTTGAAATTGACGTCGCTCAGATTCAGCAGTTGCTGGTGAATCTGCTGTATAACGCCGCCGAGGCGTTACAAGATCGACCGGGTCAGAAAAAGATATGGATAACAACCTCGGTTGCCGGCGAGGGGTCGGCCAAATCAGTACAAATCGAAATTAGAGACAACGGACCCGGCGTTGCTGAAGATAAAAAAGAGCAGCTATTCACCAAGCGCTTCACCACCAAGCGCAAAGGCCACGGCTTCGGGCTTATTACCTGCCGCAAGATCGTCGAGGCTCACAACGGCAGGATCGCATACCGCAAAGAAGAAGGGGCAACTTTCTGTTTTGACGTCCCGATCAAAAGACAAGGGGTAACCGACAGTTCCACCGCTGAGGCCCTCGTACAGCAATCATCCCAACCGGCGTAACTTTCAGTTGTCGTCTCGGGTGCTTTGATATAACTTGGTGCCATGCAACGACTCACCGGGAGCTCTTGGGTACCTTTGGATCAGCGCTTCACAGCGGCGGTCGTCATTGTCCTGGCACTGGCTGTTTTTGTCCTCACCTGGGTCGGTATCAGGCAGAGTCGCTCGGACAGTTTTAAGCTTCTGGTCCTCCAGGGTAGGGCCTTCACCGAGGCTCTCGCTCAAGCGGCCGAAAACGCCATCGTATCCGAAACGTTTTACGATTATCTTGTGCACCAGAGATACGCCGAGATCGTCGTTGGTCTCACCGAACCTGACCTTCAATCTCTGACCGATCAGCAGCTTGCTCAAATCGCCCAGGCGCACGATCTGTACGGCGTCTTCGTTGTCAGCGCCGATTCCAGTCTGGCGGCGGGAAGTATCGTTGGTGGCCCAAAAGTCGCTCTTCCTGATTTTGTCTACGAGGAAGTTCGTCAACTCATAGCCAACCCGGAAGAGAACTACATTCTTCTGCTGGAAGAGGGCGACCGCCCCGGGCAGGCGATCCACTATTATCTTGAAATCACAAACCGGCTTGATCGGGTTGTGCTGATCATGACCGATGCCCTCTACTACCTCGATGCGCTGGAACAAACCCAGATCGGCTACCTTGCCCAGAAGATGGCCAGAGAGCAGGGGGTAGTGTATATCATGTACCAGTCAACCGAGGGTATTGTCTTTTCCTCCCGCACAACCGGCCGGCTTTTGGCCATCGAGTCCGATCCCTTTCTGGCGGAGGCGCTCGAAGCCGACAGCATTGTGCATCGTCTCTACGAATTTCAGGACAACAATGTCTTAGAGCTTGTTCGTCCCTTTGCCACAACAAAATATCCATTTGGCTTGCTGCGGGTGGGGTTGTCGCTGGAAGGGTTCTACGCGGTTTCAAAAGGTTTTGACCGTCAGATGATAGCTATTGCCGGGGCGCTCTTTGTGCTGGCGGTAGTGGCGCTTTTGTATCTCAACAGCAGACAGAAAAGAAAAGAGATCGCCCGGCAGTACACTCGGATCAAATCCGTCACTGACAAGATCTTTGACGAAATGCGCACCGGCGTGGCGGCTGTCGACAGCGCCGGGACGATTACCCTTGCCAACGACGCCTTCGCAAGAATCTTTGACGTCGAAAGCTGTGTGGGACGCAGATGGGATGAGGCCATCGGCACCGCGGATCTTGCCTTTCAGCAGATGGCTGCCGCGAAGGAGGCCTCTACTGAAACCGAGCTTACGCTTGATATCAGAGGTGCCACTAAGACCCTATTGGTGGCGACATCGAGGCTCCACGATGAAGCGGACCAAGCGGGTGGAATCATCGTGGTCGTGTACGACATCACGCGCCTGAAGGAGTTTGAGCGCAAGTCGGCCCGCAGAGAGCGACTGTCGGAAATGGGAAATCTGGCCGCCGGAGTGGCCCATGAAATTCGTAATCCGCTCAATACGATTTCAATTGCCGCCCAGCGGCTGTCGTCAGAATTTGCCACGGGTAGAGACAGCGAAGAGTACCTGTCAATTACCGATCAGATAAAATCGGAGACAAAACGCCTCAACGAGATTATCAGCAAGTTCCTCACTCTTGCCCGCGAAGAGAAAAAACGATTCACTACTATCGATCTGTCTGATTTCATCGCCAGAACGGTTGAGTTCTTCAAGCCGGAGTCAGAGAAGCTAAAGCTTCATTTATCTACGAAGGTGCAACCTGGGTTGGTGTTAGAAGCCGACCCGGACTCCCTGAAGCAGGTCTTTATCAACCTTTTCAACAACGCCAAAGAGGCCCTCGGTGGTCAGGCGGGAGAGATATCAATTGTGGCGCACGTACAAGGTGACACAATCGAGATTGCCTTCTCCGACAGCGGTCATGGCGTCAAAAAGGAACTGCGAGAGAAGATCTTCACCCCCTATTTCACCACCAAGGAAGCCGGCACCGGTCTGGGCCTGGCGACCGTTCATAAAATCATTTCCGACTTGGGCGGCGACATCCGTGTCGAAGACAGCGACTTGGGCGGTGTAAGGTTTGTGATTACAATTCCACGGTAGTTGAGATCATGGCGACTAAACAATCAATAGTCCCGACTGAACGGATTGAGAAGTCTACCCTAGGAGGCTGTTGAAAAACTCAAGACGGGTAGCTCACAGCTCTGCTGTGGGAAGTCTGAACTGCAGTTTTTTTTAACGCATACGCTGCCAGTCAGAATCGACTATGTGGTCTCCCAGTTTTTGCCAAAGCTCCTCAAGGTTGCACCGCATCACAATAAGGTCCTGTTTAGTCCCACTGATATCCTTCACGTAATCGTGAAGCACAGCCTCTTGATGGAAGCCAAGCCGTTTGAAGATGTTTTGGACCCCTACCTGCGGTCCCATGATTTTCACAATAATCTCCTCAACCTTTTTGCTGGCCGCAAGCAGGTAAAGTTCACGAGCCATCAGTGTACCGAGCCCCTTACGCTGAAACGGGTTTGCCACAATCAACCTTATCTCCGCGTGGTGTTCTCCCCAGCCTTGAGCTTCAAGTTCCAGAGACCCGTCCGCCACAATTTGTTCGTCAACAACGGCAACCAATCTCATTATTCTACCCGATTTCAATTCTTGAATTCTTCGTCCCACGATTTCACGGTTGGTGACATCCCGCCGAAGATAAGCTCTATCCTCTTCGGGAAGTGCCTGGAAGAAGGCCAGAGATCGATCGATATCATCATTTCTCATCTCACGAATGAGAACCTCGCTTCCGTCCTTCAGTTTTACTTTTTTTCTCATTTTCTTATCCCATTCCTTTTTGAAGGTTACAGACTATTCTCTTCTTCCTTATCATTACGAATCATACAACCCATAGGCAAGGCAAAACCATGTCCTTTCGACACAGCACCAACACTTTGCTGCAAAAGGCCATTTTATAGATATCAGTTTAATCGATCACACCGCAAAAACCATATGCAGGCATGGTTCCTACACATGCGTTCTTGCTTAGACGATTTTCTTTGGTCAAAACCTTTCAGCCAAGGTAATCTACATTGAATTGACCGACCTACAAGCTATTTCCGCCCACAATTTATTTGACCTAATACAAACAAAACCTTGGTTGACAGATTCCTATATAGATATTCGTGCACGGCGGACGTCCCGAGGCCGTCCAGGCCCGGCCCTGACGGGCTGGCTCACCAAACTCACAAGTTCGTATAGTTCGGCCCTTCGCCACCCTGCGGCGTGACCCAGCGGATCACTTGATAGGGATCGGCAATGTCGCAGGTTTTACAGTGAACGCAGTTTGAGGGGGTCAACTGAAGTTTTAACTTCCCGGGGCGGTCGGGATCATCGACCATCTCATAAACGTGCGCGGGGCAGAAATGCTGGCAGGGGTTACCGTATTCCTCGATACAGCGATTGTTGCAGATGTCATAGTCGGCAATGACCAGGTGCGGCGGTTGGTCTTCCTCGTGCGTAGAGCCGGATTTGTAGACGTCGGTCAGCTTGTCAAACGTGTACTCGTTGTCAAGCTTTACGGCAATCTTCTCAGGGGCACAGCCAAAGCGCTTTTGGTAGTTTTCAATCTTCAGCATGTATGTATGATCCACCTTGTTTTCGCGGCGATTAAACAGGCCCCTCCCGCCGGTAAGCATCTGGATGGCGCCGTGAAACAGACCTACCAAGAGGCCTCCCTTAAACGAGGCGTGGAAATTTCGCGTTTGATACAGCTCCTTTTTGGCCCAACTGCTTTCAAAGCGCTTTTCATAGTTTTGCAGCACGTTGACGGAGTAGTCAGAAGCCCTGAGGCACTCATGAAGTGTCTCGGCAGCCATGATGCCGGATTTGATCGCCAGGTGGACCCCTTTCAGCTTCTGCGGATTCAAAAAACCGGCCGAGTCGCCGCACAGCAACAAACCGTCGTGGTAAAGCTTCGGCATCGAGTAGTACCCGGCATCCGGGACGGTCTTGGCCCCATAGTGGAGCATTGTGCCCCCTTCGAGGATCTTCCTCACCAAAGGGTGCATCTTGTACCGTTGAAACTTCATATGGGGATCATTGGTTGGATCAGGCGAGTTCAATCCGACCGCGTAACCGATCGAGACCATGTTGTCGCTCATTCCGTAGATCCATCCCCCGCCGTATTCGTGTCTCGGCTGCGGCCAGCCGATGGTGTGAATCACCTGCCCGGCCTTGATGCGGCCGTCGGGAACTTCCCAGACTTCCTTGACGCCGGTCAGATACGACTGCGGCAGACGTCCTTCGGTCAACTGGGGTATCTTTTCAAAAGCGTGGCGTGTCAACGAGCCGTGAACACCCTCGCACAGAACCGTCACCCTGGCCTTGATGATAGACCCCGGCTCAAAATTGGAGCGCTGGTTTCCCTCTTTGTCCAGACCCATATCAACCGTTTGCACACCGGTCACCTGACTATTCTCAACAAGAAGATCATACCCGGCCAGACCGGTATAGATATCAATCCCCTTGGCTTCCACCTGTTCAGCCATCCAGCCGGTGAACTTGTTGAGGGAGACAATGTAGTTGCCGTGATTGTTAAGCGACGGCGGCAAAAAAGGGAACTTGAACCCACCGTGCTCCGAAAGATAATGCATGGCATCAGAACTGACGACGGCCTCCAGCGGCGCTCCATTGTCGGCAAAATCGGGAATAAGCTCCGCGATGCCCCCGGGGTCCATGATTGCTCCTGAAAGGGAATGCGACCCGGCATAGGCGCCTTTTTCCATCACTAAAATTTCGGGCATCTCCACCGCTTCGTCAGATTCCACCAATGCGCCCAGCTTGTAGGCCAGCGCCAGTCCGGCCGGTCCCGCCCCGACTATCAATATATCCGTTTCGAGAACTTCACGCTCTATATCCATACATCTATCCTCTCTTGAACTTGGCGCTGCCAATATAGTGGACGTCGAAAAAAAAGAAAAGGACTAACCCGCAAAACTGGCAGGCATCTCCCTCACGGCATCACCGCGAAGGGCTGTGACAATCTCTGCTGTCAAGGCACTTGGCTACGAGAGCTCAATGTCTCAACTTAGTGGCAACTGACAAAAGTAGTTGACCCGGCTGTTGCGACCACCTATTTTGTATAAAGAGGGAAAACTATGTTAGTAGATTCATCGATATTTAAGGCCTACGATATCAGGGGCACAGTACCGGACCAGATCAACGGTGAGATGGCATACAAAATCGGTTATGCCCTGGCCGCCTTTTTGAAACCAAAATCAATCGCTGTCGGGCGGGATATGCGCCTTTCTTCGGATGAGCTCCTTGAGAGCCTCACCCGGGGAATAAATGACAATGGGGTCGACGTTATTGATCTGGGTCTGATTTCCACCGATGGCCTCTATTTTGCCGTCGGCAAGTTTGGGTTTGACGGCGGAGTGATGATTACCGCCAGCCACAACCCCAAGCAGTACAACGGCTTCAAGGTCTGCCGCAAAAACGCCGAGCCGCTGTCCGGACAGGAAGGTCTAAACCAGGTGCGCAGATTTATCGAGAACGGCGCCGAGATTACAAAATCTCCATCCCGGGGCATTGTGGTCCGTAAGGACATTTCCCGGGACTACGCCGAGCACTGTCTTTCATTCATTGACACCTCGAAGATCAAGCCCTTCAAAATCGTTATCGACGCCGGCAACGGCATGGCCGGCACAACGCTACCGCCGGTTCTCGAAAAGTTGCCGATTGAGGTTATCAGACTCTACTTTGAACTGGATGGGAGCTTCCCCAACCACCCTGCCTCTCCGATTGAGCCTGAGAATCTCGCCGACCTCAACAAGAAGATTGCTGAGACGAATGCCGATTTTGGCGTTGCGTTCGATGGTGACGCTGACCGGATGTTTCTCGTCGACCGCTTTGGGGGGCAAGTCGGGGGGGATATGGTTACGGCGTTAGTGTCGCGGTCGCTTCTGTCAAAGCATCCCGGAGAGACGATACTGTACAACCTGATCTGCTCCCATGCCGTGCCGGAATTGGTCGAACGCTTGGGCGGAAAAGCCGTCCGCACCAGAGTGGGACACGCCTTGATAAAGCCGCTGATGAAAAAGCACAACGCCATCTTTGGGGGGGAGCATTCGGGCCACTTTTACTTCCGCGACAACTGGTTTGCCGATTCCGGTCTGATCGCCTTTTTGGTCTGTCTGGAGTTGCTGAGCACCGAGAACCGCCCCCTGCATGACATGATCAGAGAGGTTGACCCCTACGTCCGCTCGGGCGAAATCAACAGTCGGGTCGACTCGATTCCTGATAAGATAAAACAGGTGCGCCTGGCCTTTGAGTCCGACCGGCAGGACACTCTGGACGGTTTGACGGTCGCCTACGATGACTTCTGGTTCAATCTTCGCCCCTCCAACACCGAGCCCCTGCTACGGCTTAACGTCGAGGCCACAAGCCGCACCATCCTTGAGGAAAAGACGAAACAGATTCTTAAAATCATCAGGTCATAGCTCGTGCAGAAACCAAAGGCAACAATCCTGGTCGTCGAAGACAACGCCACCATGCGTGACCTTCTGGTCGACACGCTCGATGCTATAGGGTACCATCCCACGGGGGCTTCTGACGGGAGCGAAGCTCTACAGAAGCTCAAGGAACAGAAGTTTGATTTGATAATTACCGACATCATGATGCCCGGCATCGACGGTGTCGCTCTTCTAAAAAAGGTTCGGAAGGAATATCCTAACCTGCCGGTGTTGTTCATTACCGGCGTTGCTACTCCGGAGGTTGTCGACAGTGCTTCTCCGGATGGGTTTCTGGCCAAGCCGTTTCGAATTTCTCACATCGAGGAGCTGATTGAAGACACCCTGAAGGGCCGGGGTGTGGCCGCCGGTGACTCACAGGATATTGAACCCCCACATCCAATATAGAAAAGCAGATCATGTCCCTTGGGGATCTGACAATTGGCCGTTGAGAAAAGATGGGCAAGAACTTCTACGACATACTTGGTGTGAGCGAAAATGCCTCTCCGGAGGAAATCAAGAAGGCCTTTCGCACCCTAGCCAAGAAGTATCACCCCGACCGCAACCCGGGAGATAAGGCCTCGGAGGAGAAATTCAAAGAGATTTCCGAGGCGCATGAGACGCTCTCCGACTCCAAGAAAAAGGCTGAGTACGACACCATGCGCAAGTACGGCGCCTTTACGGGGGCTGGCACCCGGCCAGGCGGGGCTGGTTTTGGAGGCGCTGACTTTGATTTCTCCGACCTGTTCCGGCAGGGAGCCGGTGGGCGCGGTGGCTTTCAGACTTTTCGGTTCGGTTCCTCAGGAATCGACGGTTTAGAAGACATCATCTCGTCGTTTTTTGGTGGCGCGGACCCGTTTACCGGTGCGCGCACACGGCGGCGGCCCAGGATGCAGCAAGGGGCCGACTTGACAGCCGGCCTTTCTATCTCGTTCATGGAAGCTGTCAATGGCACGAAGCGGACAATCACTATCGGTCAGACAGGCAAAAAGCTGGCGGTGCGTATCCCCAAGGGGATCGAGGACGGGGGCAAGATTCGTTTGGCCGGGCAGGGGATGCCGGGGCCGCATGGCGGCAATTATGGTGACTTGATTATAACGGTGCATGTTATGCAGGATGAACAATTCAGACGTGATGGCAACAACATTCACACCAGCGTGACGATCTCCTTCAAAGATGCGATCTTAGGCTGCAAAGTGAATGTCAAAACGCTGACCAAAACGGTCGCGCTCACCGTGCCCCCCGGCACCCAGCCGGGAACGAAGATGCGTCTTAAAGGCCAGGGCTTAGCCGTCACCGGCTCACACGGTGACCTTTATGTCGAAATCAAGGTCGAAATCCCCAAGACGCTGACGGAGGAGCAAAGGAAGATGCTGGAGGGGTGGGGAGAATAGCAAATGCCTGATAATCGCCCGCCCGCGCCACGGATCTTCTATCGTGGCAAGACACCGATTTCAGAACGCTGTGTGTGGTGTGATCGTGAGGGAGAGATGTCGAGATCACACGTAATACCGGAGCGGATAGGTGGCAGGTTTGTTACGTACACCACATGTGGGTTTTGCAACCACTACCTAGGGACTAAGGTCGAGAGTGAGTGTCTCAAGAATGTGTACATCACTGCTGCACTGGTGAAAGCAGGAGGCGAAGAGCGAAAAACAGCATATAGAAAGGGTCAGATCAGGGACGAGGATAATGGGAGAGAACTGCGGATTAACAAAGATGGAAGACTCGATGTCGTTCCGAAGCCAGAGAGTGACAAGGGTTTCGCGGGTAGCAAGGAGGATAGGGCCAAGTACTTTCTGAAGAGATTCAAGAAAAAACACCCGGGCAAAGACGCTACGTCTCTCGAGGAGTTTTTTAAGTCCGGTGTTGATGGGAGTTTCACTTTTCACGACGAAACGTATAGTACTACTAACTACCCAGCGGGAATGGCAAAAGTAAAGATAGGACCCTTCACACGAGATCCTAATCCAACATTTGTGTTCAAGGTCAGTTACGAGTTTCTGAGCGCGATGGGTTTGCTATCAGATTCTTGGGTACAGGAACACCTTCGGCAGTACTATTCAGTCAGCCCCGGATCTTCTTCGGGAAGGATATTATTTGATGATTCCTTGGCGAGTGTCGTTCTCAGCAACACAGCTTTTTCCTTTAGACAATTTGATTCTAAGGAGGACATGCCGTTCAAGCGCCACCACTACTTCGTTCTGCGTCTGACACCACAGCAAGTGCTTTACACCGAACTAACTCTTTTCGGCCAATTGAAGTCTTTGTTCCTGCTTGGCAAATGGGAACCGTCATCCCAAGACGATCCCCTTATGGTTCTTCTAGACTTGGTGAATGTGATGCCGTTTGATGATCCTGATCCACTGTTTCTTACACCGTTTCCGAACTTGGAACTCAAAGAAAGGTTGATAGGGCAAGACATGTTTGTGAACCTTCGGCGCAGTCAGCTCCTCAACCATCCTGATTGGCATCTGCTGTTATAGGTTGTACGCGGCGGATGTCATCGTCTGCCGTGGGGTGTGGGCGCACCCTTCGACAAGCTCAGGACAAGCGAGGACGTACGCCCACCACGAATGCGCATTAATAGTAGGGCAGGATCCCTGTGATCCTGCCATCCATGCTCGTAAAAGAGTTGAAAGGAGAGATTAGAGATGATTACTTTCGAGAAAAGAGAAGACGAAAAACCTATCTGCCCGCATTGTAAAAAAGAAATCACCCACGTGTGGTATCGAGAGATCAAAGGCGATTTGGGCAAACGCTGCCTTTACTTCTGTCCGGAATGCAGGACGTGTCTGGGTGTCTCGCACCGGAAAGGTTTAACGTTTGGCTGGTAATATGAGTCACAGCAAAGTAGGTCGGGTTCCGAGTGGAGCAAAGCGAAGTGAGAAACCCGACACCAACGAATGAAGGTGTCGGGTTCCAAGAGGAACCCGACCTACGAGAGAAGGAAAGGAAGTGATAATAGATGAACCTGAATAGATTCACACAAAGATCAACTGGCGCCGTCTCGTACGCTCAGGAGTGGGAGGACTGATAAGCCGTGGTCGATGACCGGTCCGGTGACACGTCACGAGAGCCTAATAACAGACTGGCGTCGGTTCTGACCACAGCCGGGATTTTCGCTGCCGGCGTAATCCTGGTAGGACTGTTTTGGGAACCGATCAATGCCTACGGTGTCGACCTGATGATGCGGTACGGTCAGGAATCGGCCGACGTCGTTATATTTCTTCTGTCGGCTGTCTCGTGCACGCCTCTGGTCCTGCCGATATGGGGTTACGCCGTTCTCGGAGTGGCGTTGGGTTTCCATGTCGTGAGACTGGCTGCCGTCATGGCGTTCGGCTCGGCGCTGGGGTCGTTTGTCACCTTTGGCGTCGGCCGCTATTTCTCGGAACGCCCCTGAGTCAAGCGTCGTTTTCCCGGGATCCATCGTCATCGGTGGACGCACGGAAAGTCGAAGAAGTACGTAGCCTGGATACTGTTTATCGGGACATCATCGCCGATTCCGTGCGATGTCCTCTATGTTGCCTGCGGCGCCAAACGGTTTCCGTCGGTACTTTTTCTGATCACCATGGTGGCCGGCCGCTTCGTCCGGTACCTGTCCTTGGGGTACGGCTATAAGTACTTCAGCGAGTATTTCTAACGACCGCGGGCCAACAGGCCGCTTCATGAGCACCTTGTTGGCTACTGAACGACATCCCTCGAGCGGCTCTTACCGACACGTCGGGCCGCCTCGCCCGAGCCGATGATGACTGTCGGCATGACTATTGAAGACGTACCCTGGAGACCGCATTCAGGAACAGACGAAGCGGCGACCCTTCGGAATCGGCGCGAATGGTCGTGAAACATTCCGTGCAGGTATTGTTGTCGGAGAACTCCCGTACCAGCTCAGTCTGCGAACTGTAGCGGTCACGACACATTCCGCACGGGGTCAGCTTGGCCCATGGGTTGACAATCAGGAAGCGGCGCCCCGCCCGGCAGTTGGGCTGACGACCGGTTTCGAAGAAACGGATCATTTGGCGAAAGGTCCATTCCGTGGTGACGATTGGATACCCTTCAGCCTGCATACCCAGCAACCGGTCGACAACTCTCCGGAGTTCGGCAAGATCACCCTGGGAGTTAATCAGGTACTCTCTGTTACCGGTTCTGACGGCGTGGTACGTACTGTAGTTGACTGCGATGCCCCACTGCCGAGCCAACTCAGCGATACGGGGAAGATCACGGAAGTTATCACTCTGCACCACGCAGGCCAGGATGATGTCGTTGTTCCCATACCGGGCTAATCTCGGCAGCAGCTCGCACATGTGCTCAAAGTTGTTGCGGAGTCCGCGGAATTCGTTCTGCCGCTCGTCGGGGTAGTCCAGCGACACCGAAAACTGGTCTATTCCGGATTCGCGCAGGCGGAGGTACTTTTCCTCGGTGAGGAGTTGGGCGTTGCTGGTCAGAGCAAAAACCGGCAGTGGATCACGACGGCGCAGAGCGCGTACGATCTCGACCACGTTCTTGCGCAGTAGCGGTTCCCCGCCGGAGATGAGCACCACTACCGGCTTCAGTTCCGTGATCCAGGGAGCGTACGACTCAGGGCCCAGGCCTGGTTCCTTGACATACTCCCCCAGGTCACAGTGCTTGCAGTTGGCGTTGCAGTTGTAGGTTAGTTCGAAGCCCACCGTGACCGGTTTCCCGCGAACGACATTCCTCAGCGTGCGTCCGGCGAATCTCAGTTTGCGACCTGGACTCAATACTGCCATAGTATGATCCCTACTCAGGCCGGAGGAACAGGCCCGGCATATGACTCCCAACACCACGAGGGTTCGACCTTTATGGCCGAAAACCTAAGCGAATCGGTGGGGCGGAGCAAGCGATTTCTCGTCCTGTCACCGCATGAGCTGCGCTGCCAAGGGGCTTCATTGCCGCTATGCGCTGCCGGTTTTTCTTTTACCTGGAACGGCTGTCATTGAATTTTCATCAGGAAGTAGGTCGGGTTCCGAACGGAGCAAGGCGTAGCGAGAAACCCGATACATAAGAACGAAGATGTCGGGTTCAAGAGAACCCGACCTACCAGAGAACTCTCACCTGGAGCGGTTGTCATCGAAGTTCCATCAGTAATAGTAGGGCAGGACCCCTGTGACCCTGCCATCCATGCTGGACTAACACCTGCCTTTCTGCTATTTTATACTATGAAAAGAGTTGCCTGGTTAACGGATATCCACTTGAATTTCGTCTCATATATTGACATTGTCACTTTCGCGGACACGATTCTGAAGCATCGCCCCGACGTCGTCCTCATAGGAGGCGATATTGGTGAGGCCGATTCAGTAGTCGATTATCTCTTAGAACTGCAAAAGCTGCTGGAAAAAGAAATCTGCTTTGTACTTGGGAATCACGATTTCTACAAGGGTTCAATATCAGCCGTACGAAACCGAGTGAGCGAGGTATCACGGAATTCTCAACTACTGTCATGGCTGCCCGAAGCTGGTGTGATAGAGCTGACGCCGACGGTTGGTCTGGTCGGACATGGTTCGTGGGCAGATGGTAGGTTCGGGGATTACAAGCGCTCGGACCTCCTGTTAAACGATTACTTCTTCATAAAGGACTTCAACCCGCGGCTCGTGCAAACGGACCAGGATAGCAGGCAATTCTTCAATCCAGACCCTGCCGACTCCGCCTGGTTTCTCAGTGAAGATGCCAAACAACAGAGATTGCGTACGATGCAATCTCTTGCTGACGAAGCTGCCCGACATTTTCAGAAAGTGCTGCCGATGGCCTTGAAGTCTTTCAATCATGTGCTCGTTCTGACCCACGTGCCGCCGTTCAAAGAAGCCTCCTGGTACGGCGGTAAAATTTCGGACGACAACTGGCTCCCGCACTTTTCCTGCAAGGCGGTCGGGGATGTTCTCTACAGAGCAATGAAGGACCGCCCAAAGCAGCAGCTTACTGTTTTGTGCGGCCATACCCACGGCAGTGGAGAGGCACAGATTCTCGAAAACCTTAAGGTATTCACCGGCGGAGCCACCTACGGTCGCCCTGAGTTGCAGAGGGTTTTTGAGTTTGATTAGATCACTGTAGCGTAGGTCGGGTTCCGCTGTCTGCCTTTGGCGGACAAGAAACCCGGCACTTTACTTGCACACCTCCCGTTTGAGCCGCTTCTCGACTGACTTGACTTTGCCGGACAGGCGGTTTCTGGCTCCCTTGCGGTCATCGATCGTCAGCACTATATACACGCGAGCGTGTTTTTCTCGCAGCATGAGCCGAGCTCTATTGATGACCTTCATCACCGGCTCCCAATCGCCTTCGATGAGAGTCGACATGGCGGTCAGCTTGTAGGGCAGGCCGGATTTGTATGATGTCGATCACCTTGGCAACGTCCACCGAGACCGACGCCGTCCCCTTGCTGGTGGGAAACATTGACAGCGAAAACAACATGGTTACACCTCCTGCAAGCGCTCTTGATAGAGCGGAAACTTTTCGCACAACGCGGCTACTTCTTTGGCAATTTCGGCCAGGGCGTCATCGTTGCGGCGATTCTGGATACCCCTGTGGATAAACTCCGCAATCTGCTTCATCTCATCCACCCCCATGCCGCGCGTGGTGATAGCAGGTGTGCCGATGCGAATACCGGAGGTGACAAACG
>Ga0209986_10002744_pt1 | contig 15848 bp, 15 predicted proteins | sample BlataG_FD_183168 | JGI IMG/M metagenome (GOLD analysis project Ga0209986, IMG submission 183168) | Deep subsurface microbial communities from Black Sea to uncover new lineages of life (NeLLi) - Black_00105 metaG (SPAdes) (version 2) | ecosystem: Environmental > Aquatic > Marine > Oceanic >...
CAATAGCCCCTTCTTTGAAATAGTCGCCAAAGGAGAAATTGCCCAACATTTCAAAAAAGGTATGATGCCTGTTAGTATAGCCTACCTCATTAAGGTCATTGTGTTTGCCTCCAGCTCTGACACATTTCTGGGAGCTAGCCGCCCTTGTATATGACCTTTTTTCAATACCGAGGAATAGGTTTTTAAATGGGGCCATGCCAGCATTAATAAAAAGCAGTGTCGGGTCATCCTGTGGTACCAAAGAAGCGCTTTTTACTATCTCATGGCCGTGATCTTTAAAGTAATGTAGAAATTTTTCTCTGACTTTTCTGCTATCCATATACATCTAGCCGTCTATATAAGTTAAGATGTTAATATTTGTTTCAAGTTCTTGTAACACCAATAAAGGGCAGAAGATAATTGGGATCGTAGAACTGTTGAGGTTGCGCAGCTCGAATCGGTTAACGGTTAACGTTATACCAAACCAGCAGCGCAACCGTAGAACGTTAGACGAAACCAATCCCTACCTGTCGGGACTTCGCCTAAAGCAATGTGATATTTACTCTTTTAACTCGTCGGTTTTAGGCAGAGCTTCGCCTTTTTCACCCAAGCCAAGTTTTTCCTTTACCCTGTCAGAGATATCTTTCATTATATCCGTATGCTCGGCCAAAAATCTTCGAACATTCTCCCTTCCCTGACCAATCCTTTCTTCATTAAATGAGAACCAGGCACCACTCTTCTCAACTATATCTAATTCAACCCCTAAGTCTAATATATCTCCCTCCTTTGATATACCGCTACCGTAAATAATATCAAACTCGGCCATCCTGAAAGGAGGGGCAATCTTATTTTTTACTACCTTAACCCTTGTTCTACTTCCTATTTTTTTGTCCCCCTCTTGTATGGAGGCAATCCTTCGAATATCAAGGCGTTGGGTTGCATAAAACTTGAGCGCATTTCCACCGGTAGTGGTCTCTGGGTTACCAAACATTACCCCAATTTTCATCCTGATCTGGTTTACAAAAATGACACATGTCATTGATCTGTTAATAGTTGCCGCCAATTTTCTGAGGGCCTTGGACATCAATCTCGCCTGCAATCCGATCTGCTGGTCTCCCATTTCACCTTCTATCTCTGCCCTTGGGACAAGGGCTGCAACAGAGTCGATTGCCAAGACATCCATGGCCCCGCTTCTCACCAGGATTTCAGCTATATCCAGCGCCTGCTCACCATTGTCTGGTTGGGAGACAAGAAGATCATCAATATTGACTCCCAGTCTTCTGGCATATGTCAGATCAAGGGCATGCTCTGCATCTATAAAGGCGGCCATCCCATCCTTGGCCTGTGCCTCTGCAATAATGTGGAGGGCCAGGGTGGTTTTTCCCGAGGACTCTGGACCAAATATCTCTATCACCCTCCCCCGTGGCACACCACCCAGGCCAAGGGCTGCATCTAAGGCAAGCGACCCGGTAGAGATGACAGGAATATCTATAACCGCCCCATCTCGACCCAATTTCATAATAGAGCCCTTTCCGTGCTGCTTTTCAATCTGTGTAATAGCCAAATCCACAGATTTTTTCTTTTCTGAATCTATTGCCATAACAATTCCCCTTTTTGCTAAAGCCTAATTAAACTGAATTTCTATCCGCCGCGTAAAAATGAACTACCTTGCAACAAGCTGCGGAGAATTAACCCTTGTCCGCCTTTGGCGGATTAAAAGTCTTTTAGTGCCAACCTCCTCCGAAGGAATGGAGTGTTGGAGTACTGGAGTAGTGGTTAATAAAATTGGTCCGCCAAAGTGGATTTATTCCTCTAACCCAATTCTCCATCACTCCATCACTCCAACCCGCCCGCCTCGCCTGAGCGAGAGCGATGGCGGGCAGGTATCCCATTAGGGCGATGTCCCTAAGTTCTCCGCCCTCAATGGCCACGTAGCCATTTTTGTATAAACCGGTCCATCTGGCTTGAGATCACTTTTATAAAGAATAAGTTTATTCAGCTGATACAGGTCACTATTAATATTATGGTATCTATCAATAATCCATTTCATATTCTCATCCTGATCTATTGGACCTTTAAAGCGGCCAAGCGTGAGATGTGCTCTAAAGGGCCTTTTTTCCGGCATGAAACCTAATGCCTTTAGTTCTTCCTGTAACTCATCCCTGAGATTTGACAATCTCCCTATATCTCCATCAAGGCCAATCCAGATAACCCGTGGCCTTCGCCAATGTGGGAATGCCCCCACAGCATTGAGCTTAGCCTGAAATGCAGAAAACCCTTTCACCACCACACTCACCTTTTCTTCTATATCAGCTATTGTATCTTCATCAACAGAGCCAAGAAATAGTATAGTAAGATGAATGTTTTCTACCTTAACCCATCTCACTGGCAGGATAATTTTTTTTAATTCTTTAGAAACAGCCCTGATTTGTTCTCTAATCTCACCTGGAAGTTCAAATGCCAGGAATGAACGGATACCCATTGAGATATCTCCTTACCCAGTCAAGGGCCATCTCTGAAGTATTACGTTTCACCTTATCTCTATCTCCTGAAAAACAGTATTTTCCAGAAAATATTTCGCCATCTACAGAGAGGCCAATAAATACCGTACCAACTGGTTTATCCTCTGATCCTCCGAGAGGACCGGCAATTCCTGTTACAGCAAGCCCCATATCAGTTTTTGCAATTTTCTTGACACCTTCGGCCATTTCCCGTACCGCCTGATCGCTGACAGCCCCATATGAATCTATGGTTTCTTGCATTACCCCAAGCATCTCGACCTTGGATATGTTACTGTAAACAATAAGACCCCTTTCAAAATAAAGAGAGCTTCCTGATATAGATGTTAGCCTGTGACCAATAAGACCGCCCGTGCATGATTCCGCTACAGAAAGCGTCATCTTCCGCTCCTTTAGCAACTCTCCAACAACAGACTCCATGATTTTATCACCGGATGCAAATATATAAGGCCCTAAAAGATGTCTGATTTTTTTCTCTGCTCTATCTAATTCCCTTTCAATCTCTGTATCGTCTTTTCCCCGGACTGTGATAGTGATGTGGTTTTCAGGGAAGGAGGGGTAAAATCCAAACATTACCTTTTTGAGTTCATTGCTGAGGCCTTTGAAGACATCTGAAATACGGGATTCACTTAACCCATAGACTTTAAGTATTCTATGCCGTGGGACAGCAGCTGGTTTGTACCTTCGCAGAATATCCGGAATAACACACCTATTCATCAACTCCCTCATCTGCTCAGGTACACCTGGTAGGAAGTAGAGGAGACTGTCCCCTTTAGATATTGAAAAGCCACATATCTCCCCTTGAGGGTCTAACATCTTTGCACCTTTTGGAAGCCAGGCTAATTTTTCTAAAGAAGCAGACCAGTTTAAGGCAAATTTTTTCGTCGTATTCCTTATATGATCAAGAACGGCCTGATCAAGGAAAAGAGGCATATCTAAGGCCTTGGATGCTATCTCGGTGGTGAGATCATCTTCAGTGGGGCCTAAACCACCAGTAACAATGATAAAATGAGACCTTTTTACAGCTGACCTCAACACAGACGAAAGTGTATCGTAGTTGTCACCAACGGTTCTGATTTCGCTTGCTTCAAGACCATGGGATAAAAGGCAACCTGATGCATACCAGCCGTTAAGATCTCTTGTCTTTCCTGAGATCAGTTCATTACCTATGACTATGATCTCTGTTTGCATAATCTTTTTAATGCTCAGCGACTAATTCCACAATTCCTAAATCCCTCAATCCCTTAATTCCTTAATTCCTTAATCCCATCATTCGAGCATATACAGGAGAAACCATAAAGATAGATGGGCATAAAAACCGGCTATAAGATCGTCGAGGACGACTCCAAGTCCTCCCTTTACCTTTTTTTCTATTTTCTTTATCGGAGGTGGTTTCAGGATATCAAAAAACCTAAAAAGAAAAAATCCTGCTATTAGGTTTCTCAAGGTAAAGGGGATAAAGATAATGGTCAATAAAAATCCAGCTACCTCATCGATTACGATCTCCCTTGGATCACTCTTGCCCAGGATACATTGGCTTCTATGAGATGACCAGACTGCCCCTATGATTGTTATAAGTAAAATTAAGGCCTGATATCTAGCCCCTAAAAAATCTATTAAAAAATATAAAGGTATTGCCCCAGCTGTGCCAAAAGTACCTGGCATGCCAGGAAAAAGCCCTGTGCCGAACCAGATGGATAAGATTAAGGCAACCTTGTCGATAAAATTAGCGCTCTTGAATGCCTTTAATATGTTTAAATTATCAGATTGATTGTTAGACATCAAGTAGGAATAATTTTTAAAAGTAACATAAGGCTTCAATCCTCATCCAGGATTTTACGAACTGTTTGTAGCATCCCTTTCATATCATAAGGCTTGCTGATGAAACCTTTTGCTCCAGCTTCGAGGACTTCCTTAGCGGGCCCATTGATAGAATAACCACTTGCGATAATAATCCTTGACTTTGGATTCATCTTGAGAAGTTCTTCAAGGCATTTCCTTCCACCCATCCCAGGCATGATTATGTCCAAAATCACCAGACTGATTTCCTCTTTCTTCTCACGGTAGATCTCTAAGGCAGTTTCCCCATCAGAGGCCATAAGCACCGTGTAGCCAAACCTGGCAAGGATATCTTTACAAAGTTCTCGGATGGCCTCCTCATCATCCACTAACAAGATGGTCTCGTTGCCTCCTTTGATGGGAACTTTTTCCTCTTTTGACTCCACTCTTTCTGCTTCTTTTTCAATAATAGGAAAATAGATTTTAAAGATAGTGCCCTCATCTGGCTCGCTGTAACACATGATATATCCACCGTGGCTTTTAACAATGCCATAGACCATAGCCAGGCCAAGCCCTGTGCCCTTGCCGGTATCTTTGGTGGTGTAAAAGGGCTCGAAGATGTGTCTGAGGGTCTCCTTACCCATACCCTGGCCAGTGTCAGAGATGCTAAGCTTAACATATTGCCCTGGCTTTGATCCTAAATGGGTTTTGCAGTATTCCTCATCTAAAATCACATTTTCTGTCTCAAATATCAGTCTGCCGCCTTCAGGCATGGCATCCCTGGCATTGACTCCAAGATTCATCATAATCTGCTCTATCTGGGCAGGATCTGCATTGATAATTTTTAGGTTTTCTACCAGGTGTAATTCAATAGTGATCATCTTTGGAATAGTGCTCTCAAGCATTTTAGAGACCTGTTCAATCTCGTTGTTGAGATCCATGGGCCTGAGTTTACTTTCCACTTTCCGGCTAAAAATCAGGAGCCGTTTGGTAAGATCACTGGCCCTCTGTGCAGATTTTTCTATTGCTTGAAGCTTCTCATAGTCAGGATTGCTCGCCTTCTTTCCCATCAGAAGTATCTGGGTATAACCAACAATTGCCTGAAGTATATTATTAAAATCGTGGGCAATGCCACCTGCTAAGGTGCCAATGGCTTCCATTTTTTGGGCCTGTTGGAGTTGGGCCTCGAGTTTCTTTTTTTCTGTGATGTCTTCATAAAGACTAACACCGCCTAAAAAGCTTCCGCCCTCAGAGGTAATTCTGTTGTATGTCGCCCTCATGGGCGTAAGTTTGCCCCCGGTCACAGAAAGATAATCGCCTTCGTAATAACCGGTCCCTCCTGACAGAGCCGCCTCAACTGCTGACAACATTTTTTTGTCTCTCAAAGACTTGAGCATATTAAACCCAATAAGTTTTTTCCTTGAAGATCCCATGATTTCTACAAATTTTTCATTACAATCCACAATGGCCCCTTTCTGATCAAAGTGTATTATTCCAAGGGGAGATTGCTCAAAAATCATACGATATCGTTCTTCACTTTTCCTTAACTCTTGCTCTGCAAGCTTGCGCTCGGATATGTCCACATAGTAACCTAAGACCGCGGGTCTTCCATTATAATGAATGGAGGCGATTGTCTGTTCTATCCACCTCGTTTCACCAGTTTTATTAATAACCCTTAATTCAAATGGGAGGGTAAGTTTCCCCTTTAACATTTTAATGGTATTTTCCCTGACCATATTTCTGTCTTCAGGAAGGATAAAGGCGAGGGAATCCATACCTAAAAATTCATGTTCCCTGTAGCCTGTAAGTTCAAGGAACTTGGGGTTTATTAATTTAAACTTTCTATCTTGAATAATAAAGAGGCCAACAGGTGATCTATCAAATAAGGTCCGGAACAATTCCTCTGCCTGTTTACGCTCGGTGATGTCAAGAAGCTGAGCTACCGTTTTTAAGTTATTTGCTGAATCCTTAATCACGGTAGAGCTTATCTCTACACGTCTCTTTTCACCGTTCTTGCGAACGACGTTAAATTCGTACCGCGGTGGGGTCTCCACTCCCTTTTGTCTAAGAATGTAACGATTGGAAACGAGTTCTCGACTTTCATCGTCCAAGAATTTCCTGAAATCTTGCCCAATGATCTCTTTGGCGGTACGTCCCAATATTCGGCACAACACCTCGTTCACATAAGTAAACCGATAGCTTTCATCTACAATGAGAATTCCATCATGAGAGTATTCCACAATTGAACGGTACCGCTCCTCGCTCTCCCGCAGTCGCTCCTCTGCCTGCTTGCGTTCAGAAATGTCTTGATAAATCCCATATGCACCTACCAGCTTTCCATCTATGACTACTGGTACACCAAAGATTTCAACGTATATATTTGTGCCATCTTTCCTTTTTCGTTCACCATATCCATGAATTTCTTTTCCGCTAAGGGTTTCTTTTGTATAAGAAACAGCATCTTCTATATGTTGTTGCCCTGTAATGAGTTCATCAAGATTTTTGCCGACGATCTCAGATTTTTTAAATTGAAAGAGTTTTTCAAAATCCCAGTTACACGAAACAATAGTTTGACCCCCATCAAGAGTTACTATGGCTAATGAGCTGTATTTAAGTAATGATTCTAAATGCTTTTTTTGATGCTCTAGTTTTTCCTTGGCCTTCTTAAGCCCGGTTTCTAATCCCTCAAATTTGGTAATCTTTAGGCGCATTTCTGCTAGTTCATGTATGAGTTGTTCCTTGGTTTTATCTGCATCTTTCATTTTTACGCCTCGTTGACAGTTGCGTCTTTTTGCACAGAAATTTTTTAACACCCTGTTTTCAACCACGAATAATTGAATTGAGGGATTGAGGAATTAGACAATTCCCTCATTCCTCAAAAAATACTCCCTTACAGCCTTTAGTGATATCCTTTTTCGAGGGTACAGGAAGCGTTTTTTGTATGTGTTAATCCTCTCTAAGGACTCCCCTAATCTTTCGTAGGGGATATCTCCTTTTAGAACCTTATCTCTTATAAGCTCTATGCTGTCAAGTAGGAGGGCCTGGCTTTTACAGATAAGCAATAGATCAATACCTGCCTCAAAGGAATCTGCTGCGCCTTCAGGCAGCCCCCTTTCATTGGCTATTGCTCCCATCTCCAGATCATCTGAGATTATTAGTCCAGAAAAATGCATTTTTTTTCTCAAGAGATTGGTAATAATTTTATGTGAAAGGGTTGCTGGTGTGTCTGGTTCAAGGGCTGGGTAAACAGCATGGGAACTCATTATGGCAGAAACATTTGCCTCTATGGTACCTTGAAAAGGAGGTAGATGGACAGATTCCATCTCTTTAAAAGTGGCATTAATGGTTGGAAGGTGTAGGTGTGGATCGAGATCTGACTTCCCTAAGCCAGGAAAGTGTTTTGCAACTGCCATTATACCGCCTTGCTGCAGGGTGGTGATAACTATTTTCCCCAATTTAGTTACCAGCAAAGGATCCTGAGAAAAACTCCGTCCTACAAGATGAGAATCCATATGTACCTGAGCTACATCAATAACAGGGGCCATATTCATATTAAGCCCAACCAGAGACATTTCCCTGGCAGTTGTACTGGCAAAGTGAAGGGCGCTCTTTTCTGGATTGGGACTTTCCCCTATACCTGCATTCCCCGGGAACTGAGTAAAAGGTTGTTTCAATCTGGCTACCCTACCACCCTCCTGATCAATTGCCAGAAAAAGGGGATAGCCGCTATTTTCCATTGCTATCTTCTGTATATCCTTGCACAGACGGGCGAGTTGAATTGGATCCTCTATATTTCTAGAAAATAAAATAATGCCGCCAAGATGGTAATGTTTTATTAGCCTAATAGTATTTGTGTCCAATTCAGGTCCGGGGATACCCCCTATAAATAACCGGCCAATCTTTTGGGTAATTTCTGAAAGATCAAGTGTAGGATTCATCATTAAAAGTTTTTTGAGTTTATTGGGTTTCTCGAGTTTGTTATGTTCACTTTAGGCATTTATCACGTAACACAATTTACGCACTCCTTGTTGTTGAGTTTCTTGAGTTTCTTATGTTAAAACCCTATGAACACAATGAACACAACAAACCCAACAAACACTATTATGCATGTATAATTACTGAAAGATAAATGCAATCAAAAAGGCAAAATTATGAAAGCAATGATCTTAGCTGCTGGCATGGGAGAGAGATTGAGGCCTTTGACCAACATTTACCCTAAGGTTTTGGTGCCGGTTGTTAATAAGCCTCTGATAGATAGGATTATACAGTTCCTTAAGACCCATGGGGTAGAAAAAATAATAATCAATGCCCATCACCATTGTTGGATGATACGTGATTACCTTAAAGGAGGTAACCCCTTTGGCGTAAAGGTAGAAATCAGGATCGAGAAAGAGATTTTAGGAACAGGGGGTGGAATTAAAAACACTCAGGATTTTTGGGGCAAAGATCCCTTTATCGTTATCAATGGAGACATCTTGACTGATATAGATTTAGGAGATGTTTATGAATTTCATTTGAAGAAGAATCACCTCGTGACTATGGTTCTCCATGACTTCCCTAAATATAATAAGGTGAGGGTAGACAAAGAGATGAATATTCTCTCTATCGGCCCAGATATAAATTTAAAAGGGACATTAGCCTTTACTGGTATTCACGTCATAAATCCCGAGGTACTCAACTTTATCCCTGAGAAGAAAAGATATAACATTATAGACGCTTATAAAAGGCTGATAGACTTAAAAAAACCTATTAGAGCATACATTGCAACTGGTCATAGATGGATTGACATCGGAACTATATCAGATTATTTGAGAGCTAATTTCTATCATCTGCCTTCAGGTAATATTGCTATAGCCGAACAATGCCGCATAGATTCGAGTGCAACCCTAAAAGATTGGGCAGTTATTGGAAAAGGAACCTCAATAGAGCAGAATGTCCTTGTGCAGAGATCGGTTCTCTGGAACGATGTAATTATTAGAGAGGGAACGAGAATAATTGATAGCGTCGTTACATCTGGCGTTATTGTGGAAAAAGATCTAATTGGTGGGGTAGCCATCCGATAATCTTATTAATAAAAGTTCACAGTTAACCGTTTTCCGTTCACTGATAGTCAGAGGGAGACAAATAACAGATAAGGAGGCAAAATATGCAATTCAATTTTGAAAAATTAGAGGTTTATAATGATGCTGTTGAATTAGCTAACCAAACTTATGAAATAACCAAAATATTTCCAAGAAGTGAAATATTTGGTATCACAAACCAGGTAAGAAGGGCAGCTATTTCAATTCCAAGTAACATTGCAGAGGGGAGCAGTCGTGGAAAAAAGGAATTCATTTATTTCCTGAACATTGCGCTTGGTTCCGCCTATGAATGTGTTCCACTTCTGGAAATTTCGAAACGCCAAGGATACCTCAATCATGAATCTTTCAGTGAGTTAATCAACAACCTACATAAAATATCAGCTAAGATAAATGCACTTAAGAATTCATTAAGAAAATGAAATTATTTCCCAGATTACTTTCACCCATGATGAATTCAAAACGCTTAACCTTGTATAGAAATTATTGGACAGCTAACGGTGAACAGTGAACGGATAACTTTGAACTCTTAACATCGGATAACGGTGAACGGATAACGGTGAACGGTGAACGGGTTTACATGATGGATCTAAAAGAATTTGTCAAATCATACATAGATGATACCTATGTTGATAATAAAGAATTTAGCTGGGAAAGATTGCCCGGTGATGGGTCAAAGAGAATTTTTTATCGCCTGAGCAATACTCAGGGCTCATTTATCGTCATGGCTAATCCTCCTATAGAAAAGAATGTAGAAAAAGAAAACAGCTCATATCTGAACATAGGTAAACATCTTTTTAGCAAGGGAATCCCTGTTGCCTGTATTTATAGGTATGACCGTGATCACGGCTGGTTTATCATGGAGGATTTGGGGACAACAAGTCTCCAGGAAATTGCTAGCAACTCAAATAATCGCATAGATATATACAAAAGGGTTATTGAGCTTTTAATACAGATTCAACTCGAGGGTAAAGAAAATTTTAATCCTGAATGGTGTTATCATACCAAAAGATATGACAGGTTTATTATGGAAAGATTTGAATCAGATTATTTTCTTACCTATTTCCTGAAAAAGCTCCATGGGCTGAAGCAAAATTTTTCTGAATTAAAATCCTCTTTTAAACATCTTTCCTATAATGCCTCTCTTGCAGATAGCAATTTTTTTCTTCACAGAGATTTTCAGTCAAGAAACCTTATCATCAGAGGCGATAAAATAGGTGTAGTAGATTGGCAAGGCGGGCGCTTAGGCCCTCTACAATATGACCTTGCCTCTTTGTTAATCGATCCATATGTAGAGCTAAAAAAGGAGGAAATAATTTTTCTGTATGATTATTATCTCAAGATTCTTGAAAAACGCCTTCCGGGCACATCCAGTTCATTTTCCAGGTATTATCTATACATTGCCATCCAGAGGAACCTCCAGATATTGGGCGCCTTTTCATTCCTGAGTAAGATCCAGGGAAAAAATAGATTTCTTGCCTATATTTCCCCTGCCTTACGATCCCTTGAGGAGCTTTTAGAGGAAATTGATGACCCTGAATTAAACTCACTGAGTAAAATTGTTGAGAGGTTAAATGGTTGAATAGTTCATCTTTTACAAATCAACTATTGGACACCTTAATGACTTAACCAAGTAAATATGGAGAATGAATATGGAAAAGAAGACCTTATTTGAACCTGGAGATTTGGTGAAGAGTTTTACAGGCCAACATGGTCTGGTTATTTCAACAGAGACATTGAATAAGATACGAGATACCGTTAAACAGGGAAGAAGGCCTGGTCATTTCTTTGCTGCCGGATGTCCTGAGAGTATTGATTATCTTTTACAGGTGCCTGTGTTTTTTGAGGATGGAACATACGATATCATGAAGCCAATGAATATTAAAAGAACGAACGAAGACATTGAGAAAAAAAGGTCGAAACTGGAGGAAATGTTAAAAAATATTTAATATGAATGAAAAAAAGATTATAATTTCTGCTATTCCAATCTTCAAAGGATTACAGGAAGGTCAGTTAAGTGCCCTGGCTAAGATAGCTGTTGAAAAACATTTCGGCAAAGGTCAAATCATCTTTTTAGAAGGCGATAAGGGCAAGGGATTTTTTGTGGTATGTTTAGGTCTTGTAAAGATCTACAAGATTTCGCCTGAAGGTAAAGAAAAGATATTAAGACTCGTTAAACCCCACGACATCTTTGGCCCGGTTCCGGTATTTTCCGGCGAAACCTATCCAGCAAATGCTGATGCCATGAAGTCTACAATAGTCCTCTTTTTCCCACATGATGGATTTATACATGTGATAAGGAGTAGTCCAGATATTGCTATTAATATGCTTTTCATTCTTTCGGAACGTCTCCGTCAGTTTACAATTCAGGTAGAAGATCTTTCTCTTAAAGAGATCCCAACCAGGCTGGCCTCATATTTTCTCCATGTTTCAAAAGAAGAGAGTAGAAATGACGCATTTACTCTGGAAATCCCAAAGGGCCAGCTTGCCAGTCTCCTTGGAACTATCCCAGAGACACTTTCCAGAATCTTTTCAAAAATGCGGGAAACAGGAATAATAGAGCAAGAGGGAAAGACGGTTAAAATTCTTGACATGGATTCATTGAAAAACCTTGCAGAAGGCGTAAAATTGTTTTAACCGCAACTTCCTTTCTCTACTCATTTCCTAAAGATTTCAACCAAACCATAACTTTTCCTCGTATAAGTAAGTTTGTTTTTTCCGTTATTGTTATCAAGGATCTCATAATCTTTTTGCCTGTTTATTGAGAAGCTGCTAATTTTTTGTCACTTGACTTAAATCAAGGTAAACCTCTTTTAAGGACATTACTCTGAGGCAAATCCATAGGCTGAGAGATTCAATCGGATATTACAGTATGAATGGCTCTATGAGGGCAATTTAGATTTGGATTGTGATAGGTTTAACCACCACTTAACTGAACGGTTAATATAGTAATTTTAGTCCCTATAAAAAATTTGATTATTTAAATCAAATAGAACATATTGAGAAAGAGTTAGCACAAATTAGTGGACCGTGGTAAAGCGTTGCCTATGTGGTCAGTCAGCACAGGCACTTGAACCCCCTCTGATTCGTTATATTAAGACATAGGAGGAATTTAATATGAAAAGAATGGTTTTTATAAGCCTTGCAATCTTACTTCTTTGTCCAGTTATGGTAAATGCTGGCGAGTTGGAAAAGATGAAAATTGCGGTTGCGGCCAGTAGTAAAACTGCAAAAGCATCTGTAAGCAACATGGCTGCTAAATGCCCTTATTATCTTATCTTTAATAACAAAGGGGAATTGATTGAGGTTATTGATAACCCTTACAGGGATGCAAGTGGTGGCGCCGGGCCTTCAGCGGCAAATTTCCTTGTGCAAAGGGGCATAGACATCATAGTTGCAGGGTCCTTTGGTTCGAAAATGATTAATACACTGAAAAACAAAGGCATAACTCACTTTGAGTTTAAAGGCCGTGTTGATGATGCTGTAAAAAGAGTTTTAAAGCTAAATTGAGGGATTTTTTTGATTTTTGCGCGACCCAACGGTAGACTGATTTATATTTGATAGTTTCGTAAAAAGTGGTTTTTACTTCTTACGAATTCATCAATATTAGTTGAATCTACTTTAAGAAAAAGGAGATAATTATGGCTTTGGTTCAGATTGAAAATGTTTCCAAAATTTACCAGACAGGTGAGGTCCAGGTAAAAGCCCTACATGATGTAAACCTTTCTATTGATGAAGCATCCTTTGTTACTTTTGTAGGACCTTCCGGGAGTGGAAAAACAACTATATTGAACCTAATCGGATGTCTAGACAAGCCGACAAAGGGAAAGATATTTGTTGGCGAAGAGCAGGTGGATGCTTTTGATCGGAGACAGAGAGCAGCATTCAGGGGTTCGACCCTTGGGTTTATCTTTCAGGCATTCAACCTTTTTCCGGTGCTCACCGCCTATGAAAACATCGAATATCCTCTGGTGATGATAAAAAATGAATCGATATCAAAACGAAAGGAAATGGTGCTAAAGGTTCTTGAATCGGTGGGAATGCTGGATCAGAAAGATAAATTTCCCGACCAGCTTTCAGGGGGCCAGAAGCAGCGAGTCGCCGTAGCACGGGCTCTGGTGACCCGACCGAAATTGGTTATGGCAGATGAACCTACAGCAAACCTGGACAAAAAATCTGCAGTAAATGTCATTCGACTTATGCGTGCCATGCGAGATGAATTCAAAACTACATTCATCTTTTCCACCCATGATCCCGGAGTCATGGAAGAAGCTGAGGTTATTCATACTCTGGAAGACGGCAAGCTTCTTGACCCTAAACACAGTCCAACGTTTGTACAGGAGGAAAAAAAATGATTCGAATATTTCAAATAGCATTAAGGAACCTTATGCGATACAAGCGAAGGACCCTGCTGACATCACTGCTGATCACACTCGGTTTATTGATGGTGATTCTTTTTTCTGGTCTTGCAGGTTCATTTAAGGCAATGATGGTGGGCCAGATTACCGATTCCAACCTGGCCCAGATGCAGATTCATAAAAAGGGGTATGTCTCTTCCATCGATACCATGCCTTTGAACTTGGCCCTTGATTCAAAAGGTTACAAAAATGTTGAAAAAATCCTTAAAGAAAATCCTGATGTTCAGGCTTACACGCCCAGGATAAAGCTAAGCGCCATGCTGAGCAATTTTACAGAAACTACCAATATCCGATTAAATGCCATAGATCCTGAAAAGGAAATTAAAGTTTGCCCCAATGTCAGTGAACGCATGAAATTTAGTGCCAGCCAAACACCTGATGTTCTGCTCAAACCGGGAGAAATCATTATTCCTGAAAAACTGGCCGCGGGTATGAAGATTAAAATTGGAGACCCTGTGGTGCTAGTAGCCAACAACAAGGATGGCAGTGTAAACGGCCTCAATTTCACTGTTGCCGGGATTATAGAAAGTGTTTTAGGTCCCCAGGGCAAGGAAGGGTATATGCATATAAAGGATGCTCAATCCTTGCTTCGCATGGAAAAACCCGAAGTTATAGAAGTTGCCCTGCGGATTAAAGAATTTGACAAACTCGACGGGGTTTACACAGATCTTAAATCTTCTCTGGCAAAATTTACGAATAAAAAGGGAAAACCAGCCTTTGAAATACATACATGGGAAGAGCTCTCCCCATTTTCAAATATAGCCAAGATGATCAGTTTCATGGCCATTACCATGAAACTGATCATGATCGCTATTGTACTTATCAGCATTTTAAATGTCATGATGATGTCTGTTTATGAAAGGGTAAGAGAAATCGGAACGATGTCCGCCATCGGAACCGCACCAGGCAAGATAATGGGACTGTTTTTGGCGGAGGGACTATCCCTCGGGCTAATTAGTGCCTTGGCCGGCAACATTATCGGGATCTTCGGAATTTATATTCTAAACATTTACAAGATCCGGTTTGCTTTTGGCCGGATGGACGATCTTTTGTTGTCTCCGACAATTAGCTTCTCAGAACTTGTTTGGGTGTCGGCAATAGTTTTGATGGTCTCGGTTTTCGCCAGCCTGCAACCTGCATATAAGGCTTCTAAAATGGAACCGGTTGATGCTTTGGGGCATGTATAGGAGAAAAATGATGAAAAAAATATTTTTGCTGCTTTTAATATGTCAGTTACTGGTCGTTCCGGCGTTTGCACTTGATGGCAATGAAATGCTTCGAAAGGTTGACCGCAATCTAAATCCGGAAAGTTTTGAAATGTACAGAAAGCTGATAAATATTGAGCCGGATGGCTCAAAAAAAGAATTTGTAATGTATTCAATTAAAAAAGGAAAAGATAAGATTGCATCTGTCTTTCTATCTCCGGCCAGTGAAAAAGGGAGGAGCACCCTGCGAATCGGGGAAAACATGTGGCTTTATATTCCTAATGTCGGCAAACCGATACGCATAACCAGTCTTCAGTCGGTAACCGGAGGAGTGTTCAATAATTCGGATATTATGCGGATAGATTATAGTGTGGAATATGACTGTGATAAAGTTGAAGAGGCAGATAAAGGACATACCCTTTACCTTAAAGCAAAGACAAAGACCGTTGCTTACGACAGAGTTAAAATGTGGGTTGATGGTAAAATACCTCTTCCAGTCAAAATAGAATGCTTCGCCTCGTCAGGCATGTTGATCAAGACCCTTTATTTTAAAAATATCAAGGAGTTTGGTGGAGGAATTATACGCCCTGCTGTAATAGAGACAGACAGCCCTCTTTATAAAGACTACAAGTCGATTATTATTTTTGCAAAGGTTAAGAAAAAAGATTTGCCTGATGAAGTTTTTACTTTAAATTATATGCCGAAAGTGGAAAGCCTAAGGTAGCTCAGTCACACTGCTGAAAATCTAAGAAGGATGTGAGAGTCAGGCATGTTTTTTACACGCTTTTCACAATTTTACTGCTGCGAGCTCAGGAAATATACCCTTTTTCTTCTATGGTGGCTTTTAGCTTTTCCGGCTATTTCTCTGCA
>Ga0209986_10002746_pt1 | contig 15846 bp, 20 predicted proteins | sample BlataG_FD_183168 | JGI IMG/M metagenome (GOLD analysis project Ga0209986, IMG submission 183168) | Deep subsurface microbial communities from Black Sea to uncover new lineages of life (NeLLi) - Black_00105 metaG (SPAdes) (version 2) | ecosystem: Environmental > Aquatic > Marine > Oceanic >...
AACAATTTGGAATTATAAAATGACGATTAACAAAAGGAAATGTTTGATGAAATTCATAAGTGGGTCTTTCTAATCTAGAATTGGTCATCATTATGTCATTTAACTTTCTAATGGCACTTGGATCTGTTATTTGAGATATAGATGGAATCATAGACATTTCTCTAAATTTAGATTGACCGTATATGAACAATCCCCATAGCATGAACATAACAAAAGCAAATTCAGCTTTATATAATACACCTTCAATCTTTATAGCATCGGTCCCTCCTTGTTGATGTGCTAAAAATACCGAACCAGTGGCTCTAAATTTCAAAACTTTTCCAGAACGTGCTATTTCTATATAATTAACATGTTTTAATGGACAAGGTCCTAAAAGAACGGGAAGTTTTCCCCATATTTCTCTTGCTGTTCCGTAAATACCAGCCCATGTAACTATACTAAATGAACTACCGACAGTTTTATTTAATTTATCATTAAATTCCAATACTGTTTTATAGGCTCCATTATCTTTAGCAATTTTAACTTTTTTTATATAATTTTTAATCCTTTTTAATACTTTTGAAAATCCATAAGGAGTAGTAAAATTATAGAAGAATTCATTAATTGTGTCTTGTGCTTGTAAATTTTGTATATCTATAGCTCTATTTTGAGCTTGTCTACCAGCAATAATCGCTATCCAAAGATCCTGAGATTCTTGTACAGTAAGTTTAAGAGTTGGATCGTTTTGTATATCTGTTAAGTCTTGTACTATTCTATCAAATTCGTCTTTTTTAAAACCAACAGCTCTTACACCAGAAGTTCCAGTAGGAGTATCCTCAAATATTATAGCATCATCTGCTCCTAATAACAATCCATGAGTAAAAACGTATTGTGAACCAAATACAGCTCTAAAAACATTATTAGTATAAGACTCAATATCATTAAATCTTAATGGTGTTGGGGAAGCTGTTTTAACAAATTCCCTAAACAATTCATTAAATTCGCTAAGAGTTGTCATTTTTTATTCATCTGTTGGATCTTCTTCTACATTTGGTTTATTTAAATCTTCTTTTTGAATTTTACTATTAGTATCTTTAGTTGTAGCGTCTATAGCGTCTAATTTATCTAAGAAATCACTCACATCTTCTCCCATTCCTGTTCCTAAATCAACAGAAAGTCCAGTTTTCTCTTCGCCACCTAACTCATCCATACCTTCTAATAACATTCTCATATTATCCTTTTCTATTTGTAAAGCAGTCCTTGTGTCTTCTTCGTCTTCATCGTCTTCTTCGTCTGCTGTAAGAGTCTTTGTAGCTTTCGCTTCAAGAACATCTAATTTTGATTCAGTTCCTAAGAGTTTTTCGATAGCTCTAGGGGTTAATTTATAAAGTCCTATTTTTTTATCCTTATAATCTTCTCTTGCTTTTATTTCTTCTATTCTATTTATAGCTTCGTCAGTGACTTCATCGACAACGAAGAATAATTTATTATAGTCTTGTTTCATTCTTTTTGTTTCTTCATAATCTATTTCGGCTTTTCCTGCTACAGTCTTAAATTCTGTCAAGATACTCGTCATACTATCATCTATCTTGTCTCCAACCACATGCTCTATTCCAAGATCTTTTAAAGTTTTCTGAGAAATCTTAGATATTACTGCGTCTAATATGGCTGGACCAGGAACACCAAAAGCTGTTTTGGTAAACTGTTGCTTTCCTACCTTGTAAAATGCTTCCATCATCCAATTAGATTTTGTTAATGCAGCCTTTGCTTGTGCTGCTATAATCATTTGTAATTTTACATTATCAAATATTTGTTTCTGGGTAAGTTGTGTTAAATCAAGAGTTTTACCAGTTTGAAGTTCATAAGCTTTACTTGTAGCTTCTAATGTATCTGCATTTTCTGCAAATATATCTACTAATTCAGCAAATCTTTCTGATAACTCTTCATCGTCTTCAAACATTTTAATAGTTTCGTCAAACTGTTTTCCTACTGATCCTTTAGTAAGCTCATAGACTGGTGCTTGACTAAGCATTTTCACACCTGCCTCTCTAAGTGCTTCAACTACCCTTTTATGAAATCCTTTTTCAAGTAACATTCTTGTTAATTTTGTTATAAAGGTTTGTCTCTGTCCTTTATCCATATCAGCTAATTTTCTAAAGTGATCCATTTGAGCAATATACCCTTTTTGTTGATCACTATTCAATTCTGAAATACCTAATGCTATATTAAAAAGTTCTTCTAGAAAAGTTTCATACTTATTAATATTTATACCATATCTTTGCAATAAACTATCTCTTAAACCCGTGTCCTTTTTTAAATCACCAGCTAAGTTAAGTGCAGCCTCTTTAAGATTTTGGTCCATCAGAACACTTGGAGTAAATTTAACTATACGATCCTTTATAATTTTTAAATCTCTCTTTATATCTGAATCTAACCCAAGTGTGACCTCTTTATCTCCTTTATCGCCAACTAGGGCTTTTAGTTGTTTCTGTAATTTTCCTAAATTACTTGATTCATCTATTCTAAGAGATATTACTAAGTCGTCTACAGATACTATAATAATTCACCATTTAAATATTTTATTGCTTTAAACAAAATCTTAGTTTCGTCTACGCTAACCATTATTTATCAGTATTCCTGCTTTTTTGTAAATATCTCCTATAGTTGTAGTTTCTCCAGAAAACTCATACTGTTTCTCTTTTGACTCACTAGCCACCACTTTTGTAATTTCTCCTTTATAGTATATTAAATAATCTCTTTGTAATTTTGTCATATCTGGAAAATTAGCTAAGGGAATATTTAAATAGAAAACTAGAGTAGCTATATTACGACCATTTTTATCTCTAATAAGCTGTTTTATAAGAGCTTTAGGTCTATGTGAAGCGTTTATAATATCATTGGCTATTTCATGAATATAGTTCATTTTTCTTACATGAAATATGCCTTTGGGTAAAATTTCCCCATCTTTAACGATAGGTATTGAAAAGTCTTCATCTTGGAAGTCTTTCATAGAATGAAACACAGCCCAATAAGAAATAGCATCGTAATGTCGCTGAAGACTTAAATAATCTTGATTGCTGAAATCAACTTCTTGATTTCCTTCTTTTAATTTTAATCTTAATTTTATAACTAAATCTGCTACTTTCGGAGTAGCTCCTTCCAATGCTTTGTAAAAGCAATCATCTAATTCATATGATGATATAGGACGTAATGGTAAAGCATTTCCGTCATAATCATAATAAAATACTTCTTTTACGCCAAGTTTTATATGGCGTAATATGTCTAACTTTTCATTAGAGTTCATCTTATTCACTTATATTAGATTCTGAAAATGTTTTAGCATCTGCTAAAGCCTCAACTGATGGATATGTACCATCACCTTCAACTAACTCTTTCAGTGCTTCATAACCTAATATGGAGTGTCTTAAAGCATCGCATTCAAATTCCCTTACTGGTATTTCAGCTATTTCAATCGTTTGTGATTCTCTCATAACAACACAACCTATAAATTTCTCAAATCCTTTCATCCAGACGTGCTTTCCAGCAGCGTTTAATGTAGGTGAATCTTTATGGCTCGTAACATCTTGAATTAAATCACATCTTATATCAAACTCAATAGCTCCTTTAGACAATCTTCTCATGGCTTCAAACGCATTTCCATTTTCTTTTACAGCTATAGTAATTGTAAAGTCTGATGGTTTTGCAGCTCGACCTTGATTAAATTGTTCAACGGAATGGATTTTTTCCCAATTTCTATTAATATCACCAGCAGATCTATTTAATCCGAGAACTTCAAAAGTATGAGTACCAGCTTCACTACCAACTATTTCAGATTTAAAACTAACTATCCAGACTGGTTTAACTTCCCATCTTAAAAAATCATTATTATTCTCTACCATTTTCTCACACCGCCTCGTTAATTAATGCAGAAATTGTAATTTCTTCCAGTGAATGATTCCACTCATAACCTATCTTGATTCCACTAACTATTTTTGAAGCATTAGCTGCTTTAGCAACATCATCATTAGCTAAAAAATTAGCTTTTAAAGGAATTGTTACGTATACAAACTTATCAACAATATCATCAGCTACTAACTGAGCAAAAATGGATCTAATCTTTTCTTCGATTTTAACCATTCCTTTATAAGTCATTCTAACGGTTTGGCTCGAAAGTAATGACCACAAACCATTTCTTAAACTCTGTACGATTATATATTTACATCTTACAGCATTTATTCTGTCAGAATTCACATCAGTACCAAAAGTAAATCCTCTAACAACCATAAAAGGTTGACCAGCTAATTCATTTTTTTGAATGATGTAATTTGTTTGAGCTTGTTTCCACTTTGCTTGATTTATAATAGGTTCTTTTTCTTTTATAGCCATATGTGGTCTTGCAAAGGCTATTCCCGTATGAGGATGAGTTGCTGAACATATTCCCAATAAACCAGATGCCATATCATCTTGTGTAGTTGATGGTTTGGCTTTAAAACCAACAAAATCTTCTCTTTGTCCTACTATGCTTTTTAAACTTTCCCATTTAACACCGCCTCCACCAGAAATTTCATCACTTGGATTGGCATCACCAGGATAAGCATAAATGAATATACATTGCTTTCCAGCAATAGCACTCATCATAGTATCAAGATCATTGACTTGATCAGTACCAAAAATGTTTGTCGTGTAATTTTTAATATCGCTTGAATTTGTAAGAGCTAATGAAATCATATTAATTCCATATTCTGAAATTTGATCTCCTACGCTACCTTTGCTTCCCATCGTAAAGTCAACAGTTATCTTATCATCTGATTCTAATGGTTTTACAATATTACCAGATTGACCAGTTAATCCATTAGGAAATTGTAACTGTCCAGTCCATTTGTCTTGTGAATCCTTAAGAACAGTAAAAGCTAATCCAGTAGCGCCATCAGAATAGTTCCATTGAAATCCCGTACTTGTGGGATGATAAAACTTAACCCTTTCTAAACCAGTTCCACCAGGTCCAAAACCATTAGGAGGTTTAGAAGGAATTTCCCATGTAGTGTCATTAATAGGACTTAATGGTACATCTTCCCATTCTACACTATCACCGCTTACATAAGCATAAAGATAAACTCGTTCAGGTGAGGGTGTTGCTGCAAAAAAATCTGCTATGGAGTTATATATTTGATCACTATTACTAAAACCATCGTCTTCTAAAGAACCTTGCCATCCATCTTGGGTAAGTAAATACAACTTAGATGAACTTAAATGAGCAGAGCCATCTCCAACTATCATTGATTTATCATATTCTACTGCCGCAGGGGCTGCTGCCGATGCACCGAAAAATATTGTAATGAATTCTCCCATTTATTATTCACTCTTTAATTTTTTATTATATATTTGTTTTTATTATTATATTATACTTCGTTCCTTCATTTGTTTCTTCTATTTCGGCTAATTCTAATATTTCAGCCAAATCGTCTCCTTCATCATATCCGTCAGGGACTTTATCCCATCTGAATTGAGTTCTTAAATATACATCAATATCGTAATTATAAATCCTTGTTTCCGTTACTGGATCATACGTTGATAAATCCTTTATTAATATTGCTTCTTTTCTATCTAATGAAGCATTAAAATCAAATAATATGTTTTCCCATACTTTTAATACATCATTTAAGCATTTTTCAGCCATATCATAACATAAACTTCTTCCATTTATTACGGTTGTTTTATCAGCAGTTTCATGTTTTTCTTGACAATAACAATGTATGCCACAAAGTTCTATTTGACAATAACCATATTGATAATAATCTCCAGTTACTATTCCTATAACATCGCCAACAGATTGAAACTTTTTCCTACTAGCAGGCATGAACTGTACTAAAATGGTGGGATTTTTTCTTGAGAATCCCTCACCATACCTATACACTTTAACCTGTGGATTTTTACCTTCATAAGTAAAATCTAAGGAATTAATCCTATCTACTATTGTGTTTCTTTCTGTTTCTTTTAACATTATATTAAATCATCAACTGGTATCATTCTCATAGCCATACAATCATATAACTGAAGTCTTGGCATAAACGAAGCATCTTTAACAATTACTATTCTATAATCGTTTCCGTTATATATTATATGTGTTCTTCCGTTTAATATAGTAAATGATTTTTTATTAAGCTCACTTTTAGACACGTGAAAATGAAATTTATCTTCCCAAAATCTTCCAGTTTCTAATTGTCTAAATCTTCCTTTCTCAGGAATTGGTGTAACTTTAAGATTGATTTTGTCATAATCTTCTTTCTTTGTTAGTCCACCTGTATCCCTTACAATGGTTTTTTCATTATAAGCTTGGACTTGTATCGCTGTTAAAGCATTATGTAACCACATTACATTTCACTATAACTCTCGTCATCGGCTGCATCGACAATATCATCATCGATTTCCCATCCCCATCCCCGAGAAGTTTTATCATATACTATTGTAATTTCTGGTGCGGTGAATCCAGTTCTTTCATAGAAAGCCCTTTTCACATACGCATCACAGTATGCATAACCGTACATTCTAAATGTTTCATAAGGTAGTAAAGCCATAAATGATTCGCTTGTACCTTGAGCAAAGAAAAATAAAGGATTTGCACGTTGATAGTCATGGATTATATCTCCAAATCTATCACGCATTATATCTCCTGACGTTTGAGTAATTTTTCTTGTCTTGCATAGTAAATCTAGACAAAAGCACATTGTAGCAAACTTAAGAAAATGAAATTCATCGTCTTCTGTTGGAAGATCTTTAACCCTCCTTTTTGCTAATTCGCCTATAACTTTTGTAGTAGCCATATCTAACAATATATCTGGTAGATCGTCACTTACAAAACCTTCTAATTGAATTTCAACCCATGCGACAATATCGCTTTTTTCTATGAAACTAACCAAGTTAAATCACCTTACTGTTTAGATAAACGTCTTGCTGACATTATTCGAGAATAGTCAAAAACTTCAGGACAGTATTCTAACTTCGCAGTTGTGAACACTTGTTTTGGGTTCTTTTCATCCCATTGCTCAATAAATATGTTAGTAGGACTTCCTCTTGCTTGATGATCTTCATCTACCCATCCACAAGCCACTTCTCCAGCATTTCCGTTGGTTATAATTCCCCATTCATAAGAATCATTACCAGATACCTCAACCATCATATCTTTTCTATTAAGATGTGACCAGTCAAGTTCTAAGTAATCACCTTTTCCTGGATAGCCTTCGGCTAATGTGGTAACTCCTGGAACTTCTTTGTAGGTTTGACCAGTTATTTTAATTAACTTTAAACCTTGTATAGTAGCTCCTAAAACACCATCTGTAGTGTCGTGGAAGTAAATTAATCTCTTAAGTAAGTTTTCATTTTTCTCTAATGCTAAAGCAGTCTTTCTACCAATGTAAAATGTGGTAGGCGATTCTCCAGATAAAAATTCAAATCGTTCAACTAGATATGCTAAATCATCAAAAATATTTGCGTGATTACCAGCTCCTCCACTAAAATCGTCCCATCTCGTTCCACCTAAACCAGCATCAACAACACCTCTAAAGCTTCCTGCATTAATATCAGCATAAGCTTGTCGATTTAGATCTTGGTTTGTGAATTCTCCCATAATATCTGCATCTCCCCAAGCAAATTTGCATAGGGTAAATTCAATATTACGGTTTATAGATTTGGTTAAGTTTTCTAAGAGTTGAGCATGTTTCCGTTCAAGAATTCCACCTTTAAAGTCTCCAGCAAATTCTCTCTTGCTTCTTCGGAACATATTTCCCGTCATTCTTGTATTATAAGTCCACACGCGTGCATGTGGGTGAGCCATTGGTTCAATTCTTTCATCATTCTCATAAAACTTAGCGATCATTTGTGGATCAGCCATTCTTGGTCTTGTCCAGTATTGTTTAGAACCTCGTCCTTCAGCGATAACTTTAGGCATCATTTTTGTAAATAATGGTTGCCATTTAGTATCATACTCATCAACCAGTCTTAAATATTGTTCCCTTAAATATGCGGGAACTAACATGTTATCCGATAAATTTCCTATTTTTTCTGACATTTAATTATCACCTTAGATCCTCGGTTTTTCGTAATCTGGATTAACCCAAATATAACCATAACCACTTGCTTTTATTTTTTGAAGAGTTTTACCTAGTGAATATTGTTCAGCGCTTGACATTGGTTTGAATCCGCCATCAGCAGGAATTATTGTTCTATTAATTTCAATATCTCCTCCCATGTTTCTGGCTTTTATAGCTCCAATTAATAAAGCAGTTATATCTCGTTTAGCTACGTGACGACCTTTTAAAGCAAAGTCCTCATCAGTATAACCAGAAATAGCTATTTTAATATTAAGTGAAACACCAAAACATTCAACAGTTCCTTCACCAGCATCGTAAGATTTTACGTCTCTTTTGTATTGTGGGGTGGCTATTAATCCCGTAGCTTTTATGCATAAAGGTTCTGCAAAATCAGCTCCATAACCAGTATGAAGTCGATAAGAACCTTTACTTACGGAAGTAATTCCTTCCCAATCAATTGTAGGTCCCCGTGCGGGGTATTCGTCTGACATTTTTTATATCACTTTTCAAAATTTTTTATTTTATTTTATTTTTTATACTTCTATTTTACCCTTAATTCTTTATTTACTGGACCAACGTCCCTAATAAATTTCTCAAAGGTAACTTTTTCTAATTCTTTTTCTTCTTTTTCTAATTCAAGTTTAGCTTCATCTACACTTTCTCCTATTTCTTGTACTTGTATTTGGGATTCAGCTTTCTTTAAAGCTTTTTCTAATCTCCCTTCTATATAGGAAGTTTCTTGATTTTTAAGCCATTCAACTTGATTTTTATCAATTTCAGAGTCAGCTTCTAAAAGTTTGTCCAAAATAGGTTTCTTAGTTTCTAAGAAAATGATTTTGTCTTCTAGCTCTAAGACTCTATCTTCTAAAGTTTTTGAATTGCTGTCTTTATCCTCTAACTCCTTGGTTTTTACATCAAGGTCTGATTCGAGTTTAGTTACTTTAGAGTTTAACTCCTCGTAAGCTTTTGTCTTACTATTAAGTTCTTTTTCCAAATCTTTAATAGTTTTCAGAGCTTTTAGAGTTTCGTCTTCTAGTTTAGCTTCTCCTTCTTTGTTTTCGATTTCTTTTTCGTTTTTTTCCATTTTCATCACACCACTTAATATATTACATTGTTCACAGTGTGGGTATGGTGTACCCGCAAGTTCAAAAACATCATAGTGTTTTACATCCCCCTTCTCATTGAAGTACGTTCTATAATGCATCGACAATGAAAGAGGATCTTTAACTAGATCTCTTAATTGAATATCTTTTATTAATTTTCGATGGTCTTCAGTATGATTATATAATCGTGTTTTAACCATTAACTTATCCTTTACCCATGCATCTTCTACAATTCCATAGATATGATTTTCTTTATGTATTTTCTCTAAAGGGTGCCTATGTCTCCATGTAAAGTCCCTATTAATAAGTTTACCAGCAATAACCTTCAGCCCTTCTTCACATTCATAGTCTTGTGTTAAAGCTTCTCCTATGAAGTAGAACTTTCCACTTTGCTCTTCTATTGCAGTTGATGTAAAATCCAATTTTTTATCTGTAAAGTTTTCCATCTTATTAATATAGTATTGTAATTTATATTTAAATGTTTACAAATATATATTAGTATAGCATTAATTTTATAGATCTTGATAATCTTGCACATACCCACATATAATACTTTATTTTGTTTATACTCTCCCTATTTCATCAAAATAGTTAAATCTTGTCTTATGTTGCGTTATAATTTTTTGAGGTCCTAATATTCTATCAGGATCATATCCCATTTTCTTTAACTTAGCCCGTCTCCAAAATTCATCTAATTCTGCATTACCTACACAATCATCATTGTCACAAGATAAGAGAATTTTACGATTTCTTCTATCTACACTATGAATATACATATAACGACCACACCATTTACATGGGAAGAATTTTCCATTAGTATCTCGATAAAATTTCTTATCTAAGTAAGAATCGTCAATATCTCCTTTAGCTTTCTTGGCTCTGTCTTTTAGATTTACTCTTATGTTTTCCCAAGCTTTTTTTGTCATTTTTACTCATTTTTAATTTTATATACTCTTCAATAATTTTTAATATAATATCATCAACTTTTGTCACTTAACCTCATCTACATAGGTGTCTATTATGTCTTTTATTATATCTTGCCATGCACTCAAAAACGCCCATTTTAAAACAGATTTCTTACTTTCATGAATAGGACCGTAATTATATCCCTTAGTCGTTGTAGCAGCAGCAGGAGTTGTTATAAGAACCATATTTGCTTCTTTTATAACTTTTGTTCCTCGTGTAAAACCTTCTTGTTTCCACTCATGTGCTGGTAAACTTAATGCTCTTTTCTTTATAAGATATTCTTTAGAGTAATGAGATTCTCTTGGAATTCCAGGTTTATGTGATCTGCCACCACTCATTATTAACAGTTCCAACTCTGTTTGTGTGGGTATTTCATAAACATTACCTTCGTGCTGCATGTGACCAAAAACATTATTATCCAAGGACCATCTTAAAGTTCTCTTAATTTTTTCATAAGCTTTTTGGTTTACTGTCCCATCTTGTAAACCCTCAATAAACTTAAGAAACTTTGTCATGGTTGTTTTAACTGTCGGCATTATCTTTTAGTTTATAAACCTTTTCCAAAACGGGCGTTATTCTTTCTCTAAATTTACGTATTGCGTTTTGTAATACGCTTATAATTTCACCATTAGATTCGAGTAATTCCATTTCAAACGAATCCAAAAATTTTTTATAATGGTTTTCTAACTCTTTACCCAATTCTTCCACTTTTATTAAATTAATGCAATCATTCTCCAAAAGAAAATGTAGTATTAAAACAAAAAAGTTCTTGTTCGATATTTCTTCATTATCTAAGATTTTTTCTATATCTTTTTCCATTAAATCTCTAAGAAGCCGTTCCATTTCATTCCCTTAACATTTTTAATAGTTTACTTCCTATTTTACTCTCTAAAGTTGTCGTTGATCTCGTAGCTTGTGGATTTCTTTGTGAACTTTCACCAAATCCAGATTTATTCATTTCCTTCATCAAGGCTTGTCCTCTTGGCTTATTATCACTCTCACTTAAAGCTTTTAAATGATCAAATACAATTGAACCTGCTTTTCTAGCTTCATTATCGTCTTTGAATAATCCAGCATTATTTAATCTTTCAATAGCTTGTGCTATTTCGAGATAACCAGTTCTTTTCAATGGATCAAATGCTATTTTAATATCTTTCTGTTTTACGTCATCTATATCCCATGCTGGTAATAAACAGTTACTATAAAATCTTGTTAGTGTATTACTAAACCTTCTTCTTACACTTTCTAAGAATGTATAGAAAGCATCAAGTATTCCTCGTTGTGTGGCTAATTCACTTCCAGATGCTTCCCTTTGTGACATACTTGCATACAATCCCCACATAATTTCCTTGTTGTAAAGTTCTATGGCATCACGGTAGATTTGTGCTGATTTGGTAGATTGTGTATCTAAAGTCTTTAAATCAACTATTCCTGGTAAAGCCGCACCTCCCCAATTTGAAAATTTAGGTAAAATCTTCTGTACCATGTCCATAGCCTCTTTCATTTGCTCTGGATCGTCTGGATAGAAGTTACTCATTGGATCTCCTATTTTTGCGATTAAAGGAGGAGCCCAACGCTTTTGAGCAAACTTTCTCATAAAGTAGAAAGTGTATCTTTTACCAGTAATAAAATGTAGTATTGCCCCAACTGGTGGTTTTATGAAATAGGACGTTCTAATAATAACATTTGGTTTATCTGGAATTGTTATATCTAACTTGTATCGTACTCCCCTATTACCATAAGCTTCTAGAGGAGATAAGTATAATTTATCCCTATACACATTCTTGTAAAATTGAGCTTCTGTACGATAACTTTTGTAATTTGGGACACTTTGTATCAAAGCACGCCAACCATATTTAGGATCTTTCACTTTTGTTATCGTTTTTGGATCAATTCTTTGAATATCTACACGATTTTTGTATAATTTGCGATCAATAGCTATCCTCCAATAAGAATCGGCATGTACTATTTCATCAAACCATACAGATCTCATGTACTCCTCAATGGTTCGACCATTCACATTAATCTCAGCATTAAAGTTTTCTATAATCTCTAAAGCTTTAGTATTTTCACAAAACACATGAGGACCATTACCAATTATTACTGCTGATGTAATTTCTACCATAGATTGAGCTATTGAATCATTATAAAAAGCAAACTCCCTATTAGCAGGAGTATTTTTGATCATGGCATTTTTCATTTGTCTTAATACAGAATCAAGCTCATACCATTCCTCAGGCATTTTAAGAATTATAGGTGTTCTTGTAGCTTTAAATGCTCCTTTAGGTTTCCCATTTTCATTTTCTGTTATCATTTTTTTCTTCCTCGTCTTTTAATTCTCTTACTTCATTATTTTCTGTTATTCCAAAGATCGTCCACTCAACTGGTACTATAGGAATATTAAAAATTTCCTCAATTTCCTTTAATATATCAGACATGAACCCTCTTTCTTTAATTTCCTGCAACCACCCATATGTAAATTGGCGATTAACAGAACTTTGTTGATCTGGTTTTTCCTCGCTTGTTATATCCATTAATAATTCAATGCAAGGAATACCATCAATGATCTTAATTTTTGGTTTTTTCTTTTTTTCCTTTTCTTCTTTTATCATCATAGCGCCTCTATTTCATCTAATCCTTCTATTTCATAACTTTCGTCAAATTTAAATTCAAATTCAAATTTATCTTGTTGTCTTGCTGTTTTAGAAAGTCCATAATCAAAGAACTCAATCTCTGGGTTGTACCATGGTTTTCGTCTATGCCCCCAAAGACTCAAGGCAAAAGAAATAACACGATCATCGTGGTAGCTTTGAGTTCCATATTTAAAGTAACCAGCCTCCATAATTTTCATTTCAAACCTAAGAAGTTCTTTAACTAGTTCACCAATTTCTGGTTCTGATTGTGGAGGTAATTCAAGAGCATTAGGATTTCTTGATAAAAGTGCAATCATATTACCAATTAGTTCTGGTTTAGAAGTGTTTGATATTATAAATCCTAATCGGTCTTTTCTATTATTAAATATTTTACACTTACTTCTTAGTCCTTCATATTCTAAATCTCGCTTTAATTCCTCAACTAAAGGATCTCCTAATCCAGTAGCGTCTGGAACTATCCATACTGGTCTAAAATGTTTTATAACACTTAAGAACTGTCCTTTTATGGATTGCCAATCAGTGTCATGATCAAACTCACCAGATATTGTTCTCATGTAATCAAGTACAATTCTACCAGATTTTTTATCTTTATGTGTAATACAAATAGATGCAGCGTCATGATGCCTACCATAATCCATTCCACATATATAGGATACTCCTGGTATTTTGACCATGGTATTTCTCTTCATCAGATTCGTGTTTTTATCAATCCATTCTTTAAGAATGACCATTGAAGCTTCGTCTATGATTACACCCAAATACTCTTGAAGTGCTAATGGAGCATAATCGTGTATTTCTAGAATTTGTTTAAGTTCAACTGGATCAATAAGAGCACAATTCCAGGGGTCTAAATATGGTATAGCAAAAATTCCCATTCCATATTTATAATCGTTACTACCACATTTTTCACAATTTGGTAGTAATGGCAATTCTATAAATTTTGGATAGGGAAATTCAACATTATAATAAGATTGAGGATGTTCTGTCATGCATTTCTTACAAACTATTGGTCTACTTTCCAAACCCCTGTAGAAGAATTCTATGAGTTTTCCTTTTCTACCTTGTGGAGTCGTTATACAAACCCATCGCCTTCCATGAGTGACTGTTGGGATTGCTGCTCCGAAAAGAATGTTCTCGTCCATTATTGCAGATTCGTCTATGAGTATAATATCATAAGCTGGACCTCGTATGTTTTGTGATGAGTGAGAATGACTCCTTACGTAAGAACCATTTTTTAATTTTAATAAAGTGAGTTTAGGACGACCTTCAACATAATCTTTGAATTGAGAATTGTCAAAAATCCACTTAATTTTATCTATCAGTAATTGGGATTCATCTTCTGACGCAGCTACGATTCCAATAGAGCAAGGTGCCTCTATAATCATTAGTGCAGCAGCAGCTAAAGCACAAGACCATGATTTTCCAACCTGTCTCCTCCATATGGTTATTACACCTTTCGGAGGTTTTTTGTCAATAAATTCAGAGAATCTATAATGTCTTAAAGGAAATCCAAATTGTATGCAGTCAATGAAGTCTTTTTGATGCTCGTCCAGTACAATTAATTTTTTATGATTCCACTTAGCAGGGAAAAAATTCTCGATGAGATCCACTGCTCGAAACATTGACATCTGTAATACTGTAGCTTGCTGTACTGATATGGTTGATAATGACATTTTATTCTTCAAATATTTCGGCTTCGATTATTTTTTCAACCTTACTCCTATACTTGTCCTTGAATTTAGGATCTTGGGACATCTGAAATATGAGATCAGCTTGTTTTTTGAAAAGTTCTTTCTTTCCTTCAACGATAGCCTCTCCACCAGAAATTTTCCATATCTGTTCCTGTAGTCTTCTTCTTTCCTGTAAGAAAGATAACATTTGTGGATGGACGTGAGTCATCCTTCGTCTTTTTCCAGTTTCATCAATATATGATTCAACGTAAGTATCTTTAGAGAGTTCAAGAAGAATTGTATTTAATAACATGTATCCCTTTACCCACTCAGCACTGGTGTCGATTGGTAGTGTTGATTGTTTGGGATTAATCCGCACTAAAGTAGTGTATTCGAATTCTTTTATAATATCGATTTCTCCTTCAGATTCGGTATTCTTGTCGTTTTCACTCAAATGTAGTAATCCCACTCTCTACCATTTAGTTCTCGTTTTATGGTTTTTAGGTCCCCTTCATTGGTTGGATAATATCCTCTATCGTCATAATCTTCGGTTTCTTCGGTGATTTCCATTCCTGGAAGTTCTACTTTTTTGGCAAGGGCTATGATTATGTCTTTAATTTTTCTAATATCACTGTACTGGAGTTTAATTTCACTTTCGATGCCTTTCATCCATTTAACAGTAGCTCTCCTCAATATTTTGTTAAATTTAGCGTTTATTTCGGCTACTTTCATTATCCTTTCTATTTTTTCACTCTCGGTCATTTTCCTCACTTTGTTCGAGTTTATCCGCCTCAAGGGTAAGATCAACGTATTTTGTAATGACGTGTTTCATGCTTATTTCGTTTCTGGTGCAGAAATCCTTGAAGTTATCAAATTTCGCAGAATCAAGGCGAATCGATAGCATTTTTTGATCTTTCATGGTGTCTCAGTAAAGGTAGTAGAATTATTTGTATTTAAATGTTGACAAAAAAGCTGGCTTGTAGTATTTAATAGTTAGAAAAGAAATGAAGGTTTACTCGAAAATTAATTTCCTGTAGGAAGTGACCCGCATCCGCATCCCTTTACATAAGCATTCTTATTTGTACTATTCTAAGAACACATCTGGATAAGCTACGAGGTGTTAGCCCGATCCCACGCTTATAAGCTCTCCCATCATGGACCAGGTGAATCCCAAATTCACGCTTGGTTTGATTGCCCACTGGAATACATTACGCAGAGGTGGTTAACCGAAAGGAAGATCGGGGGGAGGTAGGCTATACACTAATCCTACTAATGCCTGTCTTAACTTATCCCAACTATCAAAATACAATGATTACTGACCATCATGCTACCACCATGTATATCAAATCATCATTCATTCAACATCCATCGAATTTAACCCTCATAT
>Ga0209986_10002747_pt1 | contig 15841 bp, 12 predicted proteins | sample BlataG_FD_183168 | JGI IMG/M metagenome (GOLD analysis project Ga0209986, IMG submission 183168) | Deep subsurface microbial communities from Black Sea to uncover new lineages of life (NeLLi) - Black_00105 metaG (SPAdes) (version 2) | ecosystem: Environmental > Aquatic > Marine > Oceanic >...
GTCGCAAGGCTAAAACTTAAAGGAATTGGCGGGGGAGCACCACAAGGGGTGAAGCCTGCGGTTCAATTGGACTCAACGCCGGGAAACTTACCAGGGGAGACAGCAGAATGAAGGTCAGGTTGACGACCTTACCTAACGAGCTGAGAGGAGGTGCATGGCCGTCGCCAGTTCGTGCTGTGAGGTATCCTGTTAAGTCAGGCAACGAACGAGATCCGCGCCTTTATTTGCCAGCAAGAAGTCACGACTTCGTTGGGAACACTAAAGGGACCGCCATCGATAAGATGGAGGAAGGAGCGGGCAAAGGCAGGTCAGTATGCCCCGAAACCCCTGGGCTACACGCGGGCTGCAATGGTATGAACAATGGGCTGTAACTCCGAAAGGAGAAACCAATCCCGAAATCATATCTCAGTTGGAATTGTCGGCTGTAACCCGCCGACATGAACGTGGAATCCCTAGTAATCGTGTGTCATCATCGCACGGTGAATACGTCTCTGCTCCTTGCACACACCGCCCGTCGCTCCATCCGAGTGTGCTAAAAATGAGGTTTGGTCAGTCTGGTCATATCGAGTTTCTAGTATGCGAGGAGGGAGAAGTCGTAACAAGGTAGCCGTAGGGGAACCTGCGGCTGGATCACCTCCTATTTATTTAAATCTTAATTACTTGGAGTTTGTTATAAGAGTTATTAATTAACTTTCAATCTTTTTTTTAATCATAATGGGCCTGTAGATCAGTAGCAGATCGCTTGACACATTATTAGCAATTAGCTTGACGCAAGATTTGCACTCAAGAGGTCACGGGTTCAATTCCCGTCAGGTCCACTTTTTTCTCGCAAGATCTATAAAGCGATACAATAATCTTTTACTATTTTAAATTTATTATTAAAGCTCAAAAAACAAATTTAAATTTTAAATAATAAATTATAAACATATTTTATTAAATTGTAAAATCAGAACTTTTTTTAATTATTCTTTATATTCTATGAATAACACCTATGAAGTTAATAAGTTATTTTGTGATTGTCATTTTATTTCTATTTCAAGAATTAACTACAGAACAAGAAATCTTTAATTTCATATTAGTTTTGCTTGGGATTGTATTGTTAATTGTTATTTTAGCGTATATTTTGTTAACTTCAAGGCAAGAATGATTCTTTTTATTTCGCTGAAACAATTTTAATGATATCATTATTTCTTAATTCATAATTTTCTCCTAATCTCTTTTTCGTTCTCGCATCAATACCAAAAATAAAATGGTCAGCTAAATCAGTATGAATTTTATCGCGAACAAAATTCCTTAATAAGGTACCTTTATTGACAAGGAATGCATCAGGTAGAATATTATCATTGTTATCTGTATATTTATTAATATCAGAAATGGGGTAAACACAGATTTGATTTAAAATATTAAAAACAGCGAAATTTAACGCTTTTTGAATCCCCGTTTCTTTAAACGGGTTAAGAATTATCTCTTGTATCTTATTTAACATCTCTAATTCTGTTTGGTTTAAATTTCGATCAACAAAGATATTAAAATTATCTGAACCAGGCAGATAATCAATTTTTTTTTCTTGGTGGTATTTTCTTAAAAAATATTCAGCTAAAGCACTACAAGGAATAACATCTCCATTAAGTATTTTCTTTAATCTAATAAAATTTTCCATACCATTTTCTTTATCAATTTTATTAGCTAAAATAAGAATAGGTTTTGAAAGCTCTCTTAAGTTTTTAGAAAAAATTAAAAGCTCATCATCTGACCACGATGCAGGGTTTTTATCTTCTAAATTTGATTTTTTTAAAGCTAATCCAATTTGATGTCTCTTAACCTTTATTCCTGAAAGCCTTTTATATAATTCTCCAGCAAACTTTTTCTTTTCCCTAGCAAATAATTTTAAGAATTTATTCCAATCTTCTCTTTCTAAGATTTGTTTAAACCAAAGATTAATTTCATTTTCAAGGAAGATAATATCTTCGTAAGGGTCATTTTCGCCGATTTTTATTCTTTTCCCGTTTTTATCGAGAGAACCACTAATATCAACAATATGGATAAGAACATCCGCTTTACTTAAATCGTTAAGGAATCTATTTCCCAGACCCTTTCCCTTATGAGCGTCAGGAACTAAACCCGCAACATCGAGCATATTTATGGGAATAAAACGATTACCAATGATGCAGTAAGAATTTTTTGGATTATCTTTGACATTTAATTCTTTACAAACACATTTTAATTTTATATATGCTACTCCTTTATTCGGTTCAATGGTTGTAAAAGGTAATTCACTAACTTTTGCGTTTGTTAAGCATGCTGCATTTAAGAAAGTCGATTTTCCAGCACTAGGTTTTCCAATAATCCCTATTAAAAAACTCATTATTTAATACTAGAATTACAATTTCTTAAAATTTATTTATTTTTCCTTTGTTCATTGTATATTTTATTAATATATTCATCAAATTTATCATAGTTCTTTTTTTTAACCATAACAACCGCATCATTTTCGCTATTTTTTACCGTTATTAAATCGGTAGAACTTAGTAGCAGTGAATCATCTTTTTCTCTTTTCCCTATTCCTTATATTTTTCAATCTCTTCAAAAAATCCTTCAGTTAACAATAACTTATCGATAAACTTATCAAATTCCTCACCTTTTTTATCTTCCTCTTCCAATTTAACCGAACAGAGTTCGCAATAATCGGAGTTCTGCTTGATTTCTTTTCTACAAAACTTACAAAAACTTTTTTTCTTAACATTTTTATCTTCTGACGATTTAGCGTCCTTCTGTGCTTCTTTTTGATTTCTTGTCCGTTCCAAAATCTCCTCGTTTTTTTCCACGATTTCTTCGTTTGATAGCCAACTCCTCTTAATGTGTTCCGTTTCCATCGCGAACGGTTTCTCAATCGAGTTAACCCTAATTAGACATTGCCCCTTTTTTAACATCGATAAATATTCCTTCTGCCAATCTTTTAAGTTTAGTAATTCTTGCATTAAGTCTTTTTGCATGTGTACTTGAAAAGACACCAAAACACCGCAATTAGCTAATATTTCCCTGCTAATGTTAGGGCGGGTCGCGAGCGAAATTAAACATTCTCCCGTCCCCCTCAGCAATAACGCGATATCCTCGATGTAAGAAGTGAGTTTTGTTCTACTACTAAGTTCTTGGGGGACAAAATACTGTGCGTCTTCTATTATAGTTATATGTTTAATTCCCTCGTAATTTTTGCTCCCTGTTTCTATATTCTTATCCCACAAATATTTTAGCACCATATTTAAAAAAAACAGGGCGTCTTCTTTTTCTCCCCCTTTACGGATGATCGAGCTTAAGTCTAATAAAACTCTGTGGTTAAACAACTCTTTCACGTTAAGACCGCTTTTCTTGTCGAATATATTTTTTAATGTGCTTACAGAATAGCGACGGATTCTATTTCTGATCGCTTGAACGCTTTTTTTCATAGTAAAATCTTCTTGTTTAGCGTAGTATTTATCAAATTCACTAAAAAATCTGTCCCAGCTCCTATTTTCTTCTTTTGGACAAATTCTATATAGAATGTCGATAAATACCTTTTCCATTTGAGGTGAATAATCGACGTTCTCTAACAAACCCCCGCTTTCGAAGATTTTAAACACCCGTTCCGCGTGAATATGTGGATCTGCCCCTTCAGGATCGAAAATATTAATCGAAAAGTTCTCGCCTGGCTTTAGTATAAGCAAATTATCAATTTTCTCCTGTAAAAAGTGGTATTCTCCCTTAAATTCCGTCAAAAGAAAGGGGATGTCGTATTTTTTAGTAAAATTCAACAAAAATTGCTGCAAAAAATTACTTTTTCCCGTTCCCGTCGTTCCACAGATAAACATATGTTGCGCTAAATCTTCAATGTTGAGGTTGAATTTATGCTTTACCTTGTTATTATCGATTATTCTTCCTATGTTTATGTTCCCGATCTTAGACTCGGACTTTGAAGGGCATTCCATGATTAATTCGAACCGATTTAGCGATTTAAAAGTATATACGAATAGAACTGAAGAACTAACTAAAAATACTTGAGAACTCCCTATAAAAACCATTTCTATAATAGAAGGCGGCTTACTCGTAAATAACTCTAAATTCGTTATAAAAAAAGCGTACAATATCGCAATTAGTAATATAATAAAGCATTGCATTGTAATTATCATAATACGGTGCTTTATGCCTCGCTTTTTACGCATTTCTTTTGAATTTGAGTAAAAGATAAACATAACTAAAGCAAAAGGAATAAGTGATGAAATAGAATATGGTAATAGCGGGTCCATTAAAATATTAATTTTGATAAAATGTTATAAACTCCTATTTTTTCAAGATTAATTTTAAGAATTGGAATTTTTAATATCTTCTTGAACGAGTTTTAGAATTTCTGAATATTTAATTTTATTTGAATAAATATATTTTGGTGACCATAATAAGTAAATAAAGAAAAAATAATTAAGGAGTTAGTTTCCAAGTTTTAATGCATTTTTTAAAAACATTTTCACTAAGGAAATTTGAAAGAATTCATATTCGTAAACTTTTTTAATTTTATGACTTAGAGATCATTATATAAGTAACAAAAAATTTTGAATTTAAATATTAGAATAAAGTGATTTTAAAATGGCACAGTTAAGTGGTGTTCCTATCCTTATTTTAAAAGAGGGTACAGAAAGAAAACAAGGAAAGGATGCCCAAAAGAATAATATAGCTGCAGCTAAAGCAGTAGCAGAAGCAGTAAGAACAACACTTGGCCCTAAAGGTATGGATAAAATGCTTGTTGATTCTTTAGGAGATGTAACAATAACGAACGATGGTGCAACGATCTTAGACACTATTGATATTGAACATCCAGCGGCTAAAATGATAGTCGAAGTTGCTAAAACGCAAGATGATAAAGTTGGTGATGGAACTACCACGAGCGTTATCATTTCTGGAGAATTATTGAATCTTGCCCAAGAGTTAATAGATCAATCAGTTCACCCAACGATAATAATTAGAGGTTATAGAAAAGCTTTAGTAAAGTCTAAGGAAATATTGAAAGAACTAGCGACTAAAATTGATATTAACGATAAAGAGACGTTATTGAAAGTTGCAGAAACTTCAATGAATAGTAAATTAATTACGGGACTTAAAAGTCGTTTTGCAGATATTGCTGTTCAAGCGGTAAACCAGATAAAAGAAAAACGTGGAGAACGTATTTTAATCGATTTGGATCAAATTCAAATAATAAAAAAAGAGGGAAAAAGTCTAATAGATACAAAAATCATAGATGGAATTATAGTGGATAAGGAAATTGTACATCCTATGATGCCAAAATTTCTCAAGGATGCAAAAATTGCATTAATTAACTCCTCTCTTGAAGTTGAGAAAACTGAATTTGATGCCGAGATTAGAATTCAAACGCCTGATCAAATCAATAAATTCCTTGAAGAAGAAGCGAAAATGCTTAAAAACCGCGTTAATAAATTAAAAGAAGTTGGAGCCAATGTTGTTTTTTGTCAGAAGGGTGTTGATGACAAGGCACAAAACTTTCTTGCCCAAGAAAACATTATAACGATTCGTAGAGTTAAGAGATCTGATATGGAAAAACTTGCTCGAGCTACAAATGCAAAATTAGTCAACAATATCTTCGATATTAAAGCTGAGGACTTAGGTAAAGCTGGAAAAGTAGAAGAAAAGAAAATTGGGGATGATAATATGATTTTTGTATCAGAGTGTGTTGATCCTAAGGCTGTGAGTATATTAATAAGGGCTGGGATTGAACATGTTATGGATGAAGCAGAAAGAATGTTCCATGACGCATTATCTGTAGTAAAAGCAGCAATTGATATGCCTTATATTTTACCGGGGGGTGGAGCCTCTGAAATTGAGTTAGCTAAACGATTAAGAGCTTATGCTCGTTCAATAGGAGGTAGAGAACAATTAGCAATTGAAATCTATGCTAACGCCCTAGAGATAATTCCTAAAACATTGGTTGAAAATGCGGGGTATAATCCTGTTGATTTGATTGTAGAATTACGTTCAAAACATGAATCAGATAAAGGAAACTCTTATGGTATTAATATTGATACTGGTAAACCTGATGATATGATAGGATTGGGTGTTATTGAACCATTAATGATATTAACTCAAGCTATTCAATCTGCATCCGAAGTTGCTTCTATGATTTTAAAAATTGACGATGTAATTGCTGCTTCAGGACTTTCGAAACACTCTGAAGATTAATTTTTTTTTAATTTTTTATTTTTATTAAAATTTATTCAATTTTTTAAATTCAACTCCCCACGAAAATTTTGAGAGTATTAAATCAGCGTAAGTATGAAAATTTGTAATATAAAGCGCTGCCGCTAATGCCTCAACTGAGCTCAATTTTTCCACTTTGCCATAATTTACTGGATTTGAAGCTATAAGTAGCGGTAATCTTCTGCTGTTTTTTAAGTTAAAGCTTTTCAAATTGAAAATTTTTTTCCAAGAGCAATCCACGACAATAAGACCGTACTTCAAAATAATCTCCCTATCGCTATCATTTATTAATTTTTTAGAAAAAGGATTTAAAAAAATAGCATTATAGTTTCTTCCTTTAATTTTAGTTACGATTTTTAGCAAATTGAATCTTGTTAATTTTAAGGCTGTGCATTTTTTCTTATCACATTCATTAAAATGGAGACAAAACAGTTTCGGAATAGATTCTTCCAAATTTGATTTAATCATATTTAAAACTAGTTAATACGTTTACTGATTTTATAAAGTTTTCAGTAGTTCGCTCAGTCCCTATTATTTTCATTATTGAAAATATGATATTTCGGGATTCACACATAATTGGAATTCCCCCATACGTCAATGTGAAGAGACCTATAAAAGAAATTTCTTCCATGTTTAAAGTTCCTTCCACTTCAGAAAATTTTAATTTTCCAGAAGGACAAGTAATAATTCCGTAAAAATTTTCAGGATCTTTCCCAGAAATCGCAATATAACACAATAACTCACCGATTGAACTGCTTTCAGATTCTTCTTTCATTTTTTGAAAAGCAACATTAGCACTGGCAGAAAACGCCTCAACCGAAATTGGTAAATTTCGGCCACTAACTTCCCTAGCATCTAAAGTTAAGCCTGTTGAGCTTACAAGACTATACCTTATATATATAGGGTTTTGTATTGAGTCCAAGACATAACTTATAGCTGGTAATAGATTGGTAGAATCAAATTTTTCTGGAGAATAAGATACAAAAGAAACTTCAGACCCCATTCCAAAGAGGTAAATCGCACTTCGTACTTTGTTTGAAAAATATTCAAGATCTCTCTCAGTTTCATTAGTACTACCAAAAAAATCCCCTAATTTCTGTTTTATATAGTACATAGAACTTGCTAAATTATCGGCATCTAATGGCCATTCTTTGTGATAATCATGAACAATTGTTAAGAGTGTTTGATTTATCCTAATAGTTATTAAACAAACCTTATCAAAGAATGAAAAAGAAATAACTTGATCCTTAATATTCAAATCTTCCCAACTCTCTTCGCTCGCAGAAAACGCTGCTGAAGCTAAACTAGTAATGCGATTAGGATTTATCTCAATATTACTTTTCCTTCCAATTTTAGCTATTGAAAGCCCATTCAAATCACATAAGATTACCAAAATTGTACCTTGAGATGCCCTCAAGATTGAAGTTAAATATTTTATTAACGAATCTCTTACACTCATAAAAAAACCTAACTTTTTTATCTAACCTTATAATTCTATCTGCTTTAATAACAATAATCTTAATTCTTAAATATTTCTTATTTTTATTTTCAATTATCAGTTTAATCGCAAATAAAATTATTTCTTTAATTAACTAAAAAATTTATTTAGTTTTTAGCATTTTAAATACTAAAATAACTAATAAATTCTAAAGCGGGAATTGCCAAGTCTGGTCAAAGGCGCTGGACTTAGAATCCAGTCTCGTAGGAGTTCGGGAGTTCAAATCTCCCTTTCCGCATCCATATTATATCTAGAAACATATTATATCTTTAATTGGTCTATCATTCCTAATTCTATTATATTTCTATTATAAAAAAATTTAAAATCAAGCGTTAATTAGAAAGTTATATCAAAATAATTGTTTTTAACATTCTCTTCCAAAAAGAATATGAAAAAACGTTATTTGAAAAATGCTTCTGTAGTGTAGACAGGCCAAACTTTCCTCAAACTTCTAGGAAAGGGCTTAGCATGCTAGGCTTTCACCCTGGTGACAATACGGAACTTATCGGACCGTATCATTAACCGGGTTCGAATCCCGGCAGAAGCACATTTAATATTCTATTCGAATTTTTGTATTTTAATACCACCAATAAAATGTTTACCCTTCCAACTCCCATTCTTGAGGGAATCAAGCACATGCGAATCCAACAGGTTTATACCGAGTGTATTTCTTATTACAACGAAACCAAAGAATTTAACAAACTTCACAGGTTAATAAAAAAGAGATTCTGGTTCGGTGTGGCAAATAAAGGCGTTTTGAACGAAATTAGCCCTAAAAACCTCTTGAAACTTTAGTCGTTTCCTTTTTTTTTTTCCTTATAAAAATTAATTTTATCCGTCTCACATTCTCAATCGCCTATATGAAAAAATTTAAAATTAAGCGTTAATTAGAATTTTTAAGTAAAATAATTGTTTTAACCATTCTTTTCTCGTAAGAATTAAAAAAAACGTTATTTTATAAATGCTCTGTAGTGGACTCGTCCAGATTCATATCCCGGCAGAAGCACTACAAGCATTTTGCATAGGAATATAGGAGGAGCCTCGATAGCTCAGTTAGAATAGGAAAGAGCACCGTTTCGGTGTGTTTGACTAAGTAGAACAATGTAAAATTGTTGCCTACAGCACCCGGCTTTTTTTAGCCATTGTGGGTTCATATAATGGCGGGATTTACCACAAAACCGGAAGTTAACCGGGCGGTCGCATGTTCGATCCATAAAACTCTTGAATTCCAAGGTTTGGAAAAGCTCGGGGCGCTTTATTCCTTTTTAATTCTTTCTGATTCTTTTTCCCCTTTTTCTGTTAAATTAATAAAAAGATGTTCTTTGAGATTAAAGCTTAAGATATAATTTCAATCATTATATCTTACTAAATTTGTAATGAGTTCCCTGTTAATGAGTTTTGCTAGTTTTCAATTAGAAAAGTTTTTTACATGTATATATATGGAAAATTCTTTTTTGATTCATTTACTCCTTTTTCTGTTAAAGATATTGCTCTATTATTGTGGACTCCGTTTATTGTGATTAAACCTTTATTTAATAACTTCTGAATACATTTTCGTGTGTTTCTAGTGTTTACACCTACGCTTTCAGCTAGTGTTTTTGTATGAACCGTTTGTCCTTCATTTAGTAGTTTAGAAATGTGGAGAAGATATTTTTTCCAAGCTTCTCCATAACCGTATTGGTAATTTAAATTACCCTTCACTTCTTTTACGCTAAATTCAACACGAGTTTCAATTTCTTTTTTGCTAGTTAACTGAAGATTTGCTGAAGACAATCGTTTTTGTATATGAGTCTTTTCCGGTAATTTAGTACTTTCTTGTTTCTTAAAATTTATATGTGGTGGTTCAGGTTGATTAGGGAAGACATAATTTTTAATATTTTGATTTATTTTTTTATAATAGGTCTTTAATTCCGGTATATCTCGTTTTTCTATAATCTTATTTATATCTTCTTTAAATTGGCTAGATTCTGTCATACTATGGCAATTTGCACATAAACAAACAGCATTATCTTCTTTTAATTTCTTCATAATCTTTCTAATATTTAAATTACTTAAATCAGACCATTTTTCATATGTCTTTTGTTTAGGATCTTTGTGATGGAACTGAAGAGTAGGTAATTTATCTTCATCACATCCAACACACTTTCCATTATATAATCTCTCAATAACAATTCTTTTCTTAATCCAAGGTTTAATTTGCCTTATTTCCTCATATTTTTGATACTTCAGATTCGTTCTCATGTATTGATGAATATTTTTTTCCATACCTTCAAGCTTCTTTTCAAAATCATTTCTTTTAAGGATAATTTCTTTGTACTTGTTGTAGGTTGTTGCTTGTTTTATGGCGTGACAATTTTTGCATAATGGGATAACTTTCTCCTTTTCCAACTTCTCCATGGTTTTAGTCCAATTACCATAAGTCCGTATTCTCTGTTCCTCTTTAAGACTTCTATCAGGATGATGAAAATCGAAAGTAGGTAGTTCTATAAATTTGGTTTCACATTCGGGGCATCTTTCCTTATATTTTCCGTTATAAATATTAGTAAGGATTTTGTATTTATTCCGAAATAAATATATTTGTTTGAGTTCATTTTTACATTGATTACAATTGCTTCTTAAGTATGGTTTAGTTTTCCGTTTATCGATTCGAAGTTCAAACTCATTATGTAGTTTGATTTGATGACATCGCCCACATTCTTTTTGTTTTCCATCATTAAACAATTTATTTTTACTAGTGTAATTTAATTTAGGTTTAACGATACTTTTAGACTCTTTTATAGGAATGTGTTCAATCTTGTTCTTAGGTTCCAGATTAACCAATTCAACTTTCTTGTTCAGATTACTTGGTGGAATCTGTGGATTTTTTGGTTTTATCGCAAGTTTTTGGTTGTTTTCTTTTTGAAACTTGAAGTTATTCATATTTTTTTCTAAACGGTTAAAGAAAGTTTTAACTTGCCCCCAATGTTCTGAACCGATAATTTCTTCATGTTGTGTTTTAAAGTTAGTGGAATGAATCATTTGATGACAATTACCACACAAACTTACGCAATTTTTTTCAATTAATTCATTCTTAATTTGGTTTAGCTCATGATTTTTGATTTTAGCCCACAATTTCCCTTCATCTTGGTTTAAATCCCTATGATGAAAATTAAAGGTAGGTAAATTATTTTGAGTCGTTATTTGTTCACATCCTACGCATTTTCCCCCATACAATTTGTTAACTATGGTAAATTTTTTTATTTGGTGCTCCACACTATAGATATCATTTCCCTTAATCGGTTTAGATAAATCATTTCTTATATACTCCCTGATTTCCTTAGTGCTTGCATTAAGGTTAAATTTTGACCTCGTTATTATATTTCCAAAGTTTTTATAAGTTATAGTTCTTTGTTTGTCATGACAGTTTCTGCAAAGAACTTGTACTTTTTCCTTTTCTAGAATCTCTTTTGTTTTTTCCCAATTTTTATACATCCTTGCGTGCCACGACGTTTTTTTTAGAGATGGAATCGTGTGGTGAAATTCAAGAGCTGGGAGTTTTTCGGGACCTGTCTTACATTCTGGGCATTTCATACCAAGTTTTCCGTTGTATAAATTTTCCACAACTTTAATTTTATTTTGGAGCGCAAAGATTTGTTTTTGTTCGCCGTCACATTTTTTACAAGTGCTTTTAGGGTATAATATATCCTTTTTCCTGCGAAAAGTAAAGTCAGTATAAGGTTTAATTTCATGACATCGTCCGCATTCCTTACTTTTGGCATCATAATATAACTTATTATTTGCATGCCAGAATTTAGTTGGTATATGAAATTTTTTTCGCCATTTCGCGATGGTTCCATGCTCAACACCACAAATTTTCCCAAGTTTAGTATTAGTTAGGTTCCAAGATTGGTTATTATATACTGTTTTTAACCATTGTTTATGTTTGTATAACGGATTTTCTTTAGAAACATCTTTTGTCGGATCTAAAGGGAGGCTATATTTAGCGTGTTGATTAGGGCGGATAGTTATGCTCCAATTCTCTGCATTGCTTTTCCAGTTGATTTTTTTTATTTCTTCTTTAATTTTTTCAAGGTTAAATGTGTCGTTTTTTATATTTTGCTTAGAGGGCGTATACTCTATGTTATGTTTATTAGTCTCGAAGTTCTGCTTGTCTTTGGATTCAATTTTAGGTAAAACTATTTTGTTCTTTGTTACTTGTAAGGCGTCCAGCTTCCTCGGTTCAATTTTATTTCTAGGCTTTCCTGTTTTAATCTGTTGGTGTTGGATTCTATGTTTTGGTTCTTTCTGTACATCCATCTGCCGGAGTTTAATTTTGTTTCTGGGAGGAGTTAGAGGGTTTGATTTTCGAGGTTGTATTTTATGCCTTGGTTCTTCCTGTATATCTATTTTTCTGGGTGCAATTTTATTTCTGGGTGGAGTTAGAGGGTTTGATTTTCGAGGTTGTATTTTATGTTTTGGTTCCTTTTTCGGGTCTATTTTTCGGGGTTCAATTTTGTTCTTCGGTTTGTCTTTCGGCTTCTGGCTCGAGCCCTCGATTTTTTTATCCTTATAATCAGTTTTACTTTTTTTTGGCGTGTCGTCTGGTTTTGAAGCAATATCATTCTTTTCGGCTTTCTCAGTATTGGGTTTTTCGAATGATTTTTCAGGTTCCGAATTGGGTGCGTTGAAGTCCATTAGTAATCACACCAGGCTTCAACATCTAGGGTTTTAATAATGTATTCTTCTGCGGAAGCGCCGCTGAAAACCAATGCATTTCGCGGTTCTTGGTTTTTAAGATAGCTGAGTTCTTTATTATCTAGCGTAAAGAATCTCCCGCATTCAAGGTCGAGTTTGAACACGATTTTCAAGCTTGGAGATTTTGTTACGCACCGGAACAGGTTTGATGGTTCTTGGTCAATAATAAGAAATCCGAGCCCTCTGCTGCGATATTCTTCGAGTAGAGTTTTAAACACATCTTCGAGTCGTTCTTTGGCGATGACATTGTCGTCATACGGGTTATTAGAGAGTGCTTTTGCGAGGATCGCATCGGGTTCATCAATGACGATGAGGTTGTTGAGTTGATTAGATTCCAAGGAAGATGTAAGCGTTATAATCATTTGAAATAGCGCGTTTGTTAAAATACGTTGCGTCCAAATGCTGCATTCTGTTAAGTCGAAGTAGAAATTTTTACCGTTTCTCCATTCAGTAAACCAACGGGGAATTTCGGAAGTTAAACACAGGGTTTTATCGATAATGGGGCTGCTTAATCTCTCGAGTACTTTATTTGAGATTTCGCTTGTAATGTTGGTATGAAATTTCTCATGGTATCCTTGTTTAGGGTTGTCGAGGTAATCTAATGTTTTTTCGAAGAGAATCCTAGGGTAATTTGGTAAATTCTTGCCGTTATCATGCTCCATCATTACATTTTTTAGAACTGTGGTTGTAGTCCCTTTTAAGCCGAGGGACGCTGTAAGATACATAGCGGTTTTTTGTACATATTTATCCAAGTCTGTTGTATCAGAATTAGGCTTGACGAAATAAGGAATCTTTAAATCGTCGTCTCCATATGTTAGAATTTCATCTGAGTGAAAGAATCGTTCTTGGTTTTTTTTAGAGAGCCCTATCGTTAAAATACCGACGTGAGGTGCTTTAGTGGCAATTTCTTGAACGATTCTACTAGCACGGTACGTTTTTCCAGAACCAGTGGAGCCGGCAATGATACCACTTAGAGCCAAATCGTTAATTCGAATATAAGCGTTAGATCCTGAGAGAATTCCTTGTCGGAACATTTTACCAAACCAAATGTAATTTTTATTATCCTCTGTTATTGGTAAATCAACAATTTTTTCGTTCTCAAGAATATAAGGCTGTGGAAGCCCTGAATGGGGAGGAAAGTTAAAATCAATGTTTCTAGGTGAGATAAAGAGAGGTAATTCATGTTCGGGCACGATTTCTCTAAGTAAACAATACCCTTTTCCCGTTTGGATATTTTTGGTATTTTTCCAAAAGCAATTTCCTACAAGAATTTTTTTCCAAGTGTCTGGAAGTGTATTTGCTAGGCGAGCTTTCTCCATTTTGACGTTATATGTGCTTTTCGCCAAGAATTCTAAATCTGATTTAAGCATAAATTTTTGGAAACCAGTCATTTTACTATTATTATGCGTGATTCTGACGAAAATCTTGACCTTAAATTCTGTATGGACGGTAGAATCCTTTAAAAAAAAACCGCCCTTAGAATCTATAGCGTCGTCTTTTTGCCAAACAATATAAAATCGGAGGATCCTGTCCGAATCTTGGCCATTTCTGCTACTGTGAATGAAATTTTTTATCAGAGAGATTTTATCTAGATTATGGATTTTTGGGAAGCAAAGTTCATAGATCGTCTTTTTTTCTTCGAACGTAAAAGGATAGATCGGAACGATATTTACTTTACCGTCCAATCCAGGAAAGACTCTCTTAAAGATGTTCAAAAGCATATATCCTTTTACATGGGCTTCTTCGAGAGTTAAAGTGTTTATAAAAAATTCCCAACCAATTTCATTGCCGATAGAGCTAAGTTCCAATCCGTAAACGGTTTGGTCTTGGAAATAATTTCGCATCCAAGTTTTTCCAATTTCATATCTTTCTCTTAAACCATAACCAAAAATAGTTTCTTTTTTTTGTTTTAATGGGCCTTGTGTGATTTTAATTTTTACCAGCCAAAATTCCGCTTCCGCTTCCATAAGATTCAATTCTTTCACCATTGTGCTTCTTTAGTACCAATTTTTTTTGGGTTCATGTTTTTAAACCTTCTTCTCAATCTTCTGCGATTAATAGGACGATATCCAAGTAAATCGATTATCTTAGAGATACCAGTATCATATAACCACGAAGTACGCATAATCCTGGCACTTTTTTCTTCAGGATCTCTTATTATATCGTCGTTAACACAGGGCAATACTTGTGTTATTTTAATTCTTGAATGGTATCCTACTATTTCCATCTCCATTTATAAATTTCCTCCTTAAAATTTTACCACTAAACTACTCTCCTAGCTTTTCCGGGTCTAACACGTCGTCGAGATAACTTTTTTATACTTGGACTTTTAGAGCCAATTGAACTTCTTTTGCCTAAAAATTGTTGAATAAATGCCCTTAATCCTTTAAATCCGTATTTATATATGTGATACCCTAATAAAATTAAAATATATGTCAGAATTTCGTGAAAAACTACGATTTGAAAATAAATGACAATAAACCAAACCGTGCCTATTGATAATAACAATAAGCCAATCTGATAGAGCGAATATCTCCAGTCAAATTGGAAGGAACCAAAAATTGCAAATAAATCAGCTAATGAAGGTGCCGCACTTAACACCAATGACACCATAATAAAAATATACAGATAGAAAATTACTACTTCTAAGCTTGGATTCTTTAATTGCTCCCATAAAAAGAAAAAGAACCAAAAAGAAAGATAAAGGGGCGCAAATCCGATTAGTAACGCTTGTAAAAAACTTAATTTATAAACCTCTTTTAATTCAATTCTTCCACCATACTTCAGACCAAATTTTGACTTGTTATCGGAGCGTTCTAGTATTTTCATGGTCCGTATTCGAGTATTAGTCAATATACACATTAAGATGTGGCAAAGTTCATGTATTGCAATACCTAAAACTGCTAAAACTTGAAAAAATTTGTTTAACGGATTAGGTACTACCACTAAAAGAAGGTATGACATTATCACTGAAAATACCGCAAAACCTACCATAAATATAATTTCTTCAAACATTAGCCGCTACTATTATTATAATTTTTTATTTACATTTAGTAACTCTATAAACTCGTTATATTTAAAAGGAAAAATATCGTTAGAACTATAAAACTATAATTGATGGTATTCGTCTCGTATTCGTCATAAACCCTTGAAAAATCCTCTTTCTTCTAATAATTCAACCTTTTTTTTAAACCCTTTTTCTTTGTATGTAATGTGGTGGCGGTCGAACAATTTCCTTTGAACTGATTTTTGAAGCGTTCCCTGACTAATACCTAAAATCTCACATATGGGACCCAGAACGATGTCTTCGCGTTTAGAGAGTATTTTTGCGATTCCTATAACTAAACCAGCAATAACATCGTCTTTAGAATC